>Ga0116221_1000011_pt1 | contig 142652 bp, 146 predicted proteins | sample Sb_taG_5_FD_88965 | JGI IMG/M metagenome (GOLD analysis project Ga0116221, IMG submission 88965) | Peat soil microbial communities from Weissenstadt, Germany - Sb_50d_8_FC metaG | ecosystem: Environmental > Terrestrial > Soil > Wetlands > Peat | place: Germany: Weissenstadt | collected 2010-09-21 | reverse complement strand
CGGCCTAAGGCAAGGCAAGGGGGGCGGGGTGAACTGCCGGAATGAACCAGTTTAGGAACGTACGAGGATAACTCTCATGGCGGACTTGGAGAAAATCGTGGACCAGCTCTCTGGCCTTACCGTGCTTGAGGCGGCAGAGCTTGCTAAAATGCTTGAGGAGAAGTGGGGCGTCTCGGCCGCGGCACCCGTGGCCATGATGGCCGCTGCCGCCGGCGAGGCCGCCGCCGTCGAGGAAAAGACGGAGTTCAACGTCGTCCTGGCCTTGATCGGAGCGCAAAAAATCAATGTCATCAAGGAGGTACGGGCCATCACCGGGCTCGGCCTGAAGGAGGCCAAAGACCTCGTCGAGAGCGCGCCGAAGGCCGTGAAGGAAGGCGTGAGTAAGGACGAGGCGGAAAAGTTCAAGAAGCAGCTCGAAGCCGCAGGCGCGACCGTCGAGCTGAAGTGAAGTAGTGTGGGTTGAAATGAGCCCGGGCGGACCCCATATGGGTTTTCCGGCTTCCGCCCGGGCCAACCCATCAATTGTGACGCGACGCTTCCCCAGATCCTCCGCTCAGTCCCACGCGGAGGGTCCGGTGAGCCGTCTCGTCGAGTTTTGAGAGGACCACATGGCGCAGCAAACTACGAACGGTCACAAGCGTTTGCGGAAGATGTTCGGCCGCATCCATGAAGTGGCCGAGATGCCCAACCTCATCGAGGTGCAGAAGCAGTCCTACGATCAGTTTCTGATGGTTGACGAGCCGGAGGGCGGTCGCCTCGACGAAGGCCTGCAGGCGGTGTTCCGCTCGGTGTTCCCGATCCGGGACTTCGGCGAGCGCGCGCAGCTCGAATTCGTGCGCTACGCCTTCGAGCAGCCGAAATACGACGTCGACGAGTGCCAGCAGCGCGGCATGACCTTCGCCGCGCCCCTCAAGGTGACGCTTCGGCTGATCGTGTTCGATGTGAGCGAGGAGACCGGCGCCCGCTCGGTCAAGGACATCAAGGAGCAGGACGTCTATATGGGCGACATGCCGTTCATGACCTCGAACGGCACCTTCGTGATCAACGGTACCGAGCGCGTGATCGTCTCGCAGATGCACCGGTCGCCCGGCGTGTTCTTCGACCATGATCGCGGCAAGACCCATTCTTCCGGCAAGCTGCTCTTCGCCGCCCGCATCATTCCCTATCGCGGCTCCTGGCTCGACTTCGAGTTCGACGCCAAGGACATCGTCTATGTGCGCATCGACCGGCGACGGAAGCTTCCGGTGACCACGCTGCTCTACGCGCTCGGGCTCGAGGACGAGCAGATCCTCGCCACCTTCTATGACCGCATTCCGCTGAAGGCCACCAAGGAAGGCTGGCGCATGCCGTTCCGGCCCGACCGGCTGCGCGGCATCAAGTCGTCGAGCGACCTGATCGACGCCAAGACCGGCAAGGTCGCCATCGAGGCCGGCCGCAAGGTCACGGCGCGGCTGGCCAAGAAGCTCGCCGACGAAGGGCTGAAGGAGCTTCTCGTGAAGGACGAGGACCTCTATGGCCGCTACCTCGCCGAGGACATCGTCAATATGAACACCGGCGAGATCTATGGCGAGGCCGGCGAGGAGCTCGACGCCAAGCTTGTCGCCAAGCTGAAGGAGCTCGGACTCAAAGAGATGCCGCTCCTCGATATCGACCACGTCAATATCGGTGGTTTCATCCGTAACACGCTCGCGATCGACAAGAACTCCAATCCCGATGAGGCGCTCCTCGACATCTATCGCGTCATGCGACCCGGTGAGCCGCCGACGCTCGATGCGGCGGCGACGTTGTTCAACGGCATCTTCTTCGATGCCGAGCGCTACGACCTTTCGGCCGTGGGTCGGGTCAAGATGAACATGCGTCTCGATCTCGAATGCCCTGACACCGTGCGTACGCTGCGCAAGGAGGACATTCTGGCCGTGATCAAGACGCTGGTGGGCTTGCGCGACGGCAAGGGCGAGATCGACGACATTGACCATCTCGGCAACCGCCGGGTGCGCTCGGTCGGCGAGCTGATGGAGAATCAGTATCGCGTGGGGCTGCTGCGCATGGAGCGGGCGATCAAGGAGCGTATGAGCTCCGTGGATATCGACACCGTGATGCCGCAGGACCTGATCAATGCCAAACCCGCCGCCGCCGCGGTGCGCGAGTTCTTCGGCTCCTCGCAGCTGTCGCAGTTCATGGATCAGACCAACCCGCTCTCGGAGATCACCCACAAGCGGCGGCTCTCGGCGCTTGGACCGGGCGGCCTGACGCGCGAGCGCGCTGGCTTCGAGGTGCGCGACGTGCACCCGACCCATTACGGCCGCATCTGTCCGATCGAGACGCCGGAGGGACCGAATATCGGCCTCATCAACTCGCTCGCGACCTATGCGCGGGTGAACAAATACGGCTTCATCGAAAGCCCGTACCGCCGCGTGGTCAAGGCGAAGGTGACCGACGAAGTGGTCTACCTCTCGGCCATGGAGGAGGCGCGTTACATCATCGCGCAAGCCAATGCCAAGCTGTCCGCCAACGGCACCTTCACCGAGGATTTGATCGTTTGCCGCCATGCCGGCGACGTCGAGCTCGTGCCGCCGGACAAGGTCGATCTCATCGACGTGTCGCCGAAGCAGCTCGTGTCGGTCGCCGCGGCGCTGATCCCGTTCCTCGAGAACGACGACGCCAACCGCGCTCTGATGGGCTCCAACATGCAGCGCCAGGCAGTGCCGCTGATCACGGCCGAGGCGCCGCTCGTTGGCACCGGCATGGAAGAGGTGGTCGCGCGCGATTCCGGCGCCGCCATCGGCGCGAGGCGGACGGGCGTCGTCGATCAGGTCGACGCGACCCGCATCGTCATCCGCGCGACGGAGGAGACCGATCCGTCCAAGTCGGGCGTCGACATCTACAATCTGCGCAAGTTCCAGCGCTCGAACCAGAACACCTGCATCAACCAGCGCCCGCTCGTGCGCGTGGGCGATCAGGTGCAGCAGTCGGAGATCATCGCCGATGGGCCGTCCACCGATCTCGGCGAGCTGGCGCTCGGACGCAACGTGCTCGTCGCCTTCATGCCGTGGATGGGCTACAACTTCGAGGACTCCATCTTGATCTCCGAGCGCGTCGTGCGCGACGACGTGTTCACCTCGATCCATATCGAGGAGTTCGAGGTGATGGCTCGCGACACCAAGCTCGGGCCCGAGGAGATCACGCGCGACATCCCCAATGTCTCGGAAGAGGCGCTGAAGAACCTCGACGAAGCGGGCATCGTCTATATCGGCGCCGAGGTGAATCCGGGCGACATCTTGGTCGGCAAGATCACGCCCAAGGGTGAGAGCCCGATGACGCCGGAGGAGAAGCTGCTCCGCGCCATCTTCGGCGAGAAGGCCTCGGACGTTCGCGATACCTCGCTCAAGCTGCCGCCTGGCGTGTCGGGCACGGTAGTCGAGGTGCGCGTGTTCAACCGCCACGGCGTAGAGAAGGACGAGCGCGCCATGGCCATCGAGCGGGAGGAGATCGAGCGCCTCGCCAAGGACCGTGACGACGAGCTCGCCATCCTCGACCGCAACGTCTATGGCCGCCTCAAGGACGTGCTGATGCACAAGGTGGTGGCCAAGGGGCCGAAGGGCATCAAGAAGGACGCCAAGATCACCGATGCGCTGCTCGATGAGGTGGCCCGCTCCTATTGGTGGGAGATCGCGCTCAAGAACGAGAAGGCCATGGCCGAGGTCGAGGCCATTCGCCGCCAATATGAAGACGCTAAGAAGAGGCTCGAGCAGCGCTTCGTCGACAAGGTCGACAAGCTGCAGCGCGGCGACGAGCTGCCCCCCGGCGTGATGAAGATGGTCAAGGTCTTCGTGGCCGTGAAGCGCAAGATCCAGCCTGGCGACAAGATGGCCGGGCGCCATGGCAACAAGGGCGTGATCAGCCAGATCGTGCCGATCGAGGACATGCCATATCTCGATGACGGAACGCCGATCGACATCGTGCTCAACCCGCTCGGCGTGCCGAGCCGCATGAATGTCGGTCAGATCTTGGAGACCCATCTCGGCTGGGCGTGCCGGGGCTTGGGCCGCAAGATCGGCGAGGCGCTCGACGCCTATCGCGCGTCGAAGAAGGTCAAGCCGCTGAAGGACCTGCTCAAAGCCGTCTATGGCGATGACAAGACCGTTGGCGCGCTGAAGGAGGACCAGCTCATCGAGGCGAGCGAAATCCTGCGCACGGGCGTCCCTGTGGCCACGCCGGTGTTCGATGGAGCCCATGAAGGCGACGTCACCGCGATGCTCGAAGCCGCCGGCCTCGACAGTTCGGGGCAGGTGACCCTGCACGACGGACGCACCGGCGAGGCCTTCGAGCGGAAGGTGACGGTGGGCTACATCTATATGCTGAAGCTCCACCACCTGGTCGACGACAAGATCCATGCGCGCTCGATCGGGCCCTACAGCCTGGTCACCCAGCAGCCGCTGGGGGGCAAGGCTCAGTTCGGTGGCCAGCGCTTCGGCGAGATGGAGGTGTGGGCGCTTGAGGCTTACGGCGCGGCCTACACGCTGCAGGAGATGCTGACCGTCAAATCCGACGACGTGGCCGGCCGCACCAAGGTCTACGAGGCCATCGTGCGCGGCGACGACACCTTCGAGGCGGGCATCCCCGAGAGCTTCAATGTTCTCGTCAAGGAGATGCGGGCGCTTGGCCTGAATGTCGAGCTGGTGCAGCCGCGACCGGAAGAAACACCGGTGCGGGCGAGGCTGCCACAGCGCCCGGCGGCCGAATGAGTCTAGCCGAATTGCCAAGCGAATTGCGACCAACCGTAGGGCGACGCTAGCGCCCGGTGGGAGACATGAGAATGAACCAAGAAATCGTCAATCTCTTTGGTCCTCAGACCCAGCAGCAGAATTTCGATCAGATCCGCATCGCCATTGCGAGCCCGGAAAAGATCCTGTCCTGGTCGTATGGGGAGATCAAGAAGCCGGAGACGATCAACTACCGCACCTTCAAGCCGGAGCGGGACGGTCTGTTCTGCGCCCGCATCTTCGGCCCGGTGAAGGACTATGAGTGCTTGTGCGGCAAGTACAAGCGCATGAAGTACAAGGGCGTAATCTGCGAGAAGTGCGGCGTCGAGGTGACGCTGGCCAAGGTCCGGCGCGAGCGCATGGGCCACATCGAGCTTGCCGCCCCCGTTGCCCATATCTGGTTCCTGAAGTCGCTGCCGTCCCGCATCGGGCTGCTGCTCGACATGACGCTCAAGGATCTAGAGCGCGTGCTGTATTTCGAGAACTACATCGTGCTCGAGCCGGGGCTCACCACGCTGAAGCCTCTGCAGCTCTTGAGCGAGGAGGACTATCTCAAGGCGCAGGAGGATTTCGGCGAGGACTCGTTCACGGCGTCGATCGGCGCCGAGGCGATCCGCGAGCTCTTGAAGGGCCTCGACCTCGAGAAGACGCGCGACGAGCTTCGCGTGGAGATCGCCGAGTCGACCTCCGAGCTCAAGCCCAAGAAGCTCGCCAAGCGCTTGAAGGTCGTGGAGGCCTTCATCGAGTCCGGCAACAAGCCTGAGTGGATGATCCTGACCGTGGTGCCGGTGATCCCGCCGGAGCTGCGGCCGCTCGTGCCGCTGGACGGCGGCCGGTTCGCCACCTCGGATCTGAACGATCTCTATCGCCGCGTGATCAACCGCAACAACCGGCTGAAGCGGCTGATGGAGCTCCGCGCGCCCGACATCATCATCCGCAACGAGAAGCGCATGCTTCAGGAGGCGGTCGACGCGCTGTTTGACAATGGACGGCGCGGACGCGTCATCACGGGCGCGAACAAGCGGCCGCTGAAGTCGCTCGCTGACATGCTGAAGGGCAAGCAGGGGCGCTTCCGCCAGAACCTGCTCGGCAAGCGGGTCGACTATTCGGGCCGCTCGGTAATCGTGGTGGGCCCTGAGCTCAAGCTGCATCAATGCGGGCTGCCGAAGAAGATGGCGCTCGAGCTGTTCAAGCCCTTCATTTATGGGCGGCTCGACGCCAAGGGTCATGCCGCCACGGTGAAGCAGGCGAAGAAGCTCGTCGAGAAGGAGAAGCCCGAGGTCTGGGACATTCTCGATGAGGTGATCCGCGAGCACCCGGTGCTGCTCAACCGGGCGCCCACGCTGCACCGCCTCGGCATCCAGGCCTTCGAGCCGGTGCTGATCGAGGGCAAGGCCATCCAGCTGCATCCGCTCGTCTGCGCCGCGTTCAACGCCGATTTCGACGGCGACCAGATGGCGGTGCACGTGCCGCTGTCGCTCGAGGCGCAGCTCGAGGCTCGCGTGCTGATGATGTCGACCAACAACATCCTGCATCCGGCCAACGGCTCGCCGATCATCGTGCCGAGTCAAGACATCGTGCTCGGCATCTACTATTTATCGATCGCCATGGATAACGAGCCTGGCGAAGGCATGGCCTTCGGCAGCATCGCGGAGATCCAGCACGCGCTCGACGCCAAGGTCGTGACCCTGCACGCCAAGATCAAGGGCCGCTTCCGCACGGTCGACGAGAAGAACAAGCCGGTTTCGCGAATCTACGAGACGACGCCTGGCCGCATGCTGCTCGGCGATCTCTTGCCGCGGCGCCCGAATGTCAGCTTCGACCTGATTAACCGCCTGCTCACCAAGAAAGACATCTCCCACATCATCGACATGGTCTATCGCCACTGCGGTCAGAAAGAGACGGTGATCTTCTGCGACCGGATCATGGGCCTCGGCTTCTCCTATGCGTGCCGCGCCGGCATCTCGTTCGGCAAGGATGACATGGTGATCCCTGAGACCAAGGACGCCATCGTGCAGAAGACGTCCGACCTCGTGCGCGAATATGAGCAGCAGTACAATGACGGCCTGATCACGCGGGGCGAGAAGTATAATAAGGTGGTCGATACCTGGACCGAGTGCACCGAGCTGGTCGCCAAGGAGATGATGAAGCGCATCTCGGCGGTTGAGCGCGACGCAAAGACCGGCCGGGAGAAGCCGATCAACTCCATCTATATGATGTCGCATTCGGGCGCTCGCGGCTCGCCCGCGCAGATGAAACAGCTCGCCGGCATGCGTGGCCTGATGACCAAGCCATCGGGCGAGATCATCGAGACGCCGATCATCTCCAACTTCAAGGAGGGGCTGTCGGTGCTCGAATATTTCAACTCGACCCACGGCGCCCGTAAAGGTCTTGCCGACACAGCGCTGAAGACGGCGAACTCGGGCTATCTGACCCGCAGGCTCGTCGACGTGGCGCAGGACTGCATCGTCACCGAGGAGGACTGCGGCACCACTGCGGGCATCACCGCGCGAGCGCTGATCGAGTCCGGCGAGGTCACGGTTTCCCTCGGCGCCCGCGTGCTCGGACGCACCCCGGCCGAGAACGTGAAGAATCCGGCCACCGGAAAGGTGATCGTCAAGGCCGGCGAGCTGATCGAGGAAGAGCAGGTCGAGGCCATCGAGGCGGCGCGCGTGCAGGAAATCCGCATGCGCTCGGCGCTCACCTGCGAGACGCGGAACGGCATCTGCGCCAAATGCTACGGGCGCGATCTCGCCCGCGGCACGCCGGTCAATCTGGGCGAGGCGGTGGGCGTCATCGCCGCGCAGTCGATCGGGGAGCCCGGCACGCAGCTCACCATGCGGACGTTCCATCTGGGCGGTGTGGCGAGCGCCAAGGTCGTCGACCAGTCGTCCTTGGAGTCCAATTTCGACGGCCAGGTGAAGATCAAGCAGCGCAACGTGGTCAAGGATTCGCAAGGGCGCCTCATGGTCATGGGCCGCAACACGGTGCTCGTCGTGGTCGACCAGGACGGCACCGAGCGTGCGGTGCACAGACTGCCCTACGGCACGCATCTGCGCGTGGACGAGGGCGCCAAGGTGAAGCGCGGCGACCGGCTCGCCGAGTGGGATCCCTATACCCGTCCGGTGTTGACCGAAATCGAAGGACATATCGACTTCGAGGACCTCGTAGAGGGCGTGTCGGTCAGCGAGCGGAAGGACGAGTCGACGGGCATCACCAACAGCGTCATCGTCGATTGGCGGGCGAGCCCGCGGGGCGTGGATCTTAGGCCTGCCGTCGTGATCAAGGACAAGAAGGGCAAGATCTCCAAGCTTTCGCGGGGAGGGGAGGCGCGTTACCTGTTGCCGGTGGACGCTATCCTTTCGGTCGAGCCTGGCCACGAGGTGAGCGCCGGCGACGTGCTCGCGCGTATCCCCACGGAAAGCGCCAAGACCCGCGATATCACCGGCGGTCTGCCACGGGTGGCCGAGCTGTTCGAGGCGAGGCGTCCCAAGGACCACGCCATCATCGCCGAGATGTCAGGTACGGTGCAGCTCGGCCGCGACTACAAGAACAAGCGGCGCATCACCATCGCGCCAGACGACGGCGGCGAGCCGGTTGAGTATCTCATTCCGAAGGGTCGGCACCTCGCGGTGCAGGAGGGCGACCGCATCGAGAAAGGCGAGTTCCTGCTCGACGGCCACCCGGCACCGCACGACATCCTTGCTATCAAGGGCGTCGAGGAGCTCGCCAACTATCTCGTCAATGAGATCCAGGAGGTGTACCGACTGCAGGGCGTCACCATCAACGACAAGCATATCGAGGTGATCGTCCGGCAGATGCTGCAGAAGACCGAGGTCGAAGATCCGGGGAGCACCGGCTTCCTCAAGGCGGAGCAGGTGGACCGGATCGATTTTGAGGATGCCAACACGGCGGCGGTAGCGGCCGGCGGCAAGGCGGCCACCGGACAGCCCGTGCTGCTTGGCATCACCAAGGCGAGCCTGCAAACCCGCTCCTTCATCTCGGCGGCCTCCTTCCAAGAGACCACCCGCGTGCTTACCGACGCTGCCGTCAATGGCAAGACCGATGCGCTTGAGGGCCTCAAGGAGAACGTCATCGTCGGCCGGCTCATCCCGGCTGGCACCGGCGGGACGCTTACCCGCTTGAGCAAGATCGCGGCGCACCGCGACGAGCTGATCCTGGAGGAGCGCGAGCGCACCGGCGAAGACCAGCTCGAGCGTGAGGACGACGAAGCGGGGGAGGAGCGCGAGACGGTCTAATTCGGGTGTCGGGATCGGATATCGGCGAGCGAGCGTGGTTTCGCAGCTGATATCTGGTCACCGCGCACCTGAACCCTTGACGATGCGAGAATCAGCCTGATACAACGCGCGCACTTGCGCGGCAGGTGGTAGCCCTTCACGCCGGAACGCTCGTTGCCGTTTGGGCGTGGGTTAGACGCTGCCGGATTAAACCGGATCAAATTCGGGCACATGATCTTGGGGGCAACGACCTCCAAGGTCCTCTGATTTGAAGGGGCTGAAGATCGCGCTCACCCGCGCTTCAGCCTCAGGTGTTGTGGGCCTTTTGCGCCCTTGAATGAGAGATTGGACGAAGGCGCATATGCCGACGATACAACAGCTGATCCGCAAGCCGCGCCGCCAGCCGGTGAAGCGGAACAAGGTGCCTGCTATGCAGGCCTGTCCGCAGAAGCGGGGCGTGTGCACGCGCGTCTACACCACGACGCCGAAGAAGCCCAACTCCGCGCTGCGCAAGGTCGCGCGCGTGCGCCTCACCAACGGGCTCGAGGTAACGAGCTATATCCCGGGCGAAGGCCATAACCTCCAGGAGCATTCGGTGGTCCTGATCAGAGGCGGCCGCGTCAAGGATCTGCCGGGCGTGCGCTACCATATCATTCGCGGCGTACTCGACACCCAAGGCGTAGGCGATCGCCGCCAGCGGCGGTCGAAATACGGAGCGAAGAGGCCGAAATAGTCGGCCTCTTTCCATGACGACGACAGAGAAGAAGACAGAGAGCCATGTCCCGGCGCCGCAAAGCAGAGAAGCGCGACATCATCCCCGATCCCAAATTTGGGGACGTGGTGCTGACCAAGTTCATGAACAGCATCATGCACGAAGGCAAGAAGTCGGCGGCCGAGCGCATCGTCTATGGCGCGCTCGACCAGATGGAGCGCAAGACCAAGCAGAACCCGGTCGACCTGTTCCACGAGGCGCTGCGCAACGTAATGCCGGCGCTCGAAGTGCGGTCGCGTCGCGTCGGCGGCGCCACCTACCAGGTTCCGGTCGAGGTCAGGTCCGATCGCCGCCAGGCGCTTGCCATCCGCTGGATCATCTCCTCGGCGCGCGGGCGCAACGAGAACACCATGGTTGAGCGGCTGTCGGGCGAGCTGCTCGATGCCGCCAACAACCGCGGCACCGCGGTGAAGAAGCGCGAGGACACCCACCGCATGGCGGAGGCGAACCGCGCCTTCTCCCATTACCGCTGGTAACCGAGGTCAAGGATCTTCGGACATGCCTCGAGCTACGCCCCTTCAGGACTACCGCAATATCGGGATTATGGCGCATATCGATGCTGGCAAGACCACGACCACCGAGCGCGTCCTCTATTACACCGGCAAGAGCCACAAGATCGGCGAGGTGCATGACGGCGCTGCCACCATGGACTGGATGGAGCAGGAGCAGGAGCGCGGCATCACCATCACGTCGGCCGCGACCACGGCCTATTGGAACGACAAGCGCATCAACATCATCGATACGCCGGGCCATGTCGATTTCACCATCGAGGTAGAGCGCTCGCTTCGCGTGCTCGACGGCGCGGTGGCCCTGCTCGACGCCAATCAGGGGGTCGAGCCGCAGACCGAGACGGTGTGGCGCCAAGCGGACAAATATGGCGTGCCGCGCATGGTGTTCGTCAACAAGATGGACAAGATCGGCGCCGACTTCTTCCTCTCGGTGCAGATGGTTCGCGACCGTCTGGGCGCCAATCCGATCGTGCTGCAACTGCCTCTCGGTGTGGAGAGCAGATTCAAGGGCATCATCGACCTCATCCGCATGAAGGCGGTGGTCTGGGACGACGAGTCTTTGGGCGCGAGCTTCCGCGACGAGGAGATTCCCGCCGACCTCATCGACCAGGCCAAGGAATATCGCGAGAAGCTGGTGGAGCAGGCGGTCGAGCTCGACGAGGACGTGATGGGGACGTATCTCGAGGGCGCGGAGCCCAGCGAGGCGACGATCAAGGCGCTGATCCGCAAGGGCACGGTGCACAACGTGTTCGTGCCGATCCTGTGCGGCTCCGCCTTCAAGAACAAGGGCGTGCAGCCGCTGCTCGACGCGGTGGTCGACTATCTGCCGTCGCCGCTCGATGTGCCGCCGATGAAGGGCATTGACTTTAAGACCGGCGAGGAGGCGACACGCGCGCCTTCCGACGCCGCGCCGCTCTCCATGCTGGCCTTCAAGATCATGAACGATCCATTCGTGGGGTCGCTCACCTTCTGCCGCATCTATTCTGGGAAGGTGGAGACCGGCACGACCCTTCTGAATACGGTGAAGGACAAGAAGGAGCGCATCGGCCGCATGCTCTTGATGCATGCCAATCACCGCGAGGATATCAAGGAGGCCTATACCGGCGATATCGTGGCGCTGGCCGGCCTCAAGGACGTAACCACTGGCGATACGCTGAGCGACCCGGCCAAGCCCGTGGTCCTTGAGCGCATGGAGTTCCCGGAGCCGGTCATCGAAGTCGCTGTCGAGCCCAAGACCAAGGGCGACCAGGAGAAGCTCGGGGTAGCGCTGCATCGTCTCGCGCAAGAAGACCCGTCCTTCCGCGTCTCGGTCGATCACGAATCCGGCCAGACCATCATCAAGGGCATGGGCGAGCTGCATCTCGACATCATCGTCGATCGCATGCGCCGCGAGTTCAAAGTGGAAGCCAATGTCGGCATGCCGCAGGTGGCCTATCGCGAGACCGTGTCGAAGCGGGCCGAGGTTGACTATACCCACAAGAAGCAGACCGGCGGCTCGGGCCAGTTCGCTCGCGTGAAGCTCGTGATCGAGCCGAACGAGGCGGGTGGCGGCTATGTGTTCGAGAACAAGGTGGTCGGCGGCAACGTGCCGAAGGAATATGTTCCGGGCGTGCAGAAAGGCGTGAAGAGCGTCGTCGAGGCCGGCGTGCTCGCGGGCTTCCCCATACTCGACGTGAAGGTCAGCCTGATCGATGGCGCCTATCACGACGTCGATTCGTCCGTCATGGCCTTCGAGATCGCCGGCCGCGCCGCCTTTCGCGAAGGCGCTTTGAAGGCCGCCCCCAAGCTGCTCGAGCCGATCATGAAGGTCGAGGCGGTAACGCCGGAGGACTATGTGGGCGGCATTATCGGCGATTTGACCAGCCGTCGGGGGCAGGTGCGTGGCCAGGAGTCGCGCGGCAACGCTGTGGTGATCAACGCCATGGTCCCGCTCGCCAACATGTTCGGTTACGTGAACACGCTCCGCTCCATGAGTCAGGGCAGGGCGCAGTTCACCATGCAATTCGACCATTATGCGCAAGTCCCGCAGGCGGTCGCAGAAGAGGTGCAGGCGAAGTTCGCCTGACGCGCCGCGGGCGCGAGGCCCGCGGAGCAGAATTTTGCTTTCTTAGTTGAAGGATGGAGAGCCAGCATGGCTAAGGAAAAATTCCAGCGGACGAAGCCGCACTGCAACATCGGGACCATCGGTCACGTCGATCATGGCAAGACCACGCTGACGGCCGCGATCACCAAAGTGCTGGCCGAGAAGGGCGGGGCGAAGTTCATAGCCTATGACGAGATCGACAAGGCGCCGGAAGAGAAGGCGCGCGGCATCACCATCTCCACGGCACACGTCGAATACGAGACCGGCAAGCGGCACTACGCGCATGTCGATTGTCCCGGCCACGCCGACTATGTGAAGAACATGATCACCGGCGCCGCGCAAATGGATGGCGGCATTCTCGTGGTCTCGGCGGCCGACGGCCCTATGCCGCAAACCCGCGAGCATATCCTGCTCGCCCGCCAGGTCGGCGTTCCGGCACTCGTCGTCTATCTGAACAAGGTGGACATGGTCGACGACCCCGAGCTGCTCGACCTCGTCGAGCTCGAGGTGCGCGAGCTTCTGTCCAAATACGAGTTTCCGGGGGACGAGATCCCGATCGTGAAGGGCTCGGCGCTTGCCGCACTCGAGGGCCGCGACGATGAGATGGGCAAGAACTCCATCAACGCCTTGATGGATGCCGTTGATGCCTACATTCCACAGCCGGACCGTCCGAAGGACAAGCCGTTCCTGATGCCGATCGAGGACGTGTTCTCGATTTCCGGCCGCGGCACCGTGGTCACCGGCCGCATCGAGCGCGGCATCATCAAGGTGGGCGAGGAGGTCGAGATCATCGGCATCAAGCCCACCACCAAGACCGTGGTGACGGGTGTGGAGATGTTCCGCAAGCTGCTCGACCAGGGCGAGGCCGGCGACAATGTCGGATGCCTGTTGCGCGGCGTCGATCGCGAGGGCGTGGAGCGCGGCCAGGTGCTGGCCAAGCCCGGCTCCATCAAGCCGCACACGAAGTTCAAGGCCGAGGCCTATATCCTCACCAAGGAGGAGGGCGGCCGCCACACGCCGTTCTTCGGCAATTATCGCCCGCAGTTCTATTTCCGCACCACCGACGTGACCGGCGTGGTGCATCTGCCGGAAGGCACCGAGATGGTAATGCCGGGCGACAACATCGCCATGACGGTCGAGCTCATCGTGCCGATCGCCATGGAGGAGAAGCTTCGTTTCGCCATTCGCGAAGGCGGCCGTACCGTGGGCGCCGGCGTGGTGGCCTCGATCATCGAGTAAGTGAAACAACGAGCGCGTCGCCGCGAGCGGCGCGTTCTTCAATTTGAGGCCATCGGGATGCAAAGTCAGAATATAAGAATCAGGCTCAAAGCCTTCGACCATCGCATCCTCGATGCGTCGACCAAGGAGATCGTCAACACGGCGAAGCGCACGGGTGCGGAGGTGCGGGGGCCTATCCCGCTGCCGACGCGCATCGAGAAGTTTACCGTCAACCGGTCACCCCATATCGACAAGAAGAGCCGCGAGCAGTTCGAGATGCGCACCCATAAGCGGTTGCTCGACATCGTCGATCCCACGCCGCAGACCGTCGATGCCTTGATGAAACTCGACCTCGCCGCCGGCGTGGACGTGGAAATCAAGCTCTAGGCGGACCGAGAGACGAGGCAAGGAAGCAAGACCGATGCGATCAGGTGTCATCGCGCAAAAACTCGGCATGACCAGGATCTTCACGGACGCCGGGGAGCATATTCCCGTGACGGTGCTTCGCCTCGACCGTTGTCAGGTCGTCGGCCATCGTACCTCCGAGAAGAACGGCTACACGGCGCTGCAGCTCGGCGCCGGAACGCCCAAGGTGACGCGGCTGACGCGCGCCGCGCGCGGCCATTTTGCCGCCGTCAGCGTCGAGCCGAAGCGGCGTCTCGCCGAGTTTCGCGTTAGCCCGGAGAATTTGATCGAGGTCGGGGCCGAGATTACTGCCGACCATTTCGTTGCGGGTCAATTCGTGGACGTCTCGGGCACGACCATTGGCAAGGGTTTTGCCGGTGCCATGAAGCGCCACGGCTTTCACGGCCTGCGCGCGACCCATGGCGTCTCGGTGAGCCACCGGAGCCACGGCTCGACCGGCCAGCGCCAGGACCCCGGCAAGGTGTTCAAGGGCAAGAAGATGGCCGGCCATATGGGCGACGTGAATGTCACCACGCAGAATCTCAGGGTGGTGAAGACCGATCCGGAGCGCGGGCTGATCATGATCCGCGGCGCGGTGCCTGGCGCCAAAGGCGGTTGGGTGCTGTTGCGCGACGCGGTGAAGCGGAGCTTGCCCGAGACGGCGCCGAAGCCCGGTGCGTTCCGCAAGGGCGCGGGCGAGGGGCCGAAGCAGGCGATGGCAGAGCCGGCGCCGGTGCAAGCAGAGGTGGGGAGCCAAGAGTAATGCAGGCCGACGTCACCACGCTCGACGCCAAGAAGGCGGGAACGGTTGAGCTACCCGACGATGTGTTCGGGCTCGAGCCGCGCCCCGATATCCTTCACCGGATGGTGCGCTATCAACTCGCCAAGCGGCGGACCGGCACCGTCTCGGTGCAGGACCGTTCGGAGGTCAACTATACCGGCGCCAAGCTCTATCGGCAGAAGGGCACGGGCCGCGCTCGCCACGGCAGCCGCCGGGCGAATTTGTTCCGAGGCGGCGGCAAGTCGTTCGGGCCGAAGCCGCGCAGCCACGCCATCGATCTCCCGAAGAAGGTGAGGGCGCTTGCGCTCAAGCATGCGCTGTCCGCCAAGGCTAAGTCCGAGGCCCTGGTCGTGATCGACAAATGCGAGATAAAGGAGGCCAAGACCAAGGAGCTCAAAGCGCGCTTCTTGAAGCTTGGGTTCGGCTCCGTGCTGATCATTGACGGCGCCGAGGTGCAGGCAGACTTCGCCAAAGCCGCCCGCAACCTGCCGCAGGTCGATGTGCTGCCGGTACAGGGCATCAACGTCTACGACATCCTGAAGCACGACACGCTCGTCTTGACCAAGGCGGCCGTCGAAGCGCTGGAGGCACGATTCAAATGAGCGCGCTCACGGCCTACGATGTCATTCTTTCGCCGGTCATCACCGAGAAGTCGAGCATGGCGTCCGAATCGAACCAGGTGGTGTTCAAGGTGCGCCGCGACGCGACCAAGCCAGAGATCAAGGCTGCCGTGGAGCAGCTGTTCAAGGTCAAGGTGCTCGCCGTCAATACGATCAACCGCAAAGGCAAGACCAAGCGCTTCCGCGGGGTGAAGGGCAAGCAGCAGGACATCAAGAAAGCGATCGTCAGGCTCGCCGAAGGCGACAAGATCGACGTGACCACGAGGATCTAACGCGCCATGGCTCTCAAAACCTACAAGCCCACCACTCCGAGCCAGCGCCAGCTCGTGCTCGTGGACCGCAGCCATCTGTGGAAGGGCAAGCCCGTCAAGGCGCTGACCGAAGGCCTGATCAAGAGCGGCGGCCGCAACAATCAGGGCCGCGTCTCCATGTGGCATCGCGGCGGCGGCCACAAGCGTAGCTATCGCATGGTTGACTTCAAGCGCGGCAAGGTCGGCGTTCCGGCCACTGTCGAGCGGCTCGAATATGATCCGAACCGCACCGCCTTCATCGCGCTGATCCGCTATGAGGACGGCGAGCTGTCCTACATCTTGGCGCCGCAGCGTCTGGGCCCTGGCGACACGGTGATCGCCGATACGCGCGTCGACGTGAAGCCCGGCAATGCCATGCCGCTTGCCAGCATGCCGATCGGCACCATCGTCCACAATGTGGAGATGAAGCAGGGCAAGGGCGGCCAGATCGCCCGCGCCGCGGGCACCTACGTCCAGCTCGTCGGACGCGACGCGGGCTACGCCATCCTTAAGCTCAATTCCGGCGAGACGCGGATGGTGCCGGCCGTGTGCATGGCAACCGTGGGCGCCGTGTCCAATCCGGACAATTCCAACGTCTCGATCGGCAAGGCCGGCCGCAATCGGTGGAAGGGCAAGAAGCCCGTCGTGCGCGGCGTGGCGATGAACCCGATCGATCACCCGCATGGCGGCGGTGAGGGGCGCACCTCGGGCGGCCGGCATCCGGTGACGCCTTGGGGCAAGTCGACCAAGGGCAAGCGGACGCGCCACAACCGGGCGACCGACCAGTTCATCCTGCGCAGCCGCCATCTGAAGAAGAAGAAAGGGTAAGCCCCGTGGCACGCTCGGTTTGGAAAGGCCCGTTCGTCGACGGGTATTTATTGAAGAAGGCGGAGAGAGCCCGCGGGTCGAGCGCGGTGATCAAGATGTGGTCGCGCCGCTCGACGATCCTGCCGCAATTCGTTGGGCTGACCTTCGGCGTGCATAACGGCCAGAAGCACATTCCCGTGCTCGTCACCGAGGACATGGTCGGGCACAAATTCGGGGAATTCGCGCCGACGCGGACCTTCTATGGCCATGCCGCGGACCGCAAGGCGAAGAGGAAGGCGTGATGGGCAAGCCGCACCTGGAGCGCAGTCTGGCGGAGAACGAGGCGAGAGCCGTAACGCGGCTGATCCGCGTGAGCCCGCAGAAGCTCAACCTGCTCGCCCAGCTGATCCGGGGCAAGAAGGTCGACAAGGCGCTCGCCGATCTCGCCTTCTCGCGCAAGCGCGTGGCGCGTGACGTGAAGAAGACGCTGGAATCGGCAATCGCCAACGCCGAGAACAACCATGACCTCGACGTCGACGCTCTTGTCGTCTCCGAGGCCTATGTGGGCAAGGGCTTGGTGTTGAAGCGCTTGAAGGCGCGGGCGCGGGGCCGCGCCGGCCGTATCGAGAAACCGTTCGCGCAGATCACCGTCATCGTGCGCCAAGTCGAGGAGCCTGCTTGATGGGACAGAAGGTCAATCCGATCGGGCTCAGGCTCGGCATCAACCGCACCTGGGATTCGCGCTGGTATGCGAGCCGGGGCGAATATGCGCGGCTGTTGCATGAGGACTTGAAGATGCGCAACCACATCCTCACCTCACGCAAGCAGGCCGGCATCTCCAAGGTCGTGATCGAGCGCCCGCACAAGAAGTGCCGCGTCACCGTGCACACCGCACGTCCTGGCATTCTCATCGGTAAGAAGGGCGCCGACATCGAGAAGCTGCGCCGGGAGCTCGCGGCCATGACCGATTCGGAAGTGCATCTCAATATCGTCGAGGTGCGCAAGCCCGAGATCGACGCCACGCTCGTGGCCGAGGGGATCGCGCAGCAGCTCGAGCGCCGCGTCGCCTTCCGCCGCGCCATGAAGCGCGCGGTGCAATCGGCGATGCGCATGGGCGCTCTCGGCATCCGCATCAATTGCGGCGGCCGGCTGGGCGGGGCCGAGATCGCGCGCATGGAGTGGTATCGCGAGGGGCGGGTGCCGCTGCATACGCTCAGGGCCGATATCGACTATGGCACGGCGCTGGGGCGCACCGCCTATGGCATCATTGGCGTCAAGGTGTGGATCTTCAAGGGCGAGATCATGGCCCACGATCCCATGGCGCAGGAGCATCGGGCGCTTGAGGCGCAGGAAGGCGGCCGCTCCTCGGGGCGCCGCGAGGCTCCGCAGGCTTCGGCTTGAGGGTGGAGCAAGGATAGGCTGAACAGTCATGCTGCAACCGAAACGTACGAAATTCCGCAAGGCCCATAAGGGCCGCATCAAGGGGGCTGCGTCGAGCGCCGTCACCCTCGCTTTCGGCACGTTCGGGCTGAAGGCGCAGGAGCCTGCGCGCATCACGGCTCGCCAGATCGAAGCCGCCCGCCGGGCGATGACGCGACAGATGAAGCGTTCGGGTCGCGTTTGGATCCGGGTGTTTCCCGACGTGCCGGTGTCGAAGAAGCCGACCGAGGTGCGCATGGGCAAGGGCAAGGGCACGCCGGAGTTCTGGGTGGCGCGGGTGAAGCCCGGTCGCATCATGTTCGAGATCGACGGCGTCGGCGACCAGGTGGCCCGGGAGGCGCTCCGGCTCGCAGCCGCGAAGCTGCCGCTCAAAACGCGCATGGTCGCGCGCATCACCGAGGTTTAAGGGCGGAGGACGAGAGACGATGAAAGCCGGCCAGGTTCGTGCAATGACGCAGGATCAGCTCAATGACGAGCTCGTGAAGCTCAAGAAGGAGCAGTTCAACCTGCGCTTTCAGGCGGCGTCCGGCCAGCTTGAGAACACGGCGCGGGTGAGAGAGATCAGACGCGACATTGCCCGCATCAAGACGATTACGCGCCAATCGAGCGCCGCCGCCAAGACCTAAGGAAGCAAAAAGCGATGCCGAAACGAGTGCTGCAAGGGGTCGTGGTGAGCGACAAGAACGACAAGACGGTGGTGGTCCGCGTCGAGCGCCGCTTCACGCATCCTTTGCTGCAGAAGACCGTGCGGCGCACCAAGAACTATCACGCTCATGACGCGGCGAATGAATGCAAGGTGGGCGACATCGTCCGGATCGAGGAATGCCCGCCGGTGTCGAAACAGAAACGTTGGACGGTGCTGTCGCGCGAGCGGGCGGCGAGCTAGGGGGTCGCGGCGTAACCGCCGAAGATAATTGCCATGATCCAGATGCAGACAAATCTCGATGTCGCCGACAATTCAGGCGCAAGGCGCGTGCAATGCATCAAGGTGCTCGGCGGTTCGAAGCGCAAATACGCCTCGATCGGCGACACCATCGTGGTGAGCGTGAAGGAGGCGATCCCGCGCGGCCGCGTCAAGAAGGGCCAGGTGATGAAGGCTGTCGTGGTGCGCACGGCAAAAGGCGTGCGCCGGCCGGACGGCAGCATCATCCGCTTCGATCGCAACGCCGCCGTCCTGGTCAACCCGCAAGGCGAGCCGATCGGCACGCGCATCTTCGGCCCCGTCACCCGCGAGCTCAGAGCCAAAAAGCACATGAAGATCGTGTCGCTTGCGCCGGAGGTCCTGTAGATGGCCAACAAGCTCAAGATCCGGAAGGGCGACCACGTGGTGGTCGTCACCGGCAAGGACAAGGGCAAGCACGGCGAAGTGCTGAAGGTGATTCCGGATGAGAACCGCGCCCTGGTCAAGGGCGTCGGGCTGGTGCGACGGCATCAAAAACAGACGGCCACCCAGGACGGCGGCATCATCTCTAAGGAGGCCGCGATTCATATCTCCAACCTCGCGCTCGAGGACCCCAAGGACGGGAAGCCGACGCGCGTCGGCTACAAGTTTCTGAAGGACGGGCGCAAGGTCCGCTTTGCCAAGCGCTCGGGCGAGGTGATCGATGGCTGAGACCGCTTATATTCCCCGGCTCAAGCAGCAATATCACGAGGTGCTGCGGGACGAGCTTGCCAAGGAGTTCGGCTATGCGAGCCCGATGCAGGTGCCTCGGCTCGAGAAGGTCGTCCTGAATATGGGCATCGGCGAGGGCGTCGGTGATTCCAAGAAGGTGACGGCGGCGGCGGCCGATCTCGCCCTCATCGCCGGGCAAAAGCCGGTCGTCACCCGCGCGCGGAAATCGATCGCGGCCTTCAAGCTCCGCGAGGGCATGCCTATTGGCGCCAAGGTGACGCTCCGCCAGAACCGGATGTACGAGTTCGTCGACCGCTTGGTGAACATTGCGCTCCCAAGGGTGCGGGACTTCAGGGGGCTAAACCCGAAGAGCTTCGATGGCCGCGGCAATTTTACGCTCGGGCTGAAAGAGCACATCATTTTCCCGGAGATCAATTTCGACCAGGTCGAGGAGATCTGGGGCATGGACATCATCGTCTGCACCACGGCGCGCACCGACGACGAGGCGCGCGCTTTGTTGAAGCGATTGAATTTTCCGTTCCGCAGCTAGGGTTTAGCGGCTCAGGCTGCGACAGGAGGAGTGAATGGCAAAGACGAGCATGGTTGAGCGGAACAAGAAGCGGCGCCGCCTTGCCCAGAAGTTCAAGACGCGCCGGACGCGGCTGAAGGCGGTGGCGACAGACCGCAATCTTCCCGCCGAGGAGCGCTTCGCGGCGAGGCTTAAGCTCGCCGAGCTGCCGCGCAACTCATCGCCCACGCGGATCCGCAACCGCTGCGATCTGACCGGGCGGCCGCGCGGCTATTACCGCAAGCTCAGGATGTCGCGCATCGCGCTTCGTGATCTCGCAAGCCAAGGACAGATCCCCGGCATGGTCAAGTCGAGCTGGTAAGGAATTCTAATGAGCATCAACGATCCCCTGGGCGATATGCTCACCCGCATCCGCAACGCGCAAATGCGCTACAAGGCCAAGGTGACGACGCCTGCCTCCAGGCTGCGCGAGCATGTGCTCGACGTGCTGGTGGAGGAGGGCTATATCCGCGGTTATGCCCGCGTCGATTACGGTAGCGGACGTTCGGAGTTCGATATCGAGCTCAAATATTTCGATGGCGAGCCGGTGATCAAGGACATCAAGCGGGTGTCGACGCCGGGCCGCCGGGTCTACTCGTCGGTGCGGGATCTGCCCACGATCGCCAATGGCCTCGGCGTCTCCATCTTGTCGACGCCGAAAGGTGTCATGTCGGATTCACGCGCGCGCACCGAGAATGTGGGCGGCGAGATCCTCTGCAGCGTGTTCTAGGCTGGGCTAAAGCGAAGGTTGATACAATGTCGCGGATCGGCAAGAAACCGGTGGCAATTCCAGGGGGCGTCACCGCCTCGGTGGACGGCCAGGTGGTTGCGGTGAAGGGACCCAAGGGCGAGCTCAAGCACGTCCTCGTGGACGACGTCATCGCCAAACTCGACAAGGGCGGCATCGAGGTCTCCCCGCGGAACGACAGCCAGCAGGCGCGCGCCATGTGGGGCATGTCGCGGACGCTGCTGGCCAACCTCATCACCGGCGTGACCGAAGGCTTCACCAAGAAGCTCGAGATCACGGGCGTGGGCTATCGGGCCGCGCTGCAGGGCTCCAATCTGCAGCTGCAGCTCGGTTACAGCCACGATGTCGCCTATCCCATCCCGCAAGGCATTCAGGTGCAGTGCCCGAAGCCGACCGAGATCATCGTCACCGGCATCGACAAGCAGAAGGTGGGGCAGGTCGCGGCCGAGATCAGGCGGTTCAGGCCGCCGGAGCCCTATAAGGGCAAGGGCGTCAGATATGCGGGCGAGTTCATCCTCCGCAAAGAAGGCAAGAAGAAATAGCGGATTTGACATGAGCGCATTGAACCAGAATTTTGCACGGCGTTCGCATCGGGTGCGCCAATCGCTGAAGCGGGCCGCCAATGGCCGGGTCCGCCTCTCGGTGTTCCGCTCGTCGAAGCACATCTATGCGCAGGTGATCGATGACGCGGCGGGAAAGACCATGGCGGCGGCCTCGACGCTGGATAAGGAGCTTAAGGGCTCGCTCACGAAGGGTTGCGATCTGGCCGCGGCTCAGGCCGTCGGCAAGCTCGTGGCGGAGAGGGCGCTCAAGGCGGGCGTCAAGGAGGTCATCTTCGACCGCGGCGGCTATCTCTATCATGGGCGCGTGAAGGCGCTCGCCGATGCCGCCCGCGAGGCGGGGCTGAATTTTTAGAGGATCGAGAGCATGGATCGAAAAGGGTCGCGCGGCCCGCATTCACGAGGCCCGCAAGGCAGAGATCGCGAGGAGCGCGACAGCGAGTTCGTCGACAAGCTGGTGCACATCAATCGCGTAGCGAAGGTGGTCAAGGGCGGCAGGCGATTCGGCTTCGCGGCGCTCGTGGTCGTCGGCGACCAGAAGGGACGTGTCGGCTTCGGCCATGGCAAGGCCCGCGAGGTGCCGGAGGCGATCCGCAAAGCCACGGAAGCCGCCAAGCGGAGCCTCGTCAAGGTGCCCTTACGCGAGGGGCGCACATTGCACCATGACGTGACCGGCCATCACGGCGCGGGCAGGGTGGTGTTGCGGGCGGCGCCCGCCGGCACCGGCATCATCGCCGGCGGCCCGATGCGGGCGGTGTTTGAGACCCTCGGCATCCAGGACGTGGTCGCCAAGTCGCTTGGCAGCACCAACCCCTACAACATGGTGCGCGCGACCTTCGATGCGCTGCGCCATGAGGACAGCCCGAGGGGCGTGGCGGCAAGGCGCGGCAAGAAGGTGAGCGAGATCGTTTCCCGCCGCAGAGACGGCGCCGGCGAAGCCGCGGGGCAAGCCGAGGCTTAAGAGGCGAGGCGCCTGGAGGCAAGGTTTAGAGCGAGATGGCCAAGACAGCGGACAAGAAGACGATCATTGTGGAGCAGATCGGCAGCCCCATCAGGCGGCCTGGGATCCAGCGCGCCACGCTTGTCGGCCTCGGCCTCAACAAGATGCACAAGCGCCGGACGCTGATCGACAGCCCGCAAGTGCGCGGCATGGTCGCGAAAATCGCCCATCTTGTGCGCATTGTCGACGATGAGGCGGGAGCCTAAAGCACCATGCGATTGAACGAGATCAGGGACCGGGACGGCGCCACGAAGGCCAAGAAGCGGCTCGGCCGCGGCATCGGCTCGGGGCTCGGCAAGACCTCAGGGCGCGGCACCAAAGGCCAGAAGGCCCGCTCCGGCGTCGCCATCAAAGGCTTCGAGGGCGGCCAGATGCCGCTGCACCGGCGTCTGCCGAAGCGCGGCTTCAACAACATCTTCGCCAGGAAGTACAACGAGCTCAATCTCGGTCGCATCCAAGAGGCCGTCGATGCCGGCCGGCTCGACGGCAGGAAGCCGATCACGGTCGGCGCGCTCAAGGACGCCGGCCTGATCCGGCGTGAGAAGGACGGCGTGCGTCTGCTCGGCCATGGCGAGATCAAGAGCAAGCTCGCCTTTGAGGTCACCGGTGCCTCGGGAAGCGCGATCAAGGCCGTGGAGGCCGCAGGCGGCACGGTGACGCTGAAATCCATCACCGGCCGGGAGCGGCCTGCCGCCGATCAGATCAAGGCCGATCGCCGGGCCGCAAAGCGCGACGCAGTCGCGGCCAGGACCCAAGCAAAGTCCGGTAAGGCCGCGAAGGCCGAGGGCGAGCAGCCCGCGGCAGCGCCAGAGGCAAAACCTGACAAGACGAAGGCAAAGGCCGAGGCGGCCAAGCCCGCAAAGGCGAAGCCCGATCAGACCGTCGAGGCGCCTGCGCCCGAGGCGGCCGCGCCCAAGGCGCCCAAGAATGCCAAGGCCGATGAGGGCGAAGCCAAGAAGCCGAAGCCGAAGCCGGCACCGGCCAAGAAGGACAAGTCCTAAGGGCTCGTCCTAAAGTGACGCGAGCGGACTGACGCCGACCCCGCGATTGCATCGAAAGGGAAGAGAGCTCCCGAATGGTTTCCGCCGCCGAACAGCTGGTTTCCAATCTCAACTTCGCCGCCTTCGCCAAGGCCGACGAGCTCAAGAGGCGCATCTGGTTCACGCTCGGCGCGCTCCTGATCTACCGGCTCGGCACCTACATCCCGATTCCTGGCATCAACCCCCACGCCTTGCAGGAGGTGTTCCGGCAGAACCAGTCTGGCCTGCTCGGCATGTTCGACATGTTCTCGGGCGGCGCGGTCGGCCGCATGGCGATCTTTGCCCTCAACATCATGCCCTACATCTCGGCATCGATCATCATTCAGCTGCTCACCACGGTGTCCCCGCATCTCGAGCAGCTGAAGAAAGAGGGCGAGCAGGGGCGCCGGCAAATGAACCAATACACGCGCTACGGCACGGTGATCCTCGCCTCGCTGCAGGGCTACGGCATCGCGGTCGGGCTCGAAGGCGCCGGCAATGTGGTGCTGGACCCCGGCTGGTTCTTCCGCCTCACCACCGTGTTCACGCTGGTGGGCGGCACCATCTTCCTGATGTGGCTCGGCGAGCAGATCACGGCGAGGGGCGTGGGTAACGGCATCTCGCTCATCATCTTTGCCGGCATCGTCGCGCGCCTGCCGCATGCGGTGCTCGGCACGCTCGAGCTCGGCCGCACCGGCTCGATGTCAACCATCGTGATCCTCGCGCTTGTCGCCATGGCGATCCTGGTGATCGCCGTGATCGTGTTCATGGAGCGGGCGCAGCGGCGGTTGCTCGTGCAATATCCGAAGCGCCAGGTGGGGAACCGAATGTTCCAGGGCGATTCCTCGCATCTGCCGCTGAAGCTCAACAGCGCGGGCGTCATCCCGCCGATCTTCGCTTCGTCGCTCTTGCTGCTGCCGGTCACTTTCGCCAATTTTTCGGCCGGCCAAGGGCCCGAATGGCTGAGCACGGTGACCGCGCTACTCGGGCAGGGCCAGCCCCTGCATGTCCTCATCTATATCGCCCTGATCATCTTCTTTGCCTTCTTCTACACCGCCGTCGTCTTCAATCCGAAGGACACGGCCGAGAATTTGAAGAAGTACGGGGGCTTTCTGCCCGGGATCAGGCCCGGGGAGCGCACCGCCGAATATATCGACTATGTGCTGACCAGGATCACCGTGGTGGGAGCGCTCTATCTCGCCGCTGTCTGCGTGCTGCCAGAGATTCTGATCGCCTATGCGGGGGCGCCCTTCTATTTCGGCGGCACGTCCCTGCTCATCGTGGTGAGCGTCACCATGGACACCGTGGCTCAGGTGCAGAGCCATCTGCTCGCTCATCAATATGAGGGGCTGATCAAGCGGGCGAGACTGAGGGGAGCAAGACGACAATGAATATGGTCCTGCTCGGCCCTCCCGGCGCCGGCAAAGGGACCCAGGCCAATCTGCTCGAGAAGGAACGTTCGCTGGTCAAGCTTTCCACTGGAGACATGCTGAGAGCGGCCGTGGCGGCCGGGACCGAGCTTGGCCTTAGGGCGGGCGACATCATGGAGCGGGGCCAGCTCGTGCCGGACGACCTAGTGATTGGACTCATCGCCGAGCGGCTGGACGCCGACTGCAAGGCCAAGGGGTTCATTCTGGACGGGTTCCCCCGCACGATCGCCCAAGCCAAGGCGCTCGACCGGCTGCTGGCGGAGAGAGACAAGCAGCTCGACGCCGTCATCGAGATGCGGGTCGACGACGAGGCCCTGGTCAAGCGCATCGCCGGCCGCTTTACCTGCGCCGATTGCGGGGAGGGGTATCACGAGGCCTTCAAGATGCCGAAGGTGCAAGGCGCCTGCGACCGCTGCGGCTCAACCCAATTCGTGCGCCGGCGCGACGATAATGAAGAGGTGGTGCGTTCCAGGCTTGAGGCTTATCACGCCCAAACCGAGCCCTTGGTCGACTATTACAAGACGCAATGGAAGCTCAGATCCGTGGACGGAATGGCGGATATCGGGGCCGTCCACCACGCGATCGGGCGGGCCCTCGATGGCGTTAAGTTTAAGGGGGCGAAGGCCCCCGGTTGACCTTGTCAAGCGGAATCGCTAGATAAGGCTCGACCCATTGCTGCAGAGGACTGACCGGTCCCGGGGGGCGGTGCTTCCCCGAGGTCGGTTTTGTTGCGTTCCATTGGTAATCTAGCTTAGATTTCAGCGCGTTAGGGCGCCGTTTGAGGAGAAAACTTCGTGGCCCGAATTGCAGGTGTGAATATCCCGTCCAACAAGCGGGTGGAGGTGGCGCTCACCTATATCCACGGTATCGGCGATACCTTCGCGCGGCAAATCTGCGCCAAGGTGAGCATCCCGCCGGAGCGGCGCGTCAGTCAACTCACCGAATCGGAGGTCAGTCAGATCCGGGAGGTGATCGACCGCGACTATATGGTCGAAGGCGACCTCCGGCGCGACGTTGCGATGAATATCAAGCGGTTAATGGATCTCGGCTGCTATCGCGGCTTGCGGCATCGCCGCGGCCTGCCGGTGCATGGTCAGAGGACCCATACCAATGCGCGCACGCGCAAAGGTCCTGCCAAGCCGATCGCCGGCAAGAAGAAATAGAGACCTGAACAAGCGCGGCCGAAGCTTGAGCTTTGGCCGAAACCAATTCGTGAGATGCGGGATTAGAGCATGGCCAAGGACAAGACGCGCGTTCGCCGCCGGGAGAAGAAGAACATCACCTCGGGCGTCGCGCATGTGCAAGCAAGCTTCAACAACACCATGATCACCATCACCGACGCCCAAGGCAACACCATCTCCTGGTCGTCGGCGGGGGCCATGGGTTTCAAGGGATCGCGGAAGTCCACGCCCTATGCGGCGCAGGTCGCCGCCGAGGATGCCGGCAAGAAGGCGATGGAGCACGGCATGAAGAATCTCGAGATCGAGGTTCGGGGGCCGGGCTCCGGCCGCGAATCGGCGCTCCGGGCCCTGCAAGTCGCGGGCTTCAACATCATTTCGATCCGTGACGTGACCCCAATCCCGCACAATGGCTGCCGGCCCCGCAAGCGCCGGCGCGTCTAAGAAAAGGGAAGGCTGACAACCTCATGTTGCACGCGGATTCTCGAAAGCTGGGGCAGGCGGCCCCGCTCAAGGACCAGGAAAGGGCCCTCCAGGTGCTGCAGAAGAACTGGCAAGATCTCATCAAGCCCACCAAGCTCAACGTCAATTCGGGCCGCGACCCGCAGCGCTTCGCCACGGTCGTCGCCGAGCCGTTGGAGCGCGGCTTCGGGCTCACCCTCGGCAATGCGCTTCGCCGCGTATTGCTCTCGTCCCTTCAGGGCGCGGCGATCACCTCGGTGCATATCGACGGCGTGCTGCATGAGTTCTCCTCGATCGCCGGCGTCAGGGAGGATGTCACCGACATCATCCTGAACATCAAGGAAATTGCGCTCCGCCAGCATGCTGAGGGCGTGAAGCGCATGGTGCTGAAGAAGGAAGGGCCAGGCGTGGCGCGGGCCGGCGACATCGAGGCCGGCGGCGATATCGAGATCCTCAACCCGGATCACGTCATCTGCACGCTCGACCAGGGCGCCTCCATCCGCATGGAGTTCACCACCTCGGTCGGCAAGGGCTATGTGCCCGCAGAGCGCAACCGCCCGGACGACGCCCCGATCGGCTTCATTCCCGTCGACTCGCTCTATAGCCCGGTGCGCAAGGTGTCCTACCGCATCGAGAATACGCGCGAAGGCCAGATCCTCGACTACGACAAGCTCACCATGGAGATCGAGACCAACGGCTCGGTCCGGCCCGAGGACACCATCGCGCTTGCCGCGCGCATCGTGCAGGATCAGCTCTCGGTGTTCGTCAACTTCGAAGAGCCGAAGAAGGAGATGCCGTTCGAGCGCCAGCCCGAACTCGTGTTCAATGCCGCGCTGCTCAAGAAGGTCGACGAGCTCGAGCTGTCGGTGCGTTCGGCAAACTGTCTCAAGAACGACAACATCGTCTATATCGGCGACCTCATTCAGAAGACCGAGGCCGAGATGCTGAGGACCCCGAATTTCGGCCGCAAGTCCTTGAATGAGATCAAGGAGGTTCTCGCCTCGATGGGGCTCCATCTCGGCATGGAGGTGCCGGATTGGCCGCCCGAGAACATCGAAGAGCTCGCCAAGCGTTTTGAGGATCATTACTAGACAGGGATCGGCGGTCTGAAATCAGCCCTCGGAAATCTTTCCCGATCTCTGACGTCTGAAGCTCGATCCTGGCCGGGGAGGTATGTATGCGGCATCGCAATGCAGGCCGGAAGCTCAACCGCACCGCCAGCCATCGCCTGGCGTTGTTCGCGAGCCTGGCGACGGCCTTGATCAAGCACGAGCAGATCGTGACCACCTTGCCCAAGGCGAAGGAGCTCAGGCGCGTGGCCGACCGGCTGATCACGCTCGCCAAGAGAGGCGATTTGCATGCGCGCCGCTTGGCCATGTCGCGCATCCGTGACGAGGCTGTGGTGGCCAAGCTGTTCGGGACGCTCGGACCCCGCTACGCCGACCGCGCCGGCGGCTATACGCGCGTGCTGAAGGCCGGTTTCCGCTATGGGGATTCGGCGCCCATGGCCGTGATCGAGCTGGTCGAGCGCGATCCAAACGCGCGCGGCCTCGATTCAGGGCCGGTGCAAGAGGCGGATGGGGCGGGCAAAGCGGCCGCGTGAGCTTGAGGGCACTCGCGCCCTAGGCGAGCGCTAAAGAGCTAATGGCCTACAGAGAAAGGACGCGCCGCTTCCGCGGCGCGTCTCTTAAAGCTCATTTGTCGTCGTCGTCCTTGCCGCCGCCCGAAGTGGTATCACCCGAGCTATCGCCGGTTTTGGCGTCGTGGGCTGCAATCGCCTGCGCCTTGATGCCTTTGACGCCATCGCTGAGGATCGTGGTGATCTTGTTCTTGGCGTCATCGTCGCTCGCGCCATTGGCGTCGAAATCAGACTGCCAATAGATCACCGAGCGATCGGGCTCGTCGTCGACCTCTAGCCAAAGCTTGGATTTGTAGTTCTTGACGGGAAGGGGGCTCTCGACGATCTCATAGGTGTAGCCGAGATCCTCGGTGCCGGTCAGCTTCTCTTTGATCTTGCCGCCGTCCTTCAGGGTTAGGGTGCGGAAGACGACGTCGCCTTCCTTCTCTTCCACGCAATCAGCCACGGCAGGATGCCAGGTCTTGATGGCGCAGAAATCACCCACGATCGCCCAGATCTCCGGTGGAAGGCCGGGGGCTTCGATCCGCTTCTTGACCGTGATCGCGGAGGCCGAGGCGCTGCCGAGAAGGAGCGCGGCCAGTGTGACCAAGGCCAGTTGAACTATGCGCATGCGTTTTCTCCACACTTTGCGTTCGATTGTCGAAAACACGCCCCGGGCGCATCCTAGTGCAAAGCGGGAACCCGGCAAGGCAAAAGCCCTTGGAAATGGCGGCAATACGCCGATTTCGCTGTTGGCAGCGGTTGCGCTATACGGGGACCCCGACAATGTGGTTTAGCCTCGAGACGCCGATAGAGACAGAGCGATAAGACAGAGCGATGATCAAATTTGTCCCGTGCTTGCGGAATTTCGGGTGGCTGCTTTGCGCGGCTGCCCTAATTGTGGGTCTGGGCGTGACTGCGCAGGCTCAGGCCCCGCGCGTCGTCCCGGAAAGCCCGGGTGCGGTCAAGGAATCCTTCGCGCCGGTGGTGAAGCGCGCCGCGCCGGCCGTGGTCAATGTTTATGTCAGCCGCAAGGTGAAGCAGATCGTCTCGCCGTTTTCCGACGATCCCTTCTTCAGTCGCTTGCTCGGCGACAATTTCGGCATCCCGCGGGAGCGCATCGAGAACTCGCTCGGCTCGGGCGTGCTGGTGAGCCCCGATGGCGTGGCCGTCACCAACAACCACGTCATCCAGGGAAGCGGGGAGGCAGAGATCACGGTCGCCCTCTCCGACGGGAGAGAGTTTCCGGCCAAGGTCGTGCTCAAGGACGAGCGGAGCGACCTCGTCGCGCTCCGCCTTGACGCCAAGGGCGTCAAATTCCCGTCGATCGACTTCAGCGACTCCGACAGTCTGGAAGTCGGCGACCTCGTGCTCGCGATCGGCGACCCCTTCGGCGTCGGGCAAACGGTGACGAGCGGCATCATCTCGGCCTTGGCGCGCACGCAAGTGGGCGTCTCCGACTACCAATTCTTCATCCAGACCGATGCCGCCATCAATCCCGGCAACTCCGGGGGCGCGCTTGTCGACATGGACGGCCGTCTGGTCGGCATCAACACGGCGATTTTTTCCAGAAGCGGGGGCTCCCTCGGGATCGGATTCGCGATTCCTTCCAACATGGTGCGGCTCGTGGTTCAGGCAGCGATGAAAGGCGGGACGGTGCAACGGCCCTGGTTCGGCGCCTCGCTGCAACCGGTGACCTCCGAGCTTGCGGAGTCGCTCGGGCTCGACCGGCCCACCGGCGCGCTGGTCAAGGGAGTGCATCCAAAGGGTCCGGCGGCGCGGGCGGGCCTGCAACCCGGCGACGTCGTCGTCAGCATCGACGGCAAGGAGGTCCAAGACCCGCAAGCCCTCCAATACCGGTTCGCCACCAAAAGTCTCGGCGGCTCGGCTGAGCTCGGTCTGATCCGCCAGGGGAAGCCGCTAAAGGCGACGGTTCCCCTGGTCGCGGCCGTCGAAGATCCCCCCCGAGACGCGCGCGAACTCTCCGGGCGCAATCCGCTGTCCGGCGCCAAGGTCGCCAATCTTTCCCCGGCCGTCGCCGAGGAGCTGGGGATCGACGAAGAGGGAAATCGCGTGGTGGTGCTCGAGGTGCAGGATAACACTCCCGCTGCAAGGCTCGGGGTGAAGCGCGGCGACTTCATCGTCGCCGTCAACGACGACCGGGTGGGCTCGGTTGCGGAGCTGGCGACGGCGCTGCAGGTTCCCTCCGGCCGCTGGCTCCTATCGCTGGAGCGCAAGGGGAGGCTGTTCAACCTCGCCATTCAGGGCTGAACCAGGAAAGCCGCGATGGTGACACTGTTCGAGGCTGCGGGGCTGGCAGAGAGCGCGCCAAGGCCGCTTGCGGATCGTTTGCGCCCATCGTCGCTTGGCGAGGTCGTGGGGCAGGACCATTTGCTTGGCGAGCAGGGCATCCTCGCCCGCATGGTCAAGGCCGGACGGCTCGGCTCGGTGGTGTTCTGGGGACCGCCTGGGACCGGCAAGACCACGGTAGCGCGCCTGCTCGCCGAGGTCACCGACCATCACTTCGAGCAGCTCTCGGCCGTCCACTCCGGCGTGCAGGACCTCCGCAAGGTGTTCGAGGCCGCGCGGGCGAGGCGCGAGCTGGGGCGTGGCACGCTGCTCTTCGTCGACGAGATCCACCGCTTCAACCGCTCCCAGCAGGATTCCTTCCTGCCCTATATGGAGGACGGCACCGTGATCCTCGTGGGCGCCACCACCGAGAACCCGTCCTTCGAGCTCAACTCGGCGCTGCTGTCGCGGGCGAGCGTGCTGACATTCAAGCGCCTGGACAAGGAGGGTCTACAAGCTTTGCTCGCGCGGGCGGAGGCGCATGAGGGTCGGAAGCTGCCGCTGACCGACGATACCCGCGCGGCGCTGATCGCCATGGCCGATGGCGACGGGCGTGCCCTCATCAATATCGCCGAAGATGTATGGCTTGCCGCGGGCTTGGGCGCCAAAACACCGCTCGACCGTGAGGCGCTGGTGGCGCTGGTGCAGCGGCGGGCGCCGATCTACGACAAATCCCAGGACGGCCATTACAATCTGATCAGCGCACTCCACAAATCGGTGCGGGGCTCCGATCCCGACGCCTCGCTCTATTGGCTCGCCCGCATGCTCGCGGGCGGCGAGGACCCGCTCTATATCGCGCGGAGGCTGGTGCGCATGGCGGTGGAGGATATCGGGCTTGCCGATCCGCTCGCCCTTGTCCAGGCGAACGCGGCGAAGGAGGCTTACGATTTCCTCGGCAGCCCGGAAGGCGAGCTCGCGCTCGCCCAGGCCACGCTCTATCTCGCGGTCGCGCCGAAATCGAATGCCGCCTATGTGGCCTTTGACGCCGCGTCCCGCGCGGCCGAGGAGGGGGGATCGCTTAGCCCCCCGAAGCACATTCTCAACGCTCCGACCAGACTGATGAAGCAGGAAGGCTACGGCAAGGATTACGCCTACGATCACAACGAGGCAGAGGCGTTCTCAGGCCAGAATTACTTCCCCGACGGCATGCAGCGGCAGAGCTTCTACGTGCCCACAGCGTATGGCTACGAGGCCGAGGTGAAGCAGCGCCTCGACCGCTGGGCCGCCTTGCGCACAGAGAAATCGAAGCGTCACAAGCCGGTTTGAACCCGGGCAGTTCCCGGAGCTTGAACCGAGCTCAAGTTGCGCGCCGTCGAGCGTTTTCGTGTAACTCACGAGCAGGTCGAAGAGCTTGCCGAAAGGCGGGCGAATGATATCGCCGAAATTGAGTTTCGCCTGCTCGAACACACCCTTGGCATGGCTCATGGTCTTGAAGCCTTCATGGCCGTGATAAGCGCCCATGCCGCTTTTGCCAATGCCGCCGAAGGGAATGTCCTCCTGGGCGTAGTGCAGAATGGTATCGTTGATGGTGACGCCGCCGGAGGTCGTGCGCTCCAGCACGAGCTGGCGTCCTGGCCCCTCCGGGCCAAAGAAGTAGAGCGCGAGCGGCCGCGGTCGAGCATTGATATAGGCGACGGCGTCTTCGAGCTGGCGATAGGGTACAATCGGCAGGATCGGGCCGAAGATCTCATCCTTCATCACATCCATCTCGTCCGTCGCATCGAGCACGAGCGCCGGTAGCAACATCCGCGAGGGAGATGCAGCGTCGCTGCCGGGCTTCGTCCCGATTTCGATTACACGCGCACCTTTGGCTCGCGCATCGTCCAGCAGCCCCGACAGCCGTGCATAGTGATGATCGTTCACGACCCAGCTGTAGTCGGGATTGGCCGCGATATTGGGATAGAGCTTCTCGACCTCCGCCTCATAGGCGGCGACGAAATCCTCGATGTGCTCCTCGGGGATCAGGGCGTAGTCTGGCGCGATGCAGGTCTGGCCGGCATTGGCCAGTTTGCCATAGGCAATGCGACGCACGGTGGTGCGCAATGGACACCCGCGCTCGACGATGACGGGCGACTTGCCTCCGAGCCCAAGCGTGACCGGGACCAGGTTTTCGCTCGCCGCGCGCATGATGGCACGTCCCACAGGGATGCTGCCGGTGAACAAGATGTGGTCGAAGGGCAGGTTCGAGAACGCAGCTGCCAATCTTCGCATTTCCCGTCACAACGGCGACCTGATCCGCTTGGAACACCTCAGCCAGCAGGGATGCAAGCAGTGAGGCGGTTGCCGGTTGAATTCCGACGGCTTGAGCATGACGCGGTTGCCGGCGGCCAGCGCCGTGGCGACCGGCGTCAAGGCAAGGGCAATGGGATAGTTCCAAGGCGAGATGATGCCGATCACGCCAAGCGGCTGATGGATGACCCGCACCGATCCCGGCGGGAAGGGCATCGCCACGGGCCGCCGCTGGGGACGCATCCAGCGCGCGAGGTTGCGCTGGAGATAGTTGATTGAAGCGATGACGACTCCCAATTCGTAGAGCAATGTTTCCTGCGCCGCTCTGTGGCCGAAATCGGCGTCGAGAGCTCTGACGAAATCGTCCCGATGCGCGAGGATGGCGTCTTTGAGCTTCATCAGGTCGCGCCGGCGCTCTGCAAGCGTTGGAGGACCATCGCGCAAGAACGCGGCGCGCTTGGCCCGCAAAGGTGGCGGTCAGACCTCCATCGGTGTCGCTTGGGGTTACGGCGTCCATCGGGGCATCCTTCTCTAAACACAAGGCGGCCGAACGATCATACCCTCGATTGCCGCAACGAAGTTGTTGATCGCCTCCTCTCTATCCAGAGCGAGCTTGCGCCGTGATCGTCCACGCGACAGATGATCGTCCCCCTCAGCGCTAACAGCGGCTTGACGGTGTGGCGACGCCTGCTTAGCTTCGAACGATCGGGGATGGAGTCCCCCCAAAACTGCCCGAAGGGCTGATGACTCCTGCCGCTGTTGATAGCGGTGGGAGAGCTCTGTGAACCCGCCGCAAGGCGGGTTGTATTTTTTCACTCCCGCCAGGATGAGTTCGTGTGCGCATCGCAGCCGCTTTGCGCCGAGGCGTTTGCGTATGGCGGGCATGAGGGCTGGCCATGATTAGAGGAGCACTAATGGAACATACCTGGCTGATTTCAACGCTCTGGATCGGCCTTGCCCTGATCTCGGCGCTGATCTCCATTCGCATCTGAATTTCAGCGGCTCTGGTTGAGATCGTCGTCGGCAGCCTTGGCGGCAATCTGCTCGGCATCACCCCCAACGAATGGATCACCTATTTGGCCAGTGTCGGCGCCATCCTGCTCACGTTCTTGGCGGGCACCGAGCTGGACCCCGTCATTGTGCGCAAGCATTTGGGCTCGACCCTGTCGATCGGCGTGGTTGGCTTTGTCGTGCCCTATCTGGGCGTCCTGATTTTTGCCCGTTATGGCCTTGGCTGGCCCTGGCCGCAGGCGCAGATCGCCGGGATTGCGCTCTCGACGACGTCAGTCGCGGTCGTCTACGCCGTGATGGTGGAGACCGGTTTCAACCAGACGGAGATCAGCAAGATCATCCTTGCCGGGTGCTTCGTAAACGATGTCGGCACCGTGTTGGCGCTGGGCGCCGTCTTCGCCAACTACAATATCTGGCTCGTCCTGTTCGCTGTGGTGACGGCGCTCGCAATGTGGTTTACGCCGAAGCTGGCTTGGTTCACCAAGCGTTTTGGTGGCCGGGTGAGTGAGCCTGAAGCGGAGCTCCTGCTGCTCGTCCTCTTCGCCCTTGCCACGCTCGCGGCCACCGCCAAGAGCGAGGCGGTTCTGCCCGCCTCTCTCTTGGGCATGGCGCTCGCCACCTTCTTCATCAAGGAACGGGCCTTGGCGCAGCGCCTTCGGGTGATCACCTTCACCTTGCTCACACCCTTCTATTTTCTGAAGGCAGGCTCGCTCGTGAAGTTCGAGACGATCGCGGCGGCGGTCGGTCTGATTACCATGTTCCTCGCCGTGAAGATGGCGACCAAGTTCGTGGGTATCTTGCCTCTGACGCGAATGTTCAATTTCGACCGGCGCGAGGGGATGTATGCGACATTGATGATGTATACGACATTGATGATGTGCACCGGACTGACGTTCGGGACGATTTCGGCTCTGTTCGGTTTGACCAACGGCATCATCGACCAGGAGCAATACACGATCCTGGTTGCCGCCGTGATCGGCAGTGCCGTGGTGCCGACCCTGATTGCCCAGCGCTGGTTTCAGCCGGCGTTCAAGCCGATAGCCAAGGAGGCCGCCCATGTTCAAGAAAATCCTGATCGCTAACGACGGCTCCGAGGGCGCCTTCAGGCGCTTGATACCGCATTGCGGCTGGCGCATTCCCACAAGGCGCAGCTCCACATGATCTCGGTCGAGGAGATTCAATGGATTCCCGGCTCGCGCGAAGAGGTCATTGGCGATAAAGAGCTCGCGGATCGCAAATTCGCCATCGTCGTGGAAAAGGCGCTAGTTGAGGCGAAGCGCCACCGGGTGAAGCTCGCGACCCACATTGTCGTCGGTCACGCCGTTCCGGCGATCGTCGATTTCATCGAGCGCGAGGGATTCGATCTCCTCGTGACCGGATTCATGGGACATTTGGCGCTTTACAACCGGGTCATCGGCAGCACCACCGATCGACTCGTGGAACTCGCCCCATGTACGATCTTGGTGGTGAAATGACTTCGTCATGAAATGACTTGGTCATGAATTGACTGGCGCAAGTCCAGCAACTGCATCAGTTAATGTCCCATGGCAGGCGTTGAGACAAGAGAGGTTGGGCGCGACGAGGATGGCATGCGGCTCGACCGGTGGTTCAAGAGCCATTACGCTGCGCTGCCCCATAGCCGGCTGGAGAAATTGTTGCGCACCGGCCAGGTGCGGGTCAATGGCGGGCGCGCAAAGGCGAGCACGCGGCTCGCTGCCGGCCAGACCGTGCGCGTGCCGCCGCTTCCGGCCGCAGCGCCAGAACTCGTCCCCGTAAAGCAGGTGCTGTCGAAAGCCGATCGCGATTTCCTCGCCTCGATCACCCTTTACGAGGACGACGATCTCATGGTGCTCAACAAGCCGCAGGGACTTGCGGTGCAGGGCGGCACCAAGACCACGCAGCATCTCGACCGGCTCTTGGAGGGCTTGGGCGACGGACCGAAGACGCGGCCGCGCCTCGTGCATCGGCTCGACCGCGACACGTCGGGGGTTCTCGTCGTGGCCAAGCGGCGCGAGGTGGCAGCGAAGCTCGGCCGCGCCTTCCAGACCCGCTCAGTGCGCAAGATCTATTGGGCGCTCACAAAGGGCGTGCCGCGGCCTCCGCAAGGCAAGATCGACGCGGCGCTGGTCAAGGCCGGTAGCCCGGAGGGCGACCGCGTGCGCAAAGCGCGGCCCGGGGAGCAGAAGGCGGCGCAGTCGGCGGTGACCTATTATGCGGTGGTTGACAGGGCCGGGCAGACGGCCGCCTGGCTGTCGCTCAAGCCCGTCACCGGCCGCCAGCATCAGCTTCGCGCCCATATGGAGATCCTCGGCTACCCGATCTTGGGCGATGAGAAATATCAAGGTGACCTCGATCTGCCTGCTGGCATCGACAACAAGCTGCATCTGCATGCGCGGCGCATCAGCTTTCCGCATCCGTCGGGGAAGGGAGTCGTCGATGTCACGGCGCCGCTGCCGGACCACATGGCACGCGCTTTTGCCGCCTTCGGCTTCGAGGCACGCCGAACCGATGAAGGTGACATTGACTAAGCTTGGGCCCGCAAGGAACTTTGGTGCGGCGTCGCGCCTTACGCGTTCCGGATAAGGCGGGGAAGTCGGCAGGAAAATCAAATCAGGGCGGAGAGCGTCGAATGGATTCGAAGGCAGGCTGGTTCGCAAGGTTCGCGCAACGGGTATCGCATTTCACGGGGCGCCCGATCACCTTGTCCTGGCTGTGGTGGCCACGTGGTCTGGGGGCTCACCGGGCCTCTGTTCGGCTTCAGCGATACCTGGCAGCTCGTCATCAACACGACGACGACCATCATCACCTTCCTGATGGTGTTCGTGATCCAGAACACCCAGAACCGCGACACGGCCTCCATGCATATCAAGATCGACGAGCTGATCCGCGTGACGCAGAAGGCGCGGAACGTCCTGCTCGATCTCGAGGAGGTCGACGACCAGACGCTCGAGGCCCTGCGAGAGGATTACGGACGGCTGGCCCGCAAGGCAAAGTCCCGCACCAAGGCGCCGGCTCGCGTCGAGGCCGTGCCGACCAAGCCCGCGAATTCTCGGTCGCGGAAGCGTAAGCAAAGCGATGCCTGAGAGAGGCAAGAGTGCCCCGGCCGCGGCCAAGGGCGCAACGCGAATGGCGAGTCTTCCCAAGCGCTTCTACAGCCAAGTGGGAATCAAGGATGAGGGCGCGGGCGGCGCGTCCCTGCGGCTCGACGGCAAGTCCATGCACACCCCCGGCAAGGCGCCGCTCGTCCTGCCCAACCGGCGGCTGGCGGAGGCGGTTGCGGAGGAATGGCGCCAGCAGGGGACGCGGATCGATCCGCAGATCATGCCGCTCACCAGGCTCGCCAACAGCGTCATCGATGGGGTCAAGGAGCGCGAAAGCGCGGTGATCGACGATATCCTGGCCTATGCGGGCTCGGACCTTGTCTGCTACCGCGCCGAAGGGCCGGAAAGACTGGTTGAGCTGCAGTCGCGGCATTGGAACCCGGCTGTCGCCTGGGCCGAGACGGAGCTCGGCGCCCCGCTTCGGCCGGCGCAAGGCGTGGTGCATGTCGGGCAGCCCGAAGCGTCGCTTCAGGAAATCAAGCAACGGCTTAAGGGCTTTGATACGTGGAGCCTCGCGGCGCTCCACGTCATGACGGGGCTCACGGGCTCGGCACTCCTTGCCCTTGCCGTGGCGCTTGGCCGTCTCTCGCCGGAAGAGGCTTGGGACGCTGCGCATGTGGATGAGGACTGGCAGATCAGCCAGTGGGGAGAGGATGAGGAGGCCCGAACCAGGCGCGAGAACCGCCGGCGTGACTTCGCCGCCGCCGCGCGTCTGCTGAAATTGCTGCGCGGCTGAGCCGATGATTCCGTTGCGTCCTAACTCTCAGCGATTGTTGCCCAGTATCGTAACGATCTCCGTCCACGGCCCGGCCGGAACGGCAGCTGCGTCGACGAAGCGCCAGGCGGCGAGGTCATTATCGCGCATGCCGAAATAGTGCCAAACGGCGGGCGAGACATCCAAGCCAGCCTTGGCGTCGAAAGTGTTGCGGGGCTTGATCGCCTTGCCGAACACGAAGGCAAAGTCATCCTCGCCGCAGGGTCCAATATCCTGCCATTGGGCAAAGCATGAGCGGCCGTCCCGCTTGATCTCGACCCAGCGGTTCTTCAACAGCGGGTCGAGGCCGGACCGGTACCAGGGGACGCGTCGAGCGTCTTTTTTGAGCGCGTCGTTTTGCGTAAACTCACCATAGGGCAGCGCCACATAGAATGGGTTTTGCTTCGGCTTGAACCTGGCGGGCCAATGCTTATTCCTTCGCTCTGGATCATCGACGCCGCCGTAATTTGCCTGCCAATCCTTGTCCCAGTAGCTTTCATTGTTGGGAATGAAATCGTTCTCGTCATTGGAAGGCTCGCCCACCCAGAAAAGGGTGGTCATCGTCATCTTGAATTGGCTCGGCAGCGTTCGCAGCAATTGAGCTCCTCCCGCGATTAGAAACAAACCTGCGGTGGCATAAGCGGCCGCCAGCAGGTCACGCCGTGTTAGATCCACTCTCGACACACTCGGGTCCTTGCTTCGATGCCAGCTGACGTCCCGACGTCTGTGTGGGCACCGGGGCCCTCGCGCCGTGCAGCGCGTTACGCCGAGACATATTTTCCCCAATTGTGACAGGAATTTAGCGCTTCCAGTACCAGACTATGTCATCGGATCCCGTGGTCGAGTCTCGCGCCCATTCCGACGGGTTCGCGTCGCAGCGGGCTTGACCTAACCATCCCGGCCATTTGCCTCGCAAAGGCCTCGTGCTATTGACCCGTCACGGGCGTGTCATGAACAAGCGGGGCCGACGGCCATGAAGGAAGTCATAGAAGAGCTTGAAGTCCGGCGGGGCCGAGCCCGCGCCGGCGGCGGCCCGAAGCGCATCGAGGCCCAGCATGCGCGTGGCAAGCTTACGGCCCGGGAGCGGCTTGAGCTCCTGCTCGACGAGGGCTCCTTCGAGGAGTTCGACATGTATGTCGAACATCGCTGCACCGAATTCGGCATGGCGGAGACGACGGTCCCCGGCGACGGCGTGGTCACCGGCTGGGGCACCATCAATGGCCGCGTCACCTACGTCTTCGCCAAGGATTTCACCGTGTTCGGCGGCTCCCTCTCGGAAGCCCATGCCGACAAGATGATCAAGATCCAGGACATGGCGCTGAAGAACCGCGCGCCCATTATCGGCTTGTTCGACGCAGGCGGCGCGCGCATCCAGGAGGGGGTGGCGGCGCTTGGCGGCTATGGCGAGGTGTTTTTGCGCAATGTGCTCGCCTCGGGCGTGATCCCGCAAATTTCGGTGATCATGGGGCCATGCGCCGGCGGCGACGTCTATTCGCCGGCCATGACCGACTTCATCTTCATGGTCAAAGACACCTCCTACATGTTCGTCACCGGTCCCGACGTGGTGAAGACGGTGACCAAAGAGGAGGTGACCGCGGAGCAGCTCGGGGGGGCGATTGTCCACACGACGAAATCGTCCATCGCCGACGGCGCCTACGACAATGACGTCGAGACCCTGTTGCAGATGCGGCGGCTGATGGACTTTCTCCCGTCGAGCAACGAGTCGGGCGTGCCGGAGCTGCCGACGCGCGATCCCTGGGACCGCTGCGAATATTCGCTCGACACGCTGATCCCCGACAATCCGAACAAGCCCTACGACATCAAGGAGCTGATCCATAAGGTCGTGGACGAGGGAGACTTCTTCGAGATCCAGGCGGCCTTCGCCAGGAACATGGTGGTGGGCTTCGCCCGCATGGAAGGGCGCACTATCGGCATCGTCGCCAATCAGCCCTTGATGCTGGCTGGCGTGCTCGATTCCGACGCCTCGCGAAAGGCCGCGCGCTTCGTGCGCTTCTGCGACTGCTTCAACATCCCGATCGTCACCTTCGTCGACGTGCCCGGCTTTCTGCCGGGCACCGACCAGGAATATGGCGGGCTGATCAAGCACGGCGCGAAGCTCCTCTTCGCCTTCACCGAGGCCACCGTGCCGAAGGTGACCGTGATCACGCGGAAAGCCTATGGAGGGGCTTACGACGTGATGAGCTCAAAGCACATCAGGGGCGACGTGAACTATGCCTGGCCGTCCGCCGAGATCGCGGTGATGGGGGCGAAGGGCGCGGTCGAGATTCTCTATCGGGCAGAGCTTGGCGACGAGGCCAAGATCAAGAAGCGCATCGATGAGTACCAGAAGCGCTTCGCCAACCCCTTCGTGGCGGCGGAGCGGGGCTATATCGACGAGGTGATCCTGCCGCACGGAACACGCAAGCGCATCGCCCGGGCGCTGCAGATGCTCCGCCACAAACGCGTCGAGAACCCCTGGAAGAAGCACGACAACATTCCGCTGTAGGGCACGGTACGCGCAGATCATGGTGGTCGGAGGCGCGTTCTCACGCTAACCTCTCAAGGTTGCGAGGGGTACGGGGATGCGCGGACACCTTATAGTCGCCGTCCTTCTTTGCACGGCTCAAGTCTTGGCTTTGGCCGTCGGTGGGTCCGCGTGCGCCGAGGACCCGGCAACGCCGGTTGTCCAACCCTCCCTTTCGGCACCATCGCTGGAACCGACACTAAAACCGGCTGCGCCGGCATTAACGCCCACGGCTGAGCCCGCCGGCTCGCTTCCGCTTGCCGCCGAGTCCACGCCGGCGCCTGTGCCGGCGGATCCCGTCGTGGCCGCCATTCGCTTGAAACTTGCCGACCCCGGCTTGCGCAAGGACGCCAACCCCGACGATCTCGCCGCGCTTGCGGCCTTCTATGGGATGACGACCGGCAGCCCTTTGTGGATGACGGAGATGGGCTTCACGGCGAAGGGACAGGCGGCCCTGTTCGAGATTGAGAAGGCGGACGATTGGGGCCTTTCCGCTGCGGCCTTCGAGTTGCCTCAAGCGGGCGACCTGCCGGCGAGCCTGGAGGCCCAGGCCCTCGCCGAGATCAAGCTCGATCTCGCCATTCTGAAATATGCCCGCTTTGCGCGCGGCGGTCGCCTGAACCCGTCCAAGATCAGCGATCTGTTCGACCAGGTGCCACCCTTGCGCGACCCGAAGACGGTGATGTCCGAGATCGCGGCGGCGGACGCGCCAGACGCCTATCTCCGGTCGCTGCATCCCAAGCACGAGCAGTTCGAGCGCCTGCGCCAGGCGCTGCTAGCAGCCCGCGCTAGGGTCGATGCCGGCGGGAAGCCCGCCGCCAATGCGGTGGAGATCCGGCGGCTCATCATCAACATGGAGCGCTGGCGCTGGATGCCGGAAGACCTCGGAGCGGTCTACGTCTGGAACAACTCCCCGGAGTTCATGCTGTACGTGGTGAAGGACGGGAAGACGATCTACTCGGACAAGACTCTCGTCGGCACGATCGGATACGCGACGCCCGTCTTCTCCGCCGACATGAAGACTATTGTCTTCAACCCCGATTGGATCGCGCCCGAGACGGTCGTGACAGAGAACCTGCTACCGCCGTTGCGCAGCGAGAACTACTCGATCCTCAAGATTCACAAGCTCTCGGTGAGCTACCAAGGCAATCCCGTTAACCCGACCAAGGTCGACTGGGGCCGCGTCAACATTCTCAATTATACCTTCAGCCAGAAGGCGGGACCCGACAACGTTCTCGGCAAGGTGAAATTCCTGTTCCCCAACAAGCATACCGTCTACATGCACGACACGCTTCCGGTCAGGCGCAAATACTTCCAAAAGCCGATGCGCGCGATCGGGCATGAATGCGTGCGCATGGAGAAGCCCGACAAGTTCGCCGAGGTCCTTCTTGCAGAAGACAAGGGATGGCCAGCAGGTCAAGTCCAGGACCTGCTCGATCACTCGACGAACAGCCCGGTCACGATCAATCACGAGATACCGGTGCATATGACCTATTTCACGGCGGTGGTGGATGAGGCGGGCAAGGTCGCGACCTTCGTCGACCTCTACGGGCTCGACAACAAGCTCGCCACCGCGCTGTTCGGCAACGCCACGGGCTTTCCTCTGCCGCCCCCGGAACCCAAGCGGCCGCAAGGGGAGGAGGCGGACGCGTCTTCGCTCGCGAACCGGACTGCAACCAGCAACGATATTGCTGGCTCGCTGCAAGGCTTCGCCGGCGATTAGCGCGAGGCGTCCCTGTGGCCTTCATCCAGTGACGGCGCTTCACCAATCCCTTCGTGGCGGCGAACGGGGCTATATCGATGAGGTGATCATTCCCCACTCGACGCGGCCCCCACCTCCCTCCGACGCTCGCGATCATTGCTGGTGGCGAAGAGCGACAAGCGTGATAAAACCCATCTCCAAATTAAGAGGGATCCGGGGATGACGTGTTATCGCGTAAGACCGCCTGCCGCCTTTGTTTTGATCCTTTGTTTCGTCTGCTCTGCGCAGTCAGGGGCCTGGGCGCAGACAGCGCCTATCACCAAAGATATGCAGACCTATTGCGTCAATGATTATAAGAAGTTCTGCGGAGACTACGGGCTCCAAACCAAGGCTCTGACCAACTGCATGATGCGGGCCGGCCCAGGCCTATCCCCGGCATGCGTCAATGCGCTGGTTGCAGCGGGGCAGGTCTCGCAAGCCCAAGTGGATCGTATCAAACAACAGGTGAAAGGTCGAAAAGAGGCCGGCCTCGGTAATTAGTGTTGGCTGATACTTGATCCGACAACTAGTTGCGCCCTGGCACGAGCCGTCACATCCCTTTTGGGGCGCGGGAGGCGCAGGCTTCGCTTTCAAATCTGCGCTCTGCTCGACCAGGAACAAGGAAACCCTGATCATGAAAAGAATTATCTGCTTGGGCGTATTTGTTGCTCTGACACTTACGGGCAATGCCGCCTTCGCCGCCGATGCTTGCGCCAAGCTGACGGTGACGGGCCACCCCCAATATCCGGTAATCGCTTACAAGGATGGGGACCGCATCGCCGGCGCCGCGCCGATGCTCGTCAAGGCTATCGCCAATGACCTCAAGATCCCCGTTGAATCAAAATTCACCGGGTCTTGGTCTGATGCCCAGGCGGCAACGCGCGAGGGCAAAGCCGACATGATAGTCGGCATCTACTATAACGACGAGCGGGCCACTTATCTCGATTACGTCCAGCCGGCGTTTGTTTATGACCCCGTGGTCGTCTTTGTGGTCAAAGGCAAGGAATTCCCCTTCACCGATCAGGAGGACCTGATCGGCAAGAAGGGCGTCACCAACCACGGCGAAAGCTACGGCACCGAATTCGATGCCTTTATCCAAGAGAAGCTGACGCTCGCTCGCAGCAACGGTATCGACGAGGCATTCAACGACCTTTTGTCCGGCAAGGCCGACTACATGATCGCCGGCTACTATCCAGGTCTCGCCGAAGCGGCCAAATTGGGGGTCAAGGACCAAATCGAGGCGCTGAACCCTGCGCTGCTCTCCGCCGAAATGTTCGTCGCCTTCTCAAAGAAGTCACCCTGCCGCTCTTTGGCTCCGGAATTCGGACAAGGCATAACGGCGATGACGACGGATGGCCGCTTCAATAAAATGTTGACCGATGCGATCGTCGCTTGGGACAATGCCCAACAGCCAAAGAAGTGACGCTCCAGTCCTGCTAGTGCCGCCTTCTTCAAATGTCCGCTGGTTGCACAAAGCTGAAACTTATCCCCGCCTCCAAAACCGCATCTATCCTGCATCCACCTCGTCCACCGAAGGGGCGCTTCGCGAGGCGTGTGTAGAGGCGGGACGAGATGCGGCGCCTACGGGTCTGGTTCGCAAGCCAGACGCTCGGGCGGTGCCGGGGTTCCGCCCGGAGGTGCTAGGGCCTCCTGCCAGGAGCTGGCTGACGACCTGAGGCGGCGGCATCATCCCGAAAAGTTGCGAGACTTCGGACAAGATGATGCGTCAAAGACAAAGACCGCTGACCTCACGCGAAAGCGCGGCCCGGTGATCGCATAAACGCCGCTCATGGCGCGCCGAGAGGCGCCCGCGCGTTCTCGAGGACGCGAGCCAAATGGACTTGCGCTTTTCGGCGCGCCATCCCCCTCGTCATGCGCGAGGAGGGACGTGCAGCAAGCCCCGGACGCTTGATCCGCGTCGCGGCAAGAGAGCGCATGTCTGTGCTTCACTCCCGTAATTTCGGCGCTATCGGAAATCGGATATCGTCGAGCGCGGCAATGTGAGTGCCATCAAGCAGGCCGAGAGCAGCAAGGGTTGCTAACAGGGATGCGGAAGGCTCTACGCGCCATGGTGTTCGGGCTGCTGGCGGCAACCACGGCACAGGCCGAGCCCGCGACGTGGCTCGCGATGAGCAAGACCGCCATGTCAATCACCGGAGACATTGTGCTTGACGACTATCGCCTCACCTTCGCCAATGGCAAAAGCCTCGATCTGGAGCCCTATGAGATGGCGCGCGAAGGCGACTGGTCGGCCTCGGGGGACGTCATCTCGGGCGACGTGTTCAAAATCGAGCCGCCGGCCAATCTGAAACTCCTTCACGGCAATTCGTTCTGCGCCGCGCCGGCGACCTATGTGGTGCTTTGGACGCCGGGGGAAAGCGAGCTCACGCTCAACATCTATAGCGGCGACGCGGCGCCGACGGGCACCCGCGATGTCGATGCGCTATGCGCCACCTATTCCTATGAGGAGCGTTGAGGCGACGTGTCTTTAACGCATGATCTTATCCGAGAAGTCTGCAACCTTTCGGGATCACGCTTTACGCGTCCTGCCAATAGGGCTTGGCGCGAAGCCGCTCGAGCCAGGCATTGATGTTCTCGTAGCGGCTGATGTCGAATTTGAGGATGGCAGGCGCGGTATCGAGCCGCGGGCCGATCAGAAAATCCACCACGCTGAGGGGACCGACAATGTAGTCGCGGCCCTCGAGCTGCCTGTCAAGCACCGGCAGAAAGCGTTCGAGGCGCGCGTGAGCGTCGGCGATGATGCCGGGGTCGTTGCCCGGCTGGTTGAAAACCTTCGGCTTGATCAGAAGCTCCCAGGCGATCGCGTCGATGGCGGCTTCGGGACCGCCGACCCACCAGCAGATCCATTGATCGACGAGCGCTTGGGCTTTGGGCTCGGCGCCGGCCAGCGCCCGCTCGGGGCGTTTGGCCGCGAGATATTTCAGGATCGCGGGCGACTCCCAGAGGACGAAGCCGTCCTCTGGGAGGGTTGGGATGCGCCCATTCGGGTTCTTGGCGAGGTAATCGCTGCTACGAGTCTCGCCGATGCGCGGATCGCGGGGCACCTTGTGCAACGGAATGTCGAGCTCGGCCGCCAGCAGCCGCACCTTACGCGCATGGGGAGAAGGTTGGAGCTCATAAAGGGTGATGGTTATGGCCCCTTATACGGCCGCGGGCGGCGTTGGCCAAGTTGGCCCCTTGCGGCTCAATTCAACTCCGCGTCATTGGACGATTGTCGTAGTTTGCAAACGCGGCCGAGGCTGCTATCCCCTTTATTCCCCCGCTTGGCGGGCGCAATTTTGCCCTCTGCAATGGCTAGGGTCGGCCTACGGGGACGCGTCCGCCTCGAACGCGATCCGATAACAGCAACACCATGATCAAACGCTTTCTCATTGCCGCCATTCTCGTCGCCCTGTTTCTGGGCGGGGTGGGCTATTTCAATCTCGTCTTCAAGCCGAAGATGATCGGCGAATTCATGGCGAAGATGGCCCCGCCGCCGGCCACCATCACCGCCAAGCGGGCAGGGACGCAGAGCTGGGTCGACCGGGTGCAGTCGATCGGCACGCTGATCGCCATCGAAGGCGTCGATGTGGCGCCGCAGGTCGGAGGCATCGTCAAGCAATATTTCTTCGACAGCGGCAACAACGTGGAGATGGGCGCGAAGCTCGTCGAGCTCGACACCTCGGTTGAAGAGGCGGACCTTGTGAGCAATCGAGCGATGCTGGTCGACGCCGATGCCGATTTGGCGCGCCAGTCAAGCCTCGTCAAGAAGGGGTTCCTCTCGCAATCCGCCCTCGATGCGACGATCGCCAAACGCGACTCCGCAGCGGCGGCCGTGCAACGCATGGAAGCTCTCATTGCCCAAAAGAACATCAAGGCGCCTTTTGCCGGCAGGCTCGGCCTGCGTCGCGTGGAGAAGGGGCAGTATCTATCGCCCGGTCAGGCACTCGTCTGGCTGCAGTCGCTCGATCCCATCTGGATCGACTTCCCTGTGCCGGAGGGCGATGTCGGCAAGTTGAGGGTAGGGCACGTCATCGAGCTCACGGTCGGCGCTTATCCGGGCCAGGTGTTCAAGGGCGAGATCGAGGCCTTCGACGCGCGCGTGGCGCAGGACACGCGCACCCTCATGGTGCGCGGCAAGCTGCCCAATGCCGACCATAAGCTCTTGCCCGGCATGTTCGCCAATGCGGCGGTGCTGGAGGGCGAGCCGAAACAGCTCGTGACGGTGCCGCGGACCGCGTTGACCTACGGGCTCTATGGCGACAGCGTCTGGGTGGTGAAGGAGGGACCGCCCGCGCCGGAAAAGACCGCAAGCGCGGGCGAGGTCACGGTCTCTCCGCCGCAGCTCACGGTCGAGCGCCGCTTCGTGCGCGTCGGTCCGAGCCAAGGCGATAACGTCGCCATCCTCGGATGCGTGCAGGCGGGCGAGCAGGTGGTGACCAGCGGTCAGCTCAAGCTGCATCCGGACGCGGCCGTCAAGATCGACAACTCGCAGCCTTTGACGCCTTCCGCCGAGCGGCCGAAGCAGTAGCTCCCAATGTCCTTCACCGATATCTTCATCAAGCGTCCGGTGCTTGCCACGGTGGTGAGCCTGCTCATCCTGCTGATCGGGGCTCAGGCCGGCTTCAAGCTGCCAATCCGGCAATATCCCGAGCTCTCCAACACCACCATCACCGTCACCACGACCTATCCCGGCGCCAATGCGGATCTCATCCAGGGCTTCATCACCGTGCCGATCCAGCAGGCGGTGGCGAGCGCCGAGGGGATCGACACGCTGGTGGCCTCGTCGACGCAAAATGTGAGCACCATCACGCTCAATCTGAAGCTCGACGCCGATCCGGACCGCGCGATGACGGACGTGCTGTCCAAGGTCGCGCAGGTGAAGGGGATACTGCCGCGCGAGGCGGACGATTCGATCGTCACCAAAAAGACGGGCGAGGGCTACGCGCTCATGTACCTGTCGTTCAACTCCAAGGTGATGAACGGCTCGCAGATCAGCGACTACCTCAATCGCGTGGTGCGGCCCAAGCTGCAGACCATCGAGGGCGTGGCCAATGCGGAGATCCTGGGCGGACAGGTCTTCGCCATGCGCATCTGGCTTGACCCGGACCGCATGGCCGCGCTCGGCGTCACGCCGCTCGATGTGCGCACTGCGCTCGCCAGCAACAACTTCACCTCGGCGCCTGGCCAGGTGAAGGGCGATTTCGTGCAGACCAATATCGACGCCAAGACCTCGCTCGACAATCCTGCCGCCTTCGGTCGCCTCGTGGTGTTGAACCGCGGCGACGCGCTGATCCGCTTGAGTGATGTCGCCGAGATCGAGCTCGGCCCGCAAAGCTCCGATTCCTCGTCAGTGTTTGATGGGCTGAAGGCCGTGTTCATCGGCGTCTACGCCACGCCTACCGCCAACCCGCTCACGGTGATCTCCAATGTGCGCAAGGCGGTGCCGGAGATCCAGCGCGAGCTGCCTCCGGGGCTCGAGGCGGCCGTCGCCTATGACGCCACCAATTTCATCCGGGCTTCGCTCTGGGAGGTGGTGAAGACCTTGAGCGAGGCGGCGATCATCGTCGTGGTGGTGATCTTCCTGTTCCTCGGCAATCTCAGGTCGACCATCATCCCGATCATCACCATCCCGCTGTCGCTCATAGGCGTGCTCGGGCTCCTGCTTGCGCTCGGTTATTCCATCAATCTGATGACGCTGCTCGCCCTCGTGCTCGCCATCGGGCTCGTGGTCGACGACGCCATTGTCGTGGTGGAGAACATCTATCGGCATATTGAGGAAGGGAAGCGGCCGTTCGAGGCGGCGCTGCTCGGCGCCCGCGAGATCGTCTACCCGATCATCGCCATGACCATCACGCTCGCCGCGGTGTTTGCGCCGATCGGATTCGTCTCGGGGCTTACCGGCGCCTTGTTCAAGGAGTTCGCCTTCACCCTTGCCGGCGCGGTGCTCGTGTCCGGCGTGATCGCGCTGACGCTGTCGCCGATGATGTGCTCGCGCCTGCTCAAGGCCTATAACGGGGGAGGGGGCGGCCGGTTCACGCGCTTCCTCGACCGCATGTTCGATGGGCTGAGGCAGCGCTATCAGCGGAGGCTGCACGGTACGCTAAACTATCGGCCGGTGACCTTGCTCGTGCTTGCCGGCCTGATCGCCGGAACCGGCCTCATGTATATGACCACGCCGAAGGAGCTCGCGCCGGAGGAGGACCAAGGCATTCTCTTCACTCTGGTGAAGACGCCGCAATACGCCAATCTCGACTATCTCGAGGACGCCACCCAGCAGCTCTACAAAGTCTACAGCACCGTGCCCGAGAAGGACCACGTGTTCACGATCAACGGCATGGGAGATGTGCATCAGGCCTTCGCCGGCATCCTGCTCAAGCCCTGGGGCGAGCGGACGCGCAATCAGAAGGCCGTGCTACAGGAGCTGTCGCCGCGGATCAACAGCCTGCCGTCGGCGCTCGCGCTTGCCTTCTCACCACCGGCTTTGCCGGGCTCCACGGGCGGACCGCCGGTGCAATTCGTCATCACCACGACGCGGGACTTCCGCGAGTTGGCGGACGTGCTCGCCGATTTCGAGAAATCGGCGCGGGAGAGCGGGCTCTTCATTTTCACCGATTCGGATCTCCGCTTCGAGACGCCGCAGATCGAATTCCATATCGATCACGACAAGGCGAACCGGCTCGGCATCTCCATGGCGGATATCGGCGCGTCGCTGGCGACCCTGCTCGGTGGGAACTACGTCAATCTGTTCGATCTCTACGGGCGGGGCTACCGGGTCATCCCGCAGGTGCCGCGTGACTATCGGCTGAACGAGAGCTGGCTCACGCGCTATCAGATCCGCACGGCCTCGGGCACACTGGTGCCGCTGTCGAACGTCGCGTCCTTGACGAGGACGGTGCAGCCGAACGCGCTCACCAACTTCCAGCAGCTCAATTCGGCGACGCTCTCGGCGGTGCCGTTCCCAGGCCGCACCGTGGGCGAGGCGATTGCCTTTCTGAAGCAGAAGGCCGAGAGCTTCCCCGAAGGCTTCTCCTATGACTTCCAGGGGGAAAGCCGGCAGTTCGTGCAGGAGGGCAACACGCTCGTCTACACCTTCGTGTTCGCGCTGATCGTGATTTTCCTCGTGCTCGCTGCCCAATATGAGAGCTTCCGCGACCCGTTCATCATCCTGATCGCGCTGCCGACCTCGATGTTCGGGGCGCTGATCCCGCTCAACGCGGGGCTCGCCACGATCAATATCTATACGCAGATCGGGCTCGTCACCCTGATCGGGCTTATCTCCAAGCACGGCATCCTGATGGTGGACTTCGCCAACAAGCTGCAGGTGGAGCGGGGCTTCAGCCGACGCGAGGCGATTGAGCAGGCGGCCGCCATCAGGCTCCGGCCCATTCTGATGACGACGGCGGCCATGGTCGTGGCCATGGTGCCGCTCCTGATCGCGAAGGGCGCGGGCGCCGCGAGCCGCTTCGATATCGGCGTGGTGATCGCGGCGGGCATGACCATCGGCACGCTGTTCACGCTGTTCGTCACGCCTGCGGTCTATACCTTCCTCGCCAAGGACTACCAAAAGGCCCGGGCGAAGGCCGCCGAGCAGGCCAATAAAACGGAGGCTTCTGAGGCTGTTCCCTCTCCGACACCGGCTATGGCCGAGGCTTCGGCGGTCGCCAAAGCCGAGGAGGCGTCTCATGCCGGGGACGGCCCCTCGATTCACCCCGAAAGCGCGCATGCGCCCCGGGAGGGGGGTCATTCCGCCGAGGTCCTGGCCTTCAGCTCGGCGGCAGCGGCTGCCACCGCCGTCACCTCCGGGCAGGAGATCTCGTGGCGCAAGGCCGGCCGGCGGCCGCGCGCACGGAAGCCGCTCACCCCTGCGGCGGAGTAATCGGCCGGTTTACTCCCTCTCAACGAGCCTCTAGAAGAGCCCAGCAGAACCGGGGCCCCTCGACCATGTTTGCCAAGCTTCTCATCGCCAATCGGGGAGAAATCGCCTGCCGCATCATGCGGACGGCGAGGCGGCTCGGCATCGCCACGGTCGCGGTCTATTCGGACGCGGACCGCGACGCTCTCCATGTCGACATGGCCGACGAGGCGGTCCGGATCGGTCCGGCCGCGGCCTCCCAATCCTATCTCGACGTCGCCAAGATCATCGCCGCCGCCAAGGAGACGGACGCCGAAGCCATCCACCCGGGCTATGGCTTTCTCTCGGAGAACGCCGCCTTTGCGCGGGCCTTGGCCAAGGCCGGCATCGTCTTCGTCGGCCCGAACGTCAAGGCGATCGAGGCCATGGGCGACAAGATCGAATCGAAGAAGCTCGCGGCCAAGGCCAAGGTCTCGACGGTTCCGGGCCATCTCGGCGTGATCAAAGACGCCAAGGAGGCGATCAAGATCGCCGACGCGATCGGCTATCCGGTGATGATCAAGGCGTCCGCCGGCGGCGGCGGCAAGGGCATGCGCATCGCGTATGCGCGGAAAGAGGTGGAGGAGGGCTTCGCCTCGTCGCAATCCGAGGCAAAATCGAGCTTCGGCGACGACCGCGTGTTCATCGAGAAATATATCGAGGAGCCTCGCCATATCGAGATCCAGGTGCTTGGCGATAAGCATGGCAACGTGATCCATCTCGGCGAGCGCGAGTGCTCCATCCAGCGGCGCAATCAGAAGGTCGTGGAGGAAGCGCCGAGCCCGTTCATCGACGCCAAGACGCGGGCCGCCATGGGGGCTGAAGCCGTGTCGCTCGCCAAGGCCGTTGGCTACGATTCGGCCGGCACCGTCGAGTTCATCGTCGACAAGGACCGCAATTTCTATTTCCTCGAGATGAACACGCGGCTGCAGGTCGAGCATCCGGTGACCGAGCTCGTCACCGGGCTCGATCTCGTGGAGGAGATGCTCAAGGTCGCCGCGGGCGAGAAGCTCACGCTCAAGCAGAAGGACGTGAAGCTCTCAGGCTCGGCCGTCGAGGTGCGCGTCTATGCCGAGGACCCGACGCGGAACTTCCTGCCCTCGACCGGGAGGCTCATCCGCTATCGGCCGCCGAAGCTCGGTACCACCGGTGGCGTCACCACCCGACTCGACTCGGGCGTGGAGGAGGGGGGCGAGATTTCGGTCTATTACGACCCGATGATCGCCAAGCTCGTGACTCATGCGCCGAAGCGGCTCGAGGCGATTGAGCATGTGGGGGAGGCGCTTGACGCCTTTGCAATTGACGGCTTCCGTCACAATATTCCCTTCCTTGCCGTGCTCATGCGTAACGAGAGGTGGATGGAAGGACGGCTCTCCACCCGCTTCATCGCCGAAGAATTTCCGGACGGCTTCAAGCCGCCTTTGCCGGACGGACCGGAGCGGGACGCCATCGTTGCCGTTGCCGCCACCATCGATCACATGAGCAATCAGCGCCGCCGCGCCATCACCCTGCAGATGCATGGCGAACCAGTGCAATTTGCCGAGACGCGCATCGTCGAGCTTGGAGGAACGAGCGAGAAGGTCACTGTAGGAGGTGGGATGGACGGTCCATTCACAGTCACCTTCAGCGCTCCGGGCAATGCCCTACCGCGGCGAGTGAGCCTTGAATCCTCCTGGTGGTTCGGCGATCCGGTCTGGGAGGGATCGATCCACGGCAGGCCGGCTTGGGTGCAGGTGCGCCCCATCCTCAACGGCTATCAGGTGACCTATCAGGGCGTTGAGGTGGCGGCGCGGGTGCTCACCGAGCGAGAGGCCGAGCTCATGGCGCTGATGCCGGTCAAGGAGAAGGCCGACACCTCGAAGCTCTTGCTCTGCCCCATGCCCGGCCTGGTCGTCTCCCTCGCGGTCAGCGAGGGGCAGGAAGTCCGCGCCGGCGATTCGCTTTGCATCGTCGAGGCGATGAAGATGGAAAACGTGCTCAAGGCCGAGCGCGACGGGACCGTGGCCAAGGTGCTCGCCAAGCCCGGCGACAGCTTGAATGTCGACGCCGTGATCCTCGAATTCGCTTGAGGCTAGAACAAGCGCGAGTCCCATGACGCGCAACGCAGAACAGTGCAAGACCGTTACGGTGAGGATCGAAGGCCGAGTGCAGGGCGTCTACTACCGGGCCTGGACCGATGAGAATGCGCAAGCGCTTGGACTCGACGGCACGGTGCGCAATTGCAGCGACGGTAGCGTCGAGGCGGTGTTCTCCGGCCCCGCCGACACAGTCGACAAGATGCTGAAGCGCTGTCACCAGGGTCCGCTGGATTCTCGCGTGACCAAAGTGACCGTCACAGAAGAGGGTGGCTCGGTCGCCCCCGGCTTCAAGGTGATCGGGACGAATTGGCGCTGATTGCCTTCGCGCCGAAAATTTCCTTGAAGGCGGCGCGAAGCGCGGCATCCATCCGATCCATATTGGTCTCGGCGCCAAGGGCAGCGAGGCTGGTCACCGGCGATGTCAGCCCGCAGGGCACGATGCCCGAGAAATGCTCGAGATCCGGATCGACGTTCAGGCTCACGCCGTGAAAGCTCACCCAGCGGCGAAGCCGAACGCCGATGCTGGCGATCTTCGCCTCGCCGACAAAGATCCCGATCTGGCCGTCCCGGCGCCCGCCCTCCACACCGAGGCGCGCCAGCGCGGCCATCAGCCAGTCCTCGAGCGCCAAGACGAAGGCCCGTACGTCGCGCCCGCGAAGCCCGAGATCGAGCATCACGTAAGCCACGCGCTGGCCTGGACCATGATAGGTGAAGCGCCCGCCGCGGCCGGTTCTGAACACCGGAAAGCGGGACGGATCGAGCAGCTCCTTGGGGGACGCACTCGTGCCGCCAGTGTAGATGGAGGGGTGCTCGAGGAGCCACACGGCTTCCGGCGCTCGACCGGCCAGGATCGCCTCCACGCGGGTGTCCATGGCCGCTACCGCCTCCGGGTAAGGGACGGGAGTGCGGCTGGTCAGCCAGTCCAGCTCGGGCAGGCCCCTGACGCGAGGGTCAACCAAGCGGAGGGCAGGATTTGCCAAAGGCGGCCTCGACGGTCGAAAATTGTCTTACGACTTCAAGCCTAGCCCTTTCAGGCTCGCCTTGCACCCCAGGGCCAGGTTTGCTAATGCAGCTGGGGCCCCGCCGGCCCTTGCCGCGGGGCGAGCCTTTAGCCATATCGATGGGCAGAAGCTCCGTTTGTCTTGACGCATGATCTGGTCCGAACAGTCTGCAGATCATGCTTATGCGGTCGTGGCGGAATTGGTAGACGCGCAGCGTTGAGGGCGCTGTGGGCTTAGCCCGTGGAGGTTCGATTCCTCTCGACCGCACCAGTCTCCCTCAATTTTGACTCTTTTACGGCAGAGCGGCGGGTTTCGCACCGGGCGCGGGTCTTACCGCAGCTATGGCCGGCAATTGGTGTTGAGCTGCGGGTGCGCTTGATTGAATGGGAGCAGGCTCGGCCACCGGTGGCTTTGGCACCATATGCGCAACCCGGTAGCCGCGTTTTTCAAGCTCACTGAGCAGGATCGGTAAGGCCTCTACGGTTGCGCTCTCCGTGTCGTGGAACAGGATGATGCCCTTACCCTGGCGTTGGACGCGGGCGAGCGTCCGCTTGACGATCTCGCTGGCGCTAATCTGCCGCCAATCGTCGCTGACGACGTCGCAGGAGATGATGGCGTCGCCGCGCGTTGCGAGATAGGCGTTGAGCGTTGCCGAGGCGTTTAGCCCAGGGTAGCGGAAGAACGGCGCCGCTCTCCCTCCGGAGACGTCATTCAGCACCTCAAAGCCACGGTCGATCTCCGCTTCGGCCTTATCGACCGGCAGATGCCCGAGATTGCGCGGGTGCGACCAGCTATGCGATCCGACCGTATGGCCCCGGGCCAGCACCTCTCGGGTCAGTTCCGGGTGGGCGGCAACCCATTGTCCGATCTCGAAGAAGGTGGCCTTGACGCAATATTCGTCGAGCACGTCGAGGATCCTCTCGGTCTTCTTCGGACGCGGGCCATCGTCGAAAGTGAGCACCACCTCCATGGGCGCCAGATCGATAGAGGAGGGATATTGGAGCGTGCCGAGGCGCGGGCCACCTGTCGGGTCGACCTCGATGACGCGGGAGACGCCGAGCGCCTCGGGATGACCGGAACAGGTTGAGGGCTCTGCCTCAGCCGGACCGTTGAGCAAAAGGCAAATGAGCGCGGCAAGCGCCAAGCGCAGCGGCACAGTACGCATTACACAACTCCCTGGCCGCAGCCATTTTCGGCTGGAGATTCCAGCAAAACAAGGTTTTAGTGGCGCATCCGCCGAGCCTGTTGTCGCAGGCCGGAGGCGGCAATCTCGCGAAGTATACCCCGCGCCGATTGCCGCTCCGTTACCGGCGGCGTTGCCCCAGCTGAAGCCCCTTTAGGACATGGCGATCGGACACGCGGGATGCAGGACGCCGCAGGCGAAGTTCTCTTGCGCGACGAGGAAGGGGCGTTTCGCCCTGAGTTCCTGCATGCCGTGGAAGCCGCGCTCGAGGCCGACGATGCTGGGAAGGTGCGCGAGCTCACGCTTCCGCTGCATGAGGCCGACCTCGCGGACCTGATCCAGCTGCTCCGCCCCGAGCAGCGCGAGCCCCTCATTGCCACGCTCGGCCGCGACTTCAACGCGGCGGCGCTCTCCGAGCTCGATGAGGGCGTGCGCGACCAAGTGCTGGAGGCGATGCCGAAGGAGAAGGTCGCCGAGGCGCTGCAGCAGCTCGATTCCGACGAGGCGGTCTACCTCATCGAGGACCTCGACAAACAGGATCAGTCCGACATCCTCGCGCAGCTTCCGTCGTTCGAACGCGCGGCGCTGGAGCGGAGCCTCGAATATCCCGAGGACTCCGCCGGCCGCATCATGCAAACCGATCTGATCGCTGCGCCGCCCTTCTGGTCGGTGGGGCAGACCATCGACTATATGCGCGAGACGCGGGACCTGCCCGAGCGCTTCTACGAGGTCTTCGTCGTCGACCCGGCCTTTCACCTGATCGGCTCGGTGGCGCTCGACCGCCTGCTGCGCTCCAAGCGGCCGATCAATATCGAGGCGATCACCGACCGCGACATTCATCCGGTCGCCGTCTCCTCCGACCAGGAGGAGGTGGCGCGCACCTTCGAGCGCTACAATCTGACCTCGGCGCCGGTGGTCGATCCGGATCAGAGGCTGGTCGGCGTGATCACCGCCGACGACGTGGTAGAGGTCATCCAGGAGGAGGCGTCGGAGGACATCTTGCGGATGGGCGGCGTGGCCGGCGAATCGGTCTCCGATCCGGTGTGGGAGACGACCAAACACCGCTTCATCTGGCTCTTCGTGAATCTCGGCACGGCGATCCTCGCCTCCCTCGTGATCAGCCTGTTCGATGCCACCATCGAACAGATGGTGGCCTTGGCCGTGCTGATGCCGATCGTGGCGTCGATGGGCGGCAATGCCGGGACCCAGACCATGACGGTGGCGGTGAGGGCGCTGGCCACGAAGGATTTGGGCGCGGTCAACGCCGCCCGCGTCATTGGCCGCGAGACGCTGGTGGGATTGCTCAATGGGCTCATGTTCGCGGTGATCATGGGCGTCATCGCGTTTTTCTGGTTCGGTAGCGGTCAGCTTGGGATCGTGATCGGGGCGGCGATGATCATTAATCTCTTGGTCGCGGCCTTGTCGGGCATTCTCATCCCGCTCGGGCTTAACGCGCTCGACCTCGATCCGGCCATCTCCTCGGGCGTGTTCGTCACCATGATGACCGATTGCGTCGGCTTCTTCGCCTTTCTCGGCCTTGCGGCCTTGTGGCTGAGCTAGAGGCCGGACGACCAAGCATGTTCTTCTACGTCGCCAAGGTGCTGTGGTTTCTGCTGCAGCCATCCACGCTGATCGCCCTTCTGCTCGCCTACGGCGCCATCCTGATTTGGACGGGCTGGGCGAGATGGGGGCGCCGCTTCGTGACGGTGGGTGCGGTCCTCCTGCTGCTCGTGGGCCTTTCGCCCCTCGGCAATGCTCTGATCCTGCCGCTTGAGGATCGCTTCCCTCGCGCTAATCTCGACCAGCCGCCCGCGCCCACTGGCTTCATCGTGCTGGGCGGCGCCGAGGACCGGCTGGTCGAGATCGCGCGCGGTGCGCCGGCCGTGAACGAGGCGGGCGAGCGCATCCTCGAGACGGTGGTGCTCGCGCGCAGATTCCCGGACGCGAAGATCGCGTTCAGCGGCGGCGACGCCGGCATCCTCTACAAAGCCGACAGCGAGGCGGCTGGGGCGGCGAACCTGCTCACGGGCATGGGCGTTGCGCGGGACCGGCTGATCCTGGAAGCGAGCTCTCGCGACACCTACGAGAACGCGATCTATTTGAAGGCCGAGCTCGGCAGGCTAGGCCTGCTCGGCGCAGGTCGACGCTGGGTGCTGATCACCTCGGGCTTTCACATGCCGCGGGCCATGGGGGCCTTCCGCCGAGCGGGCTTGGAGGTCGAGCCCTGGCCGGTGGACTACCGGACGGTTGGGGAGGCGGATCTCACCCGTCCCTTCGACAAGGTCTCGGAGGGCTTGCGGCGGGTGGACATGGCTGCCCATGAATGGGTCGGCTTGCTCGCCTATTGGCTCGCGGGGCGGAGTGGGGAGCTTTTCCCTGCACCCGCGCCGGTGGGGGGCTGCGATTTGGCTGCTAGCCGACCCGGCAACCCTGGAGCGCCCCCATGTCGATCCAATCCTTAAGATAGATGGCGGCACGGAGTTCGGCGTCGGCGTCTCCGCCAAAGGTCGCGACCATCTCGCAGAGCACGCCGAAGCGCGTGCCGGCAACGGCCTCGTCCCACATCATCGCCTCCTCCGGGCCAAGGGGCCGGAAGCGCGCCCTCACCTCCTGCCGCCAGACGAGGATGGCTTGTGGCTCCGGCAGCAAGCGCGCCTTGGGCGGCGCGGTCGCTTCGCGCAACGCCGACCAGATATCGGCCGCATTGGTCACGAAGGTGAGGCGGAAGGCCGTGGGGTGCGGCGTGAAGACGAGGCTTGGCCAATCCTGCGGCGCGATTTGGGCAAGCTCGGCCAAGCCCAGCGGCTCCGCATCTGGCCCGTCGAAGGCATCGGCAAGCGCCTTCTCGAGGCCCGCGATCTCGGCAAGCTCGGGATGGCTCGCAAGCCCCGCGTCCCGTTTCAGGAAAACTGGAACGTGGCGGCCGAAATCCCGCACGCTCCGTTGGTCGGAGGGGTTGGCGGCAATATAGGACGTGGCCAGTTTCGCGAAGCCCGCATCGCCGAGATAGGCACGGAGTTGCTCATAGTCTTTGCCCAGCACCTCGGCAAGACGCAGGACATAAGCATTGCGATAGACGCCGAAGAGCACCTTCCGCCCTTCCTTGTCGCTGTCCTTGATCGCCGCCAGGATGGCGTCGTCGCCGGCAAGAATGCCCTGCTGGAAACCTTCCTGCAGCTCTTTGAGGCTGGTCATTCGTCGGCTTCGAGGCGGGGCTGCCCATTCGTGGGTTCCCCACGAGTGGGTTCCCCAGCGCCTCACGCGCAATTCCCCGCGCGTGATCGAGCTCGTCCACGAGCTCGGCCAGGGGCGGAATGTTGTCGTCGCGCTCGATCATGGTCGAGACCGGGCCGAAATGGGCGACCGCGGCGCGATAAAGCTCCACACCTCGTCGCAGACCGGATGGTCATGGGTGTCGATGATGTGGCTCTCCTCGTGGCTGTGGCCGGCCACATGAAATTGTACGACGCGGTCGCGCGGCACGCCGTTTAGGAAATCGCCCGCGGCGAAGCCGTGATTGAAGGCGCTTACATAGACGTTGTTCACGTCGAACAAGAGCCGGCAATCGGCGCGGTTTGCCACCTCGCTCACGAACTCCCACTCCGTCATCTCCGATTGACCGACGTAACTGGACACGTTTTCGAGGGTCAGGCGGCGTCCAAGAAAGTCTTGCACCTGGCTGACGCGCTCGACGACGTGGTCGAGGACCTCCTGCGTGTAGGGGATGGGCAAGAGGTCGTGCAGGTTCACGCCATGCACGCCGGTCCAGCACAGATGGTCCGACATCCAGACGGGGTTGACGCGCGCCGCAAGCGCCTTGAGCCGGGCCAAATAATCCATATCGAGCGGAGAGGTGGAGGCGATGGAGATCAACACGCCGTGCATCACCACCGGATAACGCTCGCAGATCTGATCGAGCATGCGGAGTGGCTGGCCGCCCCCGACCATGTAATTCTCCGAGATCACCTCGAACCAGTCGATGTTGGGCGACCCGTCCAAGATCTCCGCATAGTGCTGGAGTCTGAGGCCTAAGCCAAAGCCGAGGAAGGGCGGCTTCTCGGTGCCCATCGCATCACCTCCTTGAGCCCAATGGGGGCAGCCGGCCGCTGCTCGCGGCCGGCCGTGGGCTCTCGCCCTAATAGTAGCTCTTCTCGAACGTACCGCCCTGGTCGGTGCATTCCGTATTGAGCATCTCGAGCCAGCCTTTGCCCTTGCAAGAGTTCTTGCCCTTGCAGTCATTGCTGGCGCTCTTGCAGGCTCCCTTGCCGGCTCCCTTGCCGGCGCAGCCGTTGACGCCGAAGCAACGGCCCTTGAAGGTCTCGGCATTGGCAGTGGTGATCAACGCGGCGCCGGAAATGATCAGCGCAGCGGCGGTCATGGCGATCTTAGCACCGGATTTCTCAGTGAGCTTCATCGACGACCTCTCCTCTTGTATGAATTTCGACGTTGAAGGCATAGGTGGCGGCGAGAGCCACCAAAGCGAGCTATAGCTGCGAAAGCGCGCGGGCTCGCGTTACTCCTGTTCACGCTTGCGTCAGCCTCTCGTGATTGGGCAAAACGCCGATCCCGCCATTGGGCGCGCCGCATCGACGGACTAGGATAGCGCTCCGATGACCTCCCTAGAAGGTGCGCTTTAGACGAATGACCGTCCATCTCGTCAAACTCTGTGTCGGGGTCGACACGGTGCAGGAGTTCAAGGCGTGGCAGACCGAGAGGCTGAAACAGCTCGGCCGAGCGCGGCAAAACGTCGAGCTTTGTCATCGCACCCTGCAGACGCCGCGGCGAGGCGCTGAGCTGCTCGACGGTGGATCGCTCTATTGGGTGATCAAGGGTTTCATTCTCGTCCGCCAGCGCGTGCTCGAGCTCAAGCCAGACGTGAAGGATGACGGCACCGCCTGTTGTGCCATCGTGCTCGATCCGGAGCTCGTGGCGACGCGGGCGCAAGCGCGGCGCGCCTTCCAAGGCTGGCGTTACCTGTCCGTGACTGACGCACCGACCGATATGCGGGTCGTCGAGGCGGAGGATGAAGAGATGCCGAAGGCGATGCGCGCCGATCTGCGCGAGCTTCGCCTCATTGAGTCTTAGGCGCCGTTGGAACGTTGTCGATCAGCCGGGTCTTGCCGAGATGGACGGCGCCGAGCACGCGCGCCGGTCCCTTGATCGGACCGGAGAGCGGGGCAAGCGTCTCCGGATCGCGGATCGCCACATAGTCCACGCGGAAGCCTTTGGCCTCCAGCTTGAAGCGGCCGGACTCGGCGGCGTCGTCGCAGCCTTGGCCTTGCGCCAAACCCGCGGCCACGTCACTCAGGATCTGGAACAGGATGGGGGCGGCCTGCCGCTCGGCCGGAGCGAGGTAGAAGTTGCGCGAGGACAGCGCGAGCCCGTCAGCCTCGCGGACGATGGGCCCCCCGACGATCCGCACGGGGATGTCGAGATCGCGCACGAGGCGCTTGATCAGCAGCAGCTGCTGGTAATCCTTCTCCCCGAACACCGCCACGTCCGGGGCGCATTGCAAGAGGAGCTTGGTCACGACCGTGGCCACGCCCTCGAAATGATTGGGCCGTGCGGCGCCGCACAAATCGTCGGTGAGACTCGGCTGGTTCACCTGCGTGGCGAAACCAGGCGGGTACATCTCGGCTGTTTCCGGAATGTAGACGAGGTCGGCGCCGGCTTTGGCGAGCTTCTCGACGTCGCCCGACTCATCGCGCGGATAGCGCGTGAAATCCTCTCGCGGCCCGAACTGGATTGGGTTGACGAAGATGGAGGTGAGGACGCGGTTTGCATGGCTCTTGGCGATGGCGATCAGGGACAGATGGCCGGCATGAAGCGCGCCCATGGTAGGGACGAGCGCGATGGTCTCGCCGGCCTTCCGCCATTTGGCGAGTTGCGCCCTCAAATCCTGCACCGTGCGCACAATGGTGATGCTTTGAACCATCAGAGTCCGCCGCTTCTGGCAGCCGGTGACGATAGCAGCCCTAGGCGGCCGAGGCCAATTGCACCGAAGCGCTTGAGTTGGCTTTGCCCCGGCGATGACAATATGCGGCCGCAAGCGGCCGCGTCTCGAAGGATGAGGCCCGAAGGACTAGACTGGCCGCATGGGCGAACCGAAACCGCCTATCGGTGCAGCATTCACCAGGCCGAGTCGCGCCGCGATCAGCGAGGCGCTGCTCGCGGATGAAGGCGAGCTCGTCGCGGCGCTGATCGAAAAGGCGCAGGTCAGCGCGGCGGAGCGGCGCGACATCGCGCGCCTGGCCGAGCGGCTGGTGCAGGCGGCGCGGGCAGGGCGGTCCGAATCGGGTGGCGTCGATTCCTTCCTGCATGAATACGGGCTTTCAAGCCGGGAAGGCGTGCTTCTGCTCTGCCTCGCCGAGGCGCTGCTCCGTATTCCCGATGCCTTGACCGCCGACCGACTGATCGCCGGCACCATCGGCAGCGGCGACTGGGCGCGGCATCTCGGCCATTCCAGCTCGCTCCTGGTCAACGCCTCGACCTACGGGCTGATGCTAACCGGGCGCGTCGTCGATTGGGGCGCGGGCGAGGGCAACGACCTTGGCAGTATGGTCCAGCGCCTGATAGCGACAAGCGGCGAGCCGGTGATCCGCCAGGCGCTGCGCCAGGCGATGCGCATCCTCGGAGGCCAATTCGTGCTTGGCCAGACCATCGAGCAAGCGCTCGGCCATGCCGAGGATGAGGCGCGGGCTGGCTATCGCTTCTCCTTCGACATGCTGGGCGAGGCCGCGCGCACGAGCGAAGACGCGGAACGCTATGCAGCGCGCTATCAAGAGGCGGTCGAGGCCATAGAGGCATGGGCCGGGCCTCCGCCCGCGCGGACGGACGAGGAGCTGCGCACTAGGCCCGGTCTGTCGGTCAAGCTGTCGGCGCTGCATCCACGTTATCAGCCATCGCAAGAAGCGCGCCTACGGGCCGAGCTGTTGCCGCGCCTGAAAGAGCTCGCTTCGACGATGCGGGAAGCCTGGCTGTCGCTCACCATCGACGCCGAGGAGCAAGACAAGCTCGATCTCAGCCTTGGGCTCTTCGAGCCCCTCCTGACCGATCCCGCGCTGCAAGGCTGGAACGGGCTCGGGCTCGCGGTACAGGCCTATGGCAAGCGCGTGCTTCCCCTCATCGCCTCGCTTGCTGAGAGCGTTGCCAGGAGTGGCCGGCGCATTCCGGTGCGACTGGTCAAGGGCGCCTATTGGGACAGCGAGATCAAATGGGCGCAAGACTCGGGGCTTGCCGGCTATCCGGTGTTCACCCGAAAGGTCAACACGGATGTCGCCTACCTTGCCGCGGCGCGGGCGCTGCTCGCACGGCCTGAGCTCTTCTTTCCGCAATTCGCCACCCACAACGCCCATACCATCGCCGCCATCGCCGTGCTCGGCGACGATGCGCCTTACGAGTTCCAGCGCCTCTATGGCATGGGTGAGGCGTTGCATCGGGAGGTGGTGCGGCCAGAGACGTTGGGCAAGCCCTGCCGCATCTACGCGCCGGTCGGCGGGCACAAGGACCTGCTCGCTTATCTGGTGCGCAGGCTGCTCGAGAACGGCGCCAACACCTCGTTCGTCAATCGGCTCGCCGACGACGAGGCGCCGATCGCCGCCATCATTGCCGATCCCGTGGAGAAGGCAGCCAAGCTCAAGCCCAAAGCGAATCCGTTGATCCCGATCCCGCCGAACCTCTACGCGCCGGAACGGCGCAACAGTTTGGGTTTGCCGCTCTGGGACGGATTTGTCCGCGAGCCTTTGCTCGACTCCATCGAACAGGCGCTGGCAGTTCCAGCCGAGGCTGGCCCGATCGTCTGTGGAGAGGCGGTGAGGGGCGGGGAGGTGGTCGCGATCACCTCGCCGCATGATCGGCGCGTGATGGTCGGCGCCTGCCGCACTGCCGATGCGGAGGCCATCGACACGGCGCTCGCGGCCGCCAAGGTGGCCTCCCGGGAGTGGGACGCCCGAGGGGGCGAAGCTCGCGCAGAGTTGCTTGAGCGCACCGCGGATTTGTTCGAGGCAGACCGTGCCGCGCTGATGGGGCTGATGGTGCGGGAGGCGGGCAAGACGCTCGCCAACGCCCAAGGTGAGTTGCGCGAGGCGGTCGACCATCTGCGCTACGCGGCGGTGGAGGCGCGCCAAAGTTTCGCCGCTCCGCTTCCCCTGAAAGGCCCGACCGGAGAGCGCAACGAGCTGTCCCTGCATGGCCGCGGGGTCTTCGCCTGCGTCTCGCCCTGGAACTTCCCGCTCGCCATCTTCACCGGCCAGGTGGCGGCAGCGCTCGCCGCCGGTAACGCGGTGGTGGCGAAGCCCGCCGAGCAGACGCCGCTCATAGCGGCCCGCGCCGTCCGGCATCTGCACGCGGCTGGCATTCCCCCCGATGTGCTGCATCTTCTTCCCGGCCACGGCGAGACGGTGGGCGCCGCCCTGATCGGCGATCCGCGCGTGGACGGCGTCGCCTTCACCGGCGGCACCGATACCGGGATCGCCATCAACCGGTCGCTGGCGGCGCGCGACGGCCCGATCATCAAGCTGATCGCCGAGACCGGCGGGCTCAATTGCATGATCGTGGATTCCTCGGCCCTGCCTGAACAGGTGGTGGACGATTCGCTCAGCTCGGTCTTCGACAGTGCCGGGCAACGCTGCTCGGCCTTACGCGTCCTTTTCCTGCAGGAGGAGGTGGCAGACGCCATGCTCGACATGCTGCGGGGCGCGGCGCGGGAGCTTAGGATCGGCGATCCCCTCGCCTATGCGAGTGATGTGGGGCCGGTGATCGACGCCGAGGCGAGGAGAGCGCTCGAGCGGCACAAGGCGCGCATGCGGCAAGAGGCGCGCGAGCTGCTCGATCTGCCCTTGCCCGCGGCATGCGCACACGGCACCTATGTCTCTCCCGCCATCTATGCGATTCCGTCCCTTAAGCTGCTGGAGGCCGAGGTGTTCGGGCCGATCCTCCATGTCGTTCGCTTCGCCGGCGACCGGCTCGCCCAAGTCTGCGAGGCCATCAACGCCACGGGCTATGGGCTCACGCTCGGGCTCCATACCCGCATCCAGGCCACGGCCGAACTCGTGGCCGTGCGGGTAAAGGCCGGCAATATCTATGTGAACCGCAATCAGATCGGGGCGGTGGTGGGGGTGCAGCCTTTCGGCGGCGAGGGGCTTTCGGGAACCGGCCCGAAAACGGGAGGACCAAACTATCTGAAGGGTTTTGCCCTCGAGCGGGTGCGGACCACCGACTTGACCGCGTCCGGCGGCAATACGGCCCTGCTCGCCGCCGCCGCCGACGAGGAGTGAGCCCATTCCCATTGCCGGCCGGCATGGGAGGGTCCATCTTTAGCGTGGGTGGCATACCGATCGGAGGCTTGAAGCTTTATGGCGGCTCGGTCGAAGACGCCGATGACGAAGAAGAGCGGGGCCATCGAAGCCCCGCGCTCGAGCGGCGCCGAGATCGACGTCTTCCTTGCCCAAGTGAGGACCATGACCCCGGCGGTCTCCGGGCGCGGGCGGCTCATCTTCGCCATGGATGCGACCATGAGCCGGCAACCGACTTGGGACCTCGCGCTTAAGCTCCAGGCCGACATGTTCCGCGCCGTCAAGGAGGTTGGCGGTCTCGACGTGCAGCTCGTCTATTTTCGGGGCTTGAACGAGACGCGCGCGAGCAAATGGGTCAGCGATCCGGAGGCGCTGGCACAGCTGATGGGCCGCGTCTCCTGTCGGGGCGGCCTCACCCAGATCGGCAAAGTGCTCACCCATGCCCGGCGCGAAGGCGAACAGACCAAGGTGAACGCCGTCGTCTATGTCGGCGATTGCATGGAAGAGGACCTCGACGAATTGAGCCGGCGCGCGGGCGAGCTCGGCCTGCTCGGCGTGCCAATGTTCCTGTTTCAGGAGGGGCGCGAGGCGAAGGCCGAGCGCGCCTTCAAGGAGATCGCCCGACTGACGCGGGGCGCTTATTGCCATTTCGACGCGGGCTCGGCCCGGCAGCTGCGCGAGCTGTTGGCGGCCGTTGCGGTCTATGCCAGCGGCGGCCGCAAGGCGCTGCAAGATTTCGGCGCGGCGACCAAGAGCGGCGCCGCGGTGCGACTGCTCGAGCAGCTCGGCTGACGCTACGCGCCATGCCGTTCTTCCTTGCCGGTCTTGCGGTTCTCCTGCTCCTCATCTTTGGCGGGCGCTTGCTCGCGACCGCCGACCCGCAAAAGCTTGCCATTGTCTTGCGCAGGGGCACTGGCGTGGCGCTCCTTGCGGTCGCGATCTTCCTGCTGGCGCGAGGAGCTCTGCCGCTCGCCGTCCCACTCGCTGTGTTCGGTCTCGGTCTTCTGGGCGCGCCGCTCGGGCCCTGGTTCGGATCCAAGGGAGCTTTCGGCGGCGCTTCGCGCAAATCTCCCGGGCAAAAATCGCGCGTCCAGACCGAGGCCCTTGAGATGGAGCTCGACCATGACAGCGGGCGTATGGAGGGCCGCTGCCTCAAGGGCAAATTCGCGGGGAGAACCCTCTCCGCGTTGACCGATGAGGAGCTCATCCTGCTGCTCGAGGAGCTGCGTGTCACGGACGCACAAGGCGCGCTCCTCATCGAGGCCTATCTCGACCGGCGCTCGCCAGGCTGGCGCGACCGGGCTTCCGACGAGGCCGCAGGCGAGGAGCCGCGGGGGCGTGCGCGAAGCCGCATGAGCGTCAAGGAGGCTTATGCCGTGCTTGGACTAAGGCCACGCGCGAGCGAGGAGGAGATTCGGGCGGCGCATCGAAAGCTGATGATGAAGGTTCACCCCGATCAGGGCGGGTCGACCTATCTTGCGGCACGCATCAATGAGGCAAAGGACGTCCTGCTCGGCCGCAAATGAGCGAGTCTCGCTTCGCCTGGCGGCGCGCTTAGTTGGCGCGCATCACCACGCAATCGAGCGACATGCGCTTGAGCTCGACGCAAGCGCTGCGGGCGGCGTCTTGCGAGAACCCGGCAAAGCGCGCCCGGTACCACTGCGTGTCGTCCTTCTGAAAGGACATCGCGAGCGGCGGGTGGCCCTCTAGCAGTGTCGCCGCGCGGCCCTTCACCTCGCCGAGGCGGCTTTCGGCCTCGGCTTGCGAGGTGAAGGCCCCGACCTGGACGTGGAACGGGCCCGCGCCGTTTCCGGGCGTGCCCCCGCTTGAGGGCGGGGGCGCGCTTGCGACAGGCTTCGCGGGGGCCGGGTTCGCCGGGCTCGCGGGCTCACTCTGACTGCCGAAGGATGCGGGCTCGCTCGTCGGCCCCGTCGAGGCGAGCGCGAAGACCCGCTTTTTTGCCGCGGGCGGCGGCGCCGACTGAGGCGTCTCGAAGCTTGCAACCAGGGGGCTGGCGGAGGGGTTGGCGGCGATCGCCTTCGGAAAGGACTGGTCGAGCAGCCCGCGCATCGCGGCGTCGCGCTGCCCGCTGGTCTGGCCGCCAAGTACTACGGCCACTAGGTGCTTGTTGTTGCGCCGGACCGAGGCCGTCAGATTGAAGCCGGCCTCGCGGGTGAAGCCCGTCTTGATGCCGTCAGTGCCCCAATAGCCGAACAACAAATGGTTGTGATTGCGGTAGCGCCTGCCGTGATAGCTGAAATATTTCGTCTGGAAGCAGGCGTAATATTCCGGGAAGTCGCGAATCAGATGTTGCGCCAGAATGGCCATGTCCCGCGCCGTGGTGGCCTGCTCGTCATTCGGTAGACCGGAGGCGTTGCGGAAGGTCGTGCCGCTCATGCCAAGGGCCTGCGCCTTCTGCGTCATCGCCCGGGCGAAGTTCTCCTCGGTGCCGGAAAGGTTCTCGGCGATGGTGACGGCGGCGTCATTGGCCGAAAGGGTGACAAGGGCGTTGATGGCGTCGGCCGTGCTGATGGTCGCGCCAGGCATCAGGTTAAGCTTGGTCGGAGATTGGCTCGCGGCGTAGGGCGTCACCACGAGCTCGGAGTCGGTGGTGATTGCGCCAGCGCGCAAATAGGTGAAGAGCATATAGAGGGTCATCATTTTGGTGAGCGAGGCGGGATACCGGGGCGTGTCAGGCGCTTGCTGGTAAAGGACGCGGCCTGAATTCATGTCGACGACGATGGCCGCGGCTATGGCGCTGCCGCCGCCGCTCGATCTCGACTTCGGTTTGGCGAGAGCCCCGCTGAAGGGAAAGGTTGTCGCCAGCACGAGGGCGAGCGCAAGCGCAAGCCACGCGCGACGGCGCGGCGGTCCCCAACGGTTGCGATGATGGATACCCACCCCGTAGCGAAGGCCGCTTGGCCTTCTCCCCCGCTTGCAAACCTCCCCGGTGGGTCTCGCGTGAGCGAGGTGTCCCCGGCGACACTGACCCATAAGACACCCGCATTTTTGCAACTTGGGGGCCCGACTGGGTTCGGAAGGAGGCTAAAATCCGCCGATTGCCAAAGTGTTAAGGCAAGCGGAAGTTTATTGTGCAGTGCAAAAAACTGTTGACCATAGATTGTGCAATGCATATATATTTTTCGCGTTTGCAACACTCACCGCAAGGCTGGTTTCGAGAGAGGGCTCAAGATGCTCAAAGGTTTCGAGGAGTTTCAGAAAGTAGGCAAGGACGGCTTCGATGCGGCCGTCAAATCGTTCGGCGAGATGAACAAGGGCTTCCAAGCCATCGCCGCCGAGGTCACCGACTATTCGAAGAAGGCGTTCGAGGACTCAACCCGCGCTTTCGAACAGCTGTTCGGCGCGAAGTCGGTCGAGCAGGCCGTCGAGATTCAATCGCAATACGCCAAGAAAGCCTATGACACGTACATGGCCGAGATGTCCAAGATCGGTGAGATGTATGCCGGGCTGGCGCGCGATGCGTACAAGCCGGTCGAAAGCGCCTTCGCCAGGAAGGTCGCCTAACGCCCCCCAAACTCAATCTCCTCCATCGAAAGGCCCGGGGTCTTCCCCCGGGTCTTTTTTTTCGCAGTTTTCCTGTCAGCAATTCCCACTATGTTATGGGTGGTGACGCGAGCCGAATTGCTGCGGCTTGCGGGATGCAGCTAGAATGATCAGAATGATCGGTGGAATGGACGACCGCTCGCCTTGGCAGATGAAGAACGAGACGCCACATAGAGGCTGACGATGGCGCGGAACGGCGACAATCGCCGGGGAAGCGACACCGGCACCCATATCATCACCAAGACGCGTCCGAAGACCAAGCGGCCGAGCCTCTACAAGGTGCTGCTTCTCAACGACGATTACACGCCGATGGATTTCGTCGTGTACGTGCTCGAGCGCTTCTTCAACAAGCCGCCAGAGGAGGCAACCCGAATCATGCTCCACGTCCACCAGAAGGGTGTCGGCATTTGTGGAGTCTACACTTACGAGGTGGCTGAGACTAAAGTAGCTCAAGTGACGAGCTTTGCCCGTCAGCACGAGCACCCGCTACAATGCACCATGGAGAAAGAGTGAGGATCTAGTGGCTTCGTTCTCATCCAGCCTGGAACAGGCGCTCAGGCGCGCGCTGCAATACGCCAATGAGCGCAGTCACGAATATGCGACGCTGGAGCATCTGCTCCTGTCGCTGATCGACGACCGCGACGCGGCGGCGGTGATGCGCGCCTGCGACGTCGATCTCGATCTGTTGCGGGACAAGCTCACGGGCTACCTCGACAACGAGCTCGGGGGCCTCGTGCTCGATTCGCATAACGACGCGCAGCCTACCGCCGGCTTCCAGCGCGTGATCCACCGCGCCGTCGCCCATGTGCAGTCCTCTGGGCGTGAGGAGGTGACGGGAGCCAATGTGCTCGTGGCCATCTTCGCCGAGCGGGAAAGCCACGCAGCCTTCTTCCTGCAGGAGCAGCACATGACCCGGTTCGACGCGGTCAACTATATCAGCCATGGCATCGCAAAGCGGGCCGGCATGTCGGAGCCCCACGCCGTGCGCGGCGTGGACGAGGATGCCGCGACCGTCGAGGGCGGCGACGAGAAGAAGCGCGGCGCCGACGCGCTCGAGGTCTATTGCATTAATCTGAACCAGAAGGCGCGCGCCGGCCGGATCGACCCCTTGATCGGCCGTGGTCCCGAGATCCAGCGCACCATCCAGGTGCTCTGCCGACGGCAGAAGAACAATCCGCTGTTCGTGGGCGACCCCGGCGTCGGCAAGACGGCCATCGCCGAGGGCCTGGCGCGCCGCATCGTCATGGGCGACGTGCCGGAGGTGCTGGCCGAATCCACCATCTTTCAACTCGATATGGGCGCGCTGCTCGCCGGCACCCGCTATCGGGGTGATTTCGAGGAGCGGCTCAAGGCGGTGATGCGAGAGATCGAGAATTATCCCGGCGCCATCATGTTCATCGACGAGATTCACACGGTGATCGGAGCGGGCGCCACCTCGGGCGGCGCCATGGACGCCTCGAATCTGCTCAAGCCCGCGCTGCAGTCGGGCACGCTCCGCTGCATCGGCTCGACCACCTACAAGGAATACCGGCAGCATTTCGAGAAGGACCGGGCGCTTGTCCGGCGGTTCCAGAAGATCGACGTGAACGAGCCCTCCGTCTCCGACGCGATCGAGATCCTCAAAGGGTTGAAGCCCTATTTCGAGGACTTCCACCGCGTCCGCTACACGCGCCAGGCGATCAAATCGGCGGTCGAGCTTTCGGCCAAATACATTCACGACCGCAAGCTGCCCGACAAGGCGATCGACGTGATCGACGAGACGGGCGCCTCGCAGATGCTCGTCCCTGAGCGGCAGCGGCGGAAGGTCATCGGCGTCAAGGAGGTCGAGTCGACCATCGCCACCATGGCGCGGATTCCGCCGAAGACGGTGTCGAAGTCCGATGCCGAGGTCTTGCGCGCTATCGATCAGGACCTGAAGCGGGTCGTGTTCGGCCAGGACAAGGCGATCGAGGCGCTGGCGGCGGCGATCAAGCTGTCACGGGCCGGCTTGCGCGAGCCCGAGAAGCCGATCGGCTGCTACATGTTCTCCGGCCCGACCGGCGTCGGCAAGACCGAGGTCGCGCGCCAGCTCGCGACCCTGCTCGGGGTCGAGCTGCTTCGCTTCGACATGAGCGAATATATGGAGCGGCACACAGTGTCGCGCCTGATCGGCGCGCCGCCCGGCTATGTCGGCTTCGATCAGGGCGGTCTGCTCACCGACGGCATCGACCAGCATCCGCATTCCGTGCTGCTGCTGGACGAGATCGAGAAGGCGCATCCGGACCTGTTCAACATCCTGTTGCAGATCATGGATCACGGCAAGCTGACCGACCACAACGGCAAGCGGGTTGACTTCCAGAACGTGATCCTGATCATGACCACCAATGCCGGGGCGTCTGACCTCGCCAAGGCGGCGATCGGCTTCAACCGCTCGAAGCGCGAAGGCGACGACGAGGAGGCGATCACGCGGCTGTTCAGCCCGGAGTTCCGCAACCGGCTCGACGCCATCATCCCCTTCGCCAGCCTCTCGCCGGAGGTCATCGCCAAGGTGGTGGAGAAGTTCATCTTCCAGCTCGAGGCGCAGCTCGGCGACCGCAATATCACCATCGAGCTTACGCCCGAGGCGAACGCCTGGCTTGCCGAGCGTGGCTATGACGACAAATTCGGCGCGAGGCCCTTGAGCCGGGTGATCCAGGAGCACATCAAGAAGCCGCTCGCCGAGGAGATCCTGTTCGGCAAGCTCAAGGACGGCGGCATCGTGCGCGTGCTCATCACGGAGGAGAAGGGCGAGAAGATCCTGGGCTTCGAATATATCAAGCCCGATGCGCCGATCCGCCCGCGCGGGCCAGATGGCGTCGATCCCGAAGATTTCGATCCTGAGGATTCCGCGGCCCTCGAGCGCGGTCCCAAACCGGCGGCGAAGCCCAAGGCGAAGCGCGCGCCACGCCGCGCCCCGGGATCGCGCCGGCCGGGCGCCAGACGCGGCACTGGCTCAAGCCCGGTGCCGAAGGTGCCCTTGGGCTCGCGCTAATCGTACTGGACCCAACACGACTTTCGTCATGGCCGGGCTTGTCCCGGCCATCCACGTTTTCAGGCAGGCATGCAGTGAAGCCGTGGATGCCCGGCATAAAGCCGGGCATGACAATTGCTGTTAGGCCGAGGTCGCCCCTTGAAGTTTTTTCCGGATTTTATCGGCGATAGCTGCAAGGGCCGCCTGGTCGACCATCTGGCCGGCATGGGGCTTAAGCGGCCGGCCTTCCTTTACGGGCAAGATGTGAAAATGCAGGTGGAACACCGTCTGGCCGGCCGCCGCGCCGTTGAATTGCTGGATCAGCAGGCCGTCCGCGCCCATTTCGTCCCTGATCATGGGCGCGAGCTTCTGCACCACCGCCATCAGCTTCGCGAGGGCCTGAGGCGTCACGTCGAATAGGTCGCGGGCTTGCGCCTTGGTGATCACCAGAGCGTGGCCGTCGGTGCGCGGCATAATGTCGAGGAAGGCGAGGGTGTCCTCGTCCTCGTAGATCTTGTGACAGGGCAGCTCGCCGCGCAGCACCTTGGCGAAGACGTTGCTCGGATCGTAGGCCATGGATCGCGTCCCTCACTCTCGCTTTCTTGAGTCATTTCCATTCGCTGCGGCCGCAAGGTCAACCGGAAAATTGAGCTCGCTACCCCCCTCCCGACAGCGAGCCGGAGGCTCGCTGTCGACCTCCCTTCAAAGGCAAATAACTTGACGCGCTTGCCACAAGTTCTTCCCTCCCCCCTTGAGGGGGAGGGATAGGGAGAGGGGTCTCGTTCATTGCTGGTGCCAATTTTCGCTGGCATGACAAAACTCAGTCAGTGTTGCGGTAAGGGGACTCCTCGCTGAGCAGGGCGATCTCCCGCGCGACGGCCAGGCGCTCGCGTTTGAGATAATCGGCGACGGCGCGGCGCAAGCCTGGATCGGCGATCCAATGGGCGCTGTAGGTGGTGACGGGCAAATAGCCCCGGGCAAGCTTGTGCGCCCCTTGCGCGCCGGCCTCGACGCGGCCAAGCTTGTGCGCAATCGCAAAGTCGATGGCCTGGTAGTAGCAGACCTCGAAATGCAAATGAGGGTGCTCCTCGATCGCGCCCCAATAGCGCCCGAACAGGGTGTCGCTGCCGATGAAGTTCAGCGCTCCGGCGACGGCGCGGCCCGTGCGCTTGGCGAGCACGAGCAGGATCTCGTCGCGCATGGTCTCGCCAATCAGGCTGAAGAAGGAGCGCGTGAGATAGGGCGTGCCCCATTTGCGCGTGCCCGTATCCATGTAGAAGGCGAAGAAGGCGTCCCAATGGGCCTCGGTAAGATCGGCGCCCGTGATCCACTCGATCTCGATGCCATGGCCAAGCGCGTCGGTGCGCTCCTTGCGGATGGTTTTCCGCTTGCGTGAGGACAGTGCGCCCAGGAAGTCCTCGAAGCTGCCATAGCCCTCGTTCCGCCAATGGAATTGCTGGTCGGTGCGCTGCAGAAAGCCGAGCCGGCCCGCGAGCTCCCACTCATCGCGCGTCAGGAAAGTGACGTGCAGCGACGAGGTGTCCAGGCGCTGGGCGAGCGTCGTCGCGGCCTGCAACAGAATGGATTCGCGCTTTGTGCGATCCGGACCTTCCCGGATAAGCACGCGCTTGCCCGTGACAGGGGTGAAGGGCACGGCCGATTGAAGCTTCGGATAGTAGCTGCCGCCGGCCCGGTCATAGGCGTCTGCCCAGGCTTGATCGAAGACATATTCGCCGTAGGAATGGGATTTCAGATAGCAGGGCATGCAGCCAGCAAGCCTTACCTCCGCATCTTCGAGCAGCAGATGCTGGGGCAGCCAGCCGGTCGCTCGGGTGGCCGCGCCGCTCTCTTCCAGAGCTTCAAGAAATGCATGGGAAATAAACGGGTTAGACGGACGGCCTGAGGCCGCGGTCGAATCGCCGCCCCGCGCGCAGGTATCCCACTCCGCAGCCGGCACATCGGCGATGCGGGAGGAGACGCGCACGATAACGTTTTCCTCCCCACTTTCGGTCCTTGGCCGGTTGGAGCGCTGCTCGATATCGCCCATGGCTTAAGGCACAACTCCTTCAAAGATCATGGCGTCGGCGTAGCGGAGCGCTCTCGCCTTCTCGGCTTGCGTTCGCACCGTCCAGGTGAGCAGCGGAAGCCCGAACAGGCCACGCACGATGGCCGGCGCAAGCGCGGGCAGCGCCTTCACATCGTAGGCGATGAAGTGGGGCCGCGCGATGGCGGCGGTGAGCAGGTGCCGCATGGCAAAGCGTTTGCCCGCGGACAGCTCGGACCAATAGCGCCGATCCGCGAACCGCTCGGCAATGAGACCGCGCGGCAGGGCGGGCGCGGCGCGCCTGAAGGCGGCGACCAAGTGAGGATCGAAGGACATCACCGCCACGGGGCCAGCATAGGGCTGGAGCATTTCGGCGATAGCGGCCTCATAGCGGGGATCGCCTCCCCAGGTGCTCTTCACCTCGAGCACGAGCGGCACGCGCCCGTTGACGAGGGCGAGCAGCTCGCCAAGCGAAAGGATGCGGTCCTTGCTATTGCGCAAGGGAATGGCCGAGAGGGAAGCGGCATCGCGCGCGGCCACCGCGCCGCTCTCCGCGGTGAGCCGTTCCAGGGTCCGGTCGTGGAAGACGACGGGCAATCCGTCCTTCGCACATTGCAGGTCGACCTCGATGGCGTAGTCCTTCGCCATGGCCGCCGCGACCGCCGACGCGCTGTTTTCGATGACGCCGTGCGTCTCGTCATGGAGCCCGCGATGGGCGATCGGCCGCTTCAACCAATCGAGCGCAGCGCGGGTCATGGGGTCTTGCCGGGCCCTGCGGGCCTAGTCCACCGCGAAAATGGCGTCGATCTCGACCGCGGCGCCGAGGGGCAGGCCCGAGCAGCCGACCGCGATGCGGGTGTGCCGTCCCTTTTGCCCAAGCACTTTGACGATCAGCTCGGAGGCGCCGTTGATCACCTTGGGATGGTCGACAAATTGAGGCGCAGCATTGACATAGCCGTTCAGGCGAAGACATTGCACGATGCGGTCGAGATCGCCGAGTGCGGCCTTGGCCTGAGCCAGGATGTTGAGGCCGCAGAGCCGCGCGGCGTCCTGACCTTGCGGCACATCGAGACCCGCGCCGAGGGTGCCTGCCACGGCGACGCGCCCGTCCTTCAGGGGCAATTGACCCGCCACGTAAAGCTGGCCGTTGAGGTGAAGGAATGACACGTAATCGGCCACGGGTGCGGGGACCTCGGGAAGAACGAGGTCGAGGGCCTTCAGCCGAGCTTCGATCTCTCCTGCCATGGGACCTCCGATCGATCGCGCGGTGGGGAGGGATTGGAGACCATCGGGCAAATCTCGACCCGCCGCAAGCTCAGCCAAGGAACCCTTGTCCCGGAGGGCGGTTGGTGCGAAAAATCGCTGCCTGAGGCGGCCATCTTGGCTTCGGGCGGTGGGTCAGGCGAGGACAGATATGACCGTGGGTTTCAAACTGGTGCTGGCGCTGCTATCGGCGTCGCTGCTCTTCGGGGGGCTGGCAAGCCCTGCCGAGGCGTTCGCGGCCAAGGAGCCGATCAAGCTCACGCCCCACCGCGCCGTCTATCAGATGACGCTCGACGATGCCCGCTCGGCCTCAGGCATCACGGGAATCGACGGGCGCATGGTGTTCGAATTCTCCGGCTCCGAATGCGACGGCTACACCCTGAATATGCGCATGGTCACGCAGATGACCGATTCCCAAGGTCAGACCAACCTCACCGATCTTCGGTCGTCGACCTGGGAGCAGGGCAACGGCGACAAGTTCCGGTTTCAGTCGGCGCAATATCTGAACGACAAGCTCGGCGACGTCACTATGGGCCGAGCGGTGCGCACCACACCCGATACGGCGGTCCAGGTGAAGCTCAGCCAGCCGAGCCGCGCCGAGCTCAACCTTTCGGGCAAGGTGCTGTTCCCCACCCAGCACAGCCTCGCGTTGATCGACGCGGCGCGAGGCGGCCAGTCGTTGTTTCAAGCCCAGATTTATGACGGCTCCGAGAAGGGGCAGAAGGTCTATGAGACCACGGCCTTTATCGGCAAGCCGGTTGCCCCAGGAACGGAGCCGGCACTCGAAGTCCCGGCCAAGGAAAAGGGTCTCGCCGAGCTCGTTTCGTGGCCTGTGTCGATCGGCTATTTCGAGGACAAGGCCGGAGATCTAACGCCGAGCTATCAAATCGATTTTCGTCTTTACGCCAATGGCGTGAGCCGCGAGCTGCTCATCGATTATGGCGACTTCTCGATCCATGGCACGCTGACCTCGCTCGAATATCTCAAGGCCGAGGAGTGCCATAGCGGATCCTCGGCGCCGGCGCCTTAAGCGGCGGGGATTAGAGACCAGAGGGCGGATCGCGCCGTTCCGGCGGCCGGCGGTCGTTGTCGCCGCCGGGCCGGAAAAATCGCCGTTTCCCGTGATCTCTCCCCGATGCCCCTAAAGAGTTTGGTTACAGGTTTACAGTGAAATCCACGATCCAAGGGAGTGGGGAGCGAACCGGATGTTCTGGAGGGTTGGGCCTGCGCGCGGCGCCATGGCGCCGAGAGGCGAGATCGCCCATCATAGGCCGTCCGAATCGGCTGGGCCGCAGCCTATGACCAAGACCGTTCTGATCGTCGAGGACAATGAGCTGAACATGAAGCTGTTTCATGATCTGCTCGATGCCCATGGCTACAAGACGCTGCAGACGCGAAACGGCATGGAGGCGCTTTCGCTTGCACGGGAGCACCGGCCGGACCTCATCCTCATGGACATCCAATTGCCCGAAGTGTCGGGCCTCGAAGTGACCAAATGGCTGAAGGAGGACGATCAACTCCGGCAGATCCCGGTGGTCGCGGTCACCGCCTTCGCCATGAAGGGGGACGAGGAGCGCATTCGCGAAGGCGGCTGTGAGGCCTACATCTCCAAGCCGATCTCGGTGTCGATGTTCCTCGATACGGTCCGGCAATTTATCGGCGAGGCACGGTAGCGACGCCATGACCGCACGCGTGCTCGTCGTCGACGACGTCGACGCCGACCTCAAGCTGCTCGAGGCGCGCCTCACCGCAGATTATTTCGAGGTGCGCACGGCCCATAACGGCGCGGAAGCGCTCCATATCTGCGCGCGAGCGCGCCGACGTGGTGCTGCTGGACGTGATGATGCCCGGCATGGACGGCTTCGAGGTCTGCCGGCGGCTCAAGGCCGAGCCCCGCACGCAGCACATCCCGGTGATCATGGTCAACGCGCTCGATCACCCGTCGGACCGGGTGAAGGGGCTCGAGGCCGGGGCCGACGACTTTCTCACCAAGCCGGTCGACGACGTCGCGCTGATCACGAGAGTGCGGAACCTTGCGCGGCTGAAGATGCTGACCGACGAAATGCTGATGCGGGCCTCGCAGCGCGGCAAGCCACTCTCGCTGCTCTTGCTCGACATCGACTATTTCAAATCGGTCAATGACAGCCATGGCCATGATGCCGGGGACTCGCTCTTAAGGGAGTTCGCCTCCAGGGTCCGCCGCAACATTCGCGGCATCGATCTTGCCTGCCGGCTGGGTGGCGAGGAATTCGTCGTGGTGATGCCCGACACCGACCTTGCCAAGGCCTACCATGTGGGCGAACGCCTTCGCCAATGCATCGCGGCAGCGCCCTTCTATGCAGGGAGGCGAGCGTCGGCGTGGCCTCGCTCGAATTCGCCGACGATACGCCGGAGCTCATTTTGAAGCGGGCGGATCAGGCGCTCTATTGCGCCAAGCGCGACGGCCGTAACCGGGGGTCGCCGACGCGGCCTAAAAGCGAGCTGCGCTTCGATCGAGCTTCCGATTCTCTAGTCGGGTATCTCGTCTTGCGGCGCTCTGTGTTACGCTCGGCGCTGGCGCCGCAGGGCTGCAACGGGGGGCGTCTTTCCGCGTTTCCAAGCGAATCACCCTGCGGGTAGTTGCCCCAAAGTGCCTTTCCACTTGACGTAGCGACTGAAGCTTGCACCTTAAGGGATTACAATGGCTGATTTTTCGACATGTTAAGCAAGCGATGGAGTTTGATTTTGTCGATTTGTCGGCTAGTTTAGTATTTGACTTGATGCCGATTGGAATTGGGGTCGGAGGTAAAGTATGGGGTAAGGGGGGTGCTCGCGAGCCGTCTCTCGCGCAGGCATGCTCGACATCCTCGATGAGATAACCCTACGGAATGCTCAGGTCCGCCGCATCTCCTGGGTCCGTGGGGTTCGGCCGGTCGGAGCGCGGTTTGAGTGGCCTCCTCGTTAGCGCCGCGTTTCGGCCGGCCACCTAGTCAAAGGATCGAGGCATCCTTGGTCCTTGGGCTTCGTGGTCAGCCCTATCGATGTCTTGAACTCACGCTGGACCAGCCACGCTCGGCCATTCTGCTGCGCGAGCGTCTGCCACTCACAAGACGGGCCGGGCTTCAAATTACGACCCGCTCCCGCGTCCTCGGCGGCTATTTGATCTTGGCTTCCTTGAATTCGACGTGCTTGCGCGCGACCGGATCGTATTTTTTGAAGATGAGCTTCTCGGTCTGGGTCCGCGGATTCTTCTTCGTCACATAATAGAAGCCGGTGCCCGCGGTGCTCACGAGCTTGATTTTTTGCGAGACGGGTTTGGCCATGGCGTCCTCAAGGTCAATCTGAAAAGTTGGGCGAACCCTACTCGCCGCGACCGGGAAGTCAAGGCCGGCACCTTCGGTCAGGCGGTCCGGGCCCCCGGTTAGGTGGATCGATTGCGGCCTATCGTCTCGTCGAGGCCCTCGATCGTCTCCTCCTCGGCATCGGGATCGAAGCCGTGCATCAGCAGCGCCCATTGCAAGCCGACGAGAGCCCCCTTGACCGGGGGCAGGATGAGCAGCGCGAGCAGCACGGTCAGCGGCAGCCAGAGAACCGCATGCAGCCAAAGCGGCGGCCGGTAAGTCATCTCCATGACGAGCACGAGGCCGACGACGATATGGCCGACGATGATGATGGTGAAATAGGGGGGAGCGTCGTCGGCGCGATGGTGGTGCAGCGCCTCACCGCAAGCCGGGCAATGGTCCGCAACCTTGAGATAGCGCCGGAACAGGGCGCCCTTGCCGCAGGCGGGACACGAGAGCCGCGCGCCTCTCAAGAGGGATTGCAGGACCGAACGCTCGCCCGTCGATCCGTCGCCAGGGCGAGCAACGCCGGCGGTGCTGTATGGTGGTGATCTATCCCGCATTGTGACTCCTTAACTGCGACCTGTGCGGTGTCAATTCAAGAGCGTTTCGCCGAAGCGCATTCGCGATACTTGGTCAAGCTTAGCGGCGAGCGCGAGACCGGTCTCGCCGTGCGCCTTGAGGTCTGCCCCTTTGGCCTTGGGCGGCGCGCCTCGGCTTGATCCCGATCATGCGCCCTTCGCTCAAAAGCTCGAAGCGGAGCGCGCCCGCGCTCGGGATTGCCTCGACCAGGCGGACCTCCACGGCGTCGCCGAGCTGGAAGGCCGCGCCGGTGTCCTCGCCGATCAGCGCTTGGTGCGTCTCGTCATGGTAGAAATATTCATGGCCGATGGAGGAAGCCGGCACGAAACCGTCGGCGCCGGTCTCGGTCAGCCGCACGAACAGACCGGTGCGGGTGAGGCCGGAGACGCGGGCCAGGAAGCGGGCGCCAATGCGGTCGGCGAGATAGGCCGCGATCAGACGATCGGCGGTCTCGCGCTCCGCCGCCATCGCCCGCCGCTCCGTGCCGGAAATGCTCTCGGCGATGGTCTCGAGCACGGGGATCTCGGTATCCGTCAAACCGCCTTCGCCCAGCCCAAGCGCGCGGATCAGCGCCCGGTGCACGATCAGATCGGCGTAGCGGCGGATCGGCGAGGTGAAATGGGCGTAGCGGCGGAGATTGAGGCCGAAATGGCCGAAATTGCCGGCGCTGTATTCGGCCTGGGCCTGGCTCCGCAGAATCACCTCGCCCACGAGCTCCGCCGCCGGGCTTGCCCGCGTCTCGGCGAGAATGCGGTTGAAATGGGCGGGCTTCATCTGCCCCGTCTTGGGCAGTTTCAGCCCAAGGGTGCCTAAGAACTCCGAGAGCGACGAAAGCTTTTCCTTCGAGGGCTGATCGTGCACGCGGTAGATCAAGGGCGTCCGCTTCGCCTCGAGCGTCTCCGCAGCTGCGACATTGGCCGCGATCATGAACTCCTCGATCAAACGGTGAGCGTCGAGGCGGGCAGGGGTGGCGACGCCGCGGACGCGGCCCTCTTCGTCGAGCAGGATCTTGCGCTCGGGCAAATCGAGGTCGAGCGGCGCGCGCTCGTTGCGCGCCCGGGTGAGGCTCGCATAAGCCCCCCATAGCGGCCGGAGCACGGGATCGAGCAACGGGCCGGTCACGTCGTCGAAGTTGCCGTCGATGGCGCTTTGCGCTTGCGCGTAAGCAAGCGCCGCTGCCGAGCGTATCAGACCGCGCAAGAACCGATGGTCCTTCTTATGTCCGTCCTTGTCGAAGACCATGCGCACGGCAAGGCATGGCCGCGCCTCTCGCTCTCTCAAGGAACAGAGGTCGTTGGAGATCCGCTCCGGCAGCATCGGCACCACGCAATCGGGGAAGTAGACGGAGTTGCCGCGGCTTCTTGCTTCCTTGTCGAGGGCGCTGCCGGGCTTCACGTAGGAGGCGACATCGGCAATGGCGACCATCACGACCCAGCCGCCCTTATTCTTGGCATCGGGGTCGGGCTCGGCCCAGACGGCGTCGTCGCGGTCGCGGGCATCTGACGGATCGATGGTGACGAAGGGCAGGTGCGTCAAATCTTCCCGGCGCTTGAGGTCGGGCTTGCCCGCGGCCTCTGCCTCGCCGAGCACGGAATCGGGGAAGCTGTCGGGGATGCCGTGGGCATGGATGGCGATCAGGCTCGTCGCACGCTGGTCCTGCGGATTGCCGAGCCTCGCCGTGATGCGGGCGCTCGCCGCGCCAAACCGTGACGGGCCGGCAAGCTCGAAGCGGACCAGCTCACCGCTCAGGGCGTCCTGCGTGGCCCCCCGCGCGACCCTCCATTCTTTCAGCTGCTTGCGGTCGACGGGATCGATGACGCCTGCGCCTCCCGCAAGGCTCCGGAAGACGCCGAGCTGACTCCGCGTGGCGCGGGGAAGCCGCTTGATCGGTCGGGCCTGATAGGGGGTGTTGGCGTCGGCGCCAAGCGTCGTGATCCGCGCCAGGACCCGATCGCCAAGGCCGGCAGCAGGACCCTTATCCTGCTTGCTCTCGACCACGAGAATGCGCGGCGGGGGGCCCTGCTCTTCGGGCCAAGTCGAGGGGCGGGCGATGAACTCGCCATGACTATCGCGCTCGACGATCTCGATCACCGTGACCGGGGGCAACACGCCCGGACGTTGAAGCTTTCGCCGCGAACCCGCGATCAGCCCGTCGTCGGCCATGTCGCGCAACAGCTCTTTCAGGGCGATCCGGTCGCTTCCCTTGATCCCGAAAGCGCGCGCGATCTCGCGCTTGCCGGTACGCTCGCTCGCGCCTTGCAGGAAGTCGATGATCTCTTGCTTCGACGGGAGCTTGCCCACGGATCAGGTTTTGCGAGAAGCCTTAGCTCTGGCTAGGAGGTTTCACCACGAGTGGTTTCACCATGCGTGGGTTCGCCACGAGTGGGTTCCCCATAAATCCGTTCTAGCACACGTGGCCAGCGCGAGCGCGCTTCAGCTTGCCGGCTCCTTCTCCACGGCCTCTTTCTCTCTCTTGGGCTTCCTTGCCTTGCGCGCGGGCTTCTTCGCCGGTCCCTTGGCGCTCCTCGCGGCGATCAGCTCGACGGCCTCGGCGAGCGTGAGCTCTCCCGGGTCGCGATCCTTGGCCAGAGTGGCATTGACCTTGCCGTGCTTGACGTAAGGGCCATAGCGCCCGCTCAACACCTGCACCGCACCGCCGAGCCCTGGGTGCTCGCCCAGATCCTTGAGCACCGATGCCCCGCGCCGGCTGCGGCTTGCGGCCTTCTCGGCGAGCAGGCTGACGGCGCGATTGGTGCCGACGGTGAAGACCTCCTCCTGACCGGAAAGGCTCGCATATTTGCCGTCATGCTGGACATAAGGGCCGAAGCGGCCGAAGCCTGCGGTGATGGGTTTGCCGGTCTCGGGATGGGCGCCCACCTCGCGCGGCAGCGACAGCAGCGCGAGCGCGCGGGTCAAATCAATGCTCTCGGGATCGGAGCCCTTCGGGATCGATGCGCGTTTGGGCTTCTCCTCGCCATTCTCGCCGAGCTGGACGTAAGGCCCGAAGCGTCCGCTGCGGAGCGTCACCTCAAGTCCGGTTTCGGGATCGGTGCCGATCGCCTTCCCCTCACTGCCAAGGGAGGAGGCCTTGTCGCCTCCCTCGGCAAGCTGGCGGGTGAAGCGGCAGTCTGGGTAGTTGGAACAGCCGATGAAAGCGCCGAACCGCCCGATTTTGAGGCTGAGGCGCCCGGTGGCGCATGACGGGCAGGCGCGCGGATCGCCGCCGGCTTCCGTGCCGGGGAAGATATGGGGCCCAAGCATGTCGTTCAGCGCGTCAAGCACCTCGGTGATGCGCAGCTCCCCGATTTCGTTCACCGCCGCAATGAAATCGCGCCAGAAGTCGCGAAGGACGTCCTTCCATGCGAGCTGGCCCGCCGAGATCAGGTCGAGCTTCTCCTCGAGATCGGCGGTGAAATCGTATTCGACGTAGCGGCTGAAGAAGCTCTCCAGGAACGCCGTCACCAGCCTGCCCTTGTCCTCGGGCACGAGCCGCTTCTTGTCCAGCCGCACATATTCGCGGTCGCGCAGGATGTTCAGGGTCGAGGCATAGGTGGACGGCCTACCGATGCCGAGCTCTTCCATCTTCTTGATCAGCGTGGCTTCGCTGTAGCGGGGCGGCGGCTCGGTGAAATGCTGTCTCGCCTCGATGTTGCGGGCGTCGAGGGCGTCGCCCTTCGTCAGTGCCGGAAGGCGGCCGCCATCCTCGCCTTCCGCATCGTCGGTGCCCTCTTCATAAAGCTTGAGGAAGCCGTCGAAGCGGACCACGGAGCCCGTGGCACGCAAGCCGTAGGCCACGCCGTCCTTGCCGTTGACCTCGATCTCGGCGGTGGTGCGCTCGATCTCGGCGCTCGCCGCCTGGCTTGCAAGCGTCCGCTGCCAGACGAGCTTGTAGAGCTTGGCCGCGTCGTCCTCGAGATAGCGCGCGACCTGGTCGGGCGGCTTGGTGAAGTCCGTGGGCCGGATGGCTTCATGGGCTTCCTGGGCGTTCTTGGCCTTGGTCTCGTATTGTCGCGGGGATGAGGGCAAATAGCGGGGCCCATAGAGGCGCTCGACGGTTTGTCGGCAGGCGGCGACCGCTTCCGGAGCGATCTGCACGCCGTCGGTGCGCATATAGGTGATCAGCCCCTCGCTCTCACCGCCGAGATCGACCCCTTCATAGAGCCTTTGTGCAAGCTGCATAGTCTGGCGCGGCGAAAGCCCAAGCTTCCGCGACGCCTCCTGCTGCAAGGTCGAGGTGGTGAAGGGGGGCGCTGGATGCCGCCGCTGCGATTTGCTCTCCACGCTTCCGACGATGAAGCGGCCGCCTTCGAGCGCGGGCTTCAGGCGCAAGGCCGTCGCCTCGTCGGCGATGTGAAACTTCTCGAGCTTCTTGCCGGCGATGGCGACAAGGCGGGCGGGGAATGTCTCGGCCTTGGCGGTGGCGAACTCGGCCACGAGCGACCAATATTCCTGCGCCTTGAACCTTTCGATCTCGGCTTCGCGGTCGCAGACCAGGCGGAGCGCGACGGACTGCACACGCCCCGCGGAGCGGGCGCCGGGCAGCTTCCGCCACAGCATCGGAGACAGGGTGAAGCCCACAAGATAGTCGAGCGCCCGGCGGGCGAGATAGGCGTTCACCAGCGGACCATCGATCTCGCGCGGATGCCGCATGGCGTCGAGCACGGCGTCCTTGGTCACGGCGTTGAATACCACCCGCTCCACCGCGACCTTGCCCAAGGCCTTCTTGCGGTCGAGCACCTGATAGACGTGCCAGGAGATGGCCTCGCCCTCGCGATCGGGGTCGGTGGCGAGGATCAGTTTGGTCGCGCCCTTGACCGCCTTGGCGATCTCGTCGAGCCGCTTGGCCGCCTTGGGCTCGACATCCCAATGCATCTCGAAATCCTTCTCCGGCTCGACCGAGCCGTTCTTCGACGGCAGGTCACGCACGTGACCGTAGGAGGCGAGCACGCGATAACCCGCGCCGAGATATTTGTTCACGGTCTTTGCCTTGGCTGGCGATTCGACGATGACGATGTTCATTGGGAGGTTCCATAGCCGGCGCGAAAAGCGCCCGGCTCGAAGGGGGTAGCCGCCGCGTCTTGCCCTCGCAATGCGGCGAAAATGGTGTCTTGGGCGAGGAGTGTCAATTTCCACTGAACGGGCGAGCTGGCATTGTAGTGAAGTCGAAATTGACAACTTTAGGATGTTATAGACTAATTAATGCAACCTGAAGTGCTGGTTTTTAGGGAGAGCGGAATTGGCCAATCGGCTTAAGACGAAACAAAATGCAGCGCCAAGGTCCAAGAACGCCCCACCCGGGGGAGGCTCGTCCGGCAACGGATCGGATCTGACGCGCCGCGAGGCCGCCGACTATATCGCGGGCTGCTTGACGGGCTGGAATTAATCGCCCATGAGGCGGGACTGTCCTTTATTGCCTATCTCCTCGCCATGGCCAATGGAAGAGGCACAGGTAGAAAAGTCGCGCGAGCACCGAGCGGCGTCAGTCGCCACTCTCGACCAGTGAAACGAGTTGCTGTCCCGTGGCGTTGCAGCCTACCAGCGAGATCGAGCTCGAGCAACACGATGTGAACCTTGCGGACCCGGTGGCTCGCACCAGCTCATCGATATCGACGGGACTTGGCCCCAGCGCGCTCACGATCCGCTCACGCTCGCTCTGGGCGATCTCAGGCAGCGGCTCGGAGCGCCGTCCCCTCCGTCGGGGGAGGCAAGCTCCGGGCCAATCGGCCCAAGCGGCCGACCAGGATCGGCGCCAGCGCCTCGACGATATCGCGCGCGCTCGTCACGAGGCAGGCGCCTTGCTTGATGAGATTGTTGGCGCCGGCCGAGCGCGGGTCGAGGGGGCTGCCCGGCACGGCGAAGACCTCGCGTCTCTGCTCCCCGGCGAAACGGGCGGCGATCAAGGAGCCCGAGCGTTCGGCGGCTTCCACCACCACCCCCAGCGAGACGCCTGAGATCAGTCGGTTCCGACGGAGGAAGTCCTTCCCGCGGGGCGCAAAGCTCGGGCTACGCTCGGTGAGCAGCAGGCCATGCTCCCCGATGGCGCGCTGCAGATCGGCGTCTCGGGCGGATAGACCATGTCGATGCGCCTCCTGCGAGCACGGCGATGGTGCCTCGCTCAAGGGCGGCGAGATGGGCGGCGGTATCAATCCCGCGGGCAAGGCCCGAGGCGATGAGGAAGCCTTCCAGCCCTAGTTCCGTCGCGAGCTGGCGCGTGAATTTCTGTCCGACCGCCGAGCCATTGCGGGCCCCCACCATCGCGATGGGGCTTTCGCCGAGTTCGAGCTTACCCTTGGCGTAGAGCAGCGGCGGCGAAGCGTCAACTTGCGCAAGCGCCGGGGGATAGCCTGGCTCCCCCATAGCCACGAGACTTGCGCCCAGGCGCTCCGCCGCATCAAGCTCCGCCTCGGCCCTCAGCCTCAGTGCAGACGCGGATCGAGTGCACCCGGCCGCCCCGGCGCGACAGCAGCGGCAGGGCGTCGAGAGCGGCTTCGTCGGCGCCGAATTGATTGACGAGAGCGCGGAAGGTGACCGGGCCGACATTCTCGCTCCGGATCAACCGGAGCCAGCTCAAGCGCGGGCGCTGGCTCAGTCTCGCGCCAGACCGCGCGGAGGGCGCCTTGCTCCCAGGTTTAGGGCTTGCGCGCACCAATCCGCCCCTCCTCGCCTCGGAGGAGGCGTGCGATATTGTCGGCGTGGCGCCAATAGAGCAGCAAGGTGAAGATGAGGAACAGCGCCGCGATGCGCCATTGGCCATTCAGGACGAGCAAGCCGGGGGTAGCGGCGCTCGCCACGAGTGCCGAGAGCGATGAGTAGCGGAAGGCGAACGCCACGACCAGCCAGATGACGCAAAAGACGAGGGCCGCCGGCCAATAGAGGCCGAGCAGCACGCCGATATAGGTCGCCACCCCTTTGCCACCGCGGAAGCCGAGCCACACCGGAAAGAGATGACCGAGAAAGGCGCCGAACCCGGCGAGGGTCGCGGTATCCTGACCCCAGTGAGACCCCAGCAACACGGCGATGGTGCCCTTCAACAGGTCGAGGAGAAGCGTGAGCGCGGCGAGCCGCTTGCTCCCGGTACGCAACACATTGGTGGCGCCGATATTGCCCGAGCCGATGTCGCGAAGATCGCCGAGACCGGCAAGTCTCGTGAGGATGAGCCCGAACGGGATGGAGCCGAGGAGATAGCTGAGCGCGAAGGCGAGGAGATCGAAGAGGCTCCAATTGGTCGCAAGCACCATCGACCGAATCCCGGAGATACGCCTAACCGCTGCCCGGATCAGCGTAGTTGTACAACGCGCGGCCGGCAACCAGGGTCATCAGCGCCCGGCCTTGCAGACGCGCCGCGTCGAAAGGCGTGTTCTTCGACCTCGAGCGCAACAGTTCGGGCGCGACGACGAAGGGCGTGTCGGGGTCGATGAGGACGAGGTCGGCCGGCGCTCCCTTGGCGAGGCGTCCGCTGTCGAGCCCGAGCAGGTGCGCGGGGTTCGCCGTCAGCGCTTTGAGCAGGGTGGCGAGATCGACGCCGGCGTGGTGGTGGAGGCGAAGCGCGGCGGAAAGGAGCGTTTCCAGGCCGATGGCGCCGTCCGCGGCCTCGGCGAAGGGGCGGCGCTTCACGTCGGCGTCCTGGGGATCGTGGGCCGAGACGATCACGTCGATATCGCCGCTTGCCACGCCCTCCACCATGGCGTGCCGATCGTCTTCCGACCTGAGCGGTGGCCGCATCTTGAAGAAGGTCCGGTATGGACCGATGTCGTTCTCGTTCAGGGTGAGGTGGTTGACGGAGACGCCACAGGTCACGGGGAGGCCACGGGCCTTTGCCGTTCGGATGATCTCCAGCGACGCACGGCAGGAGATTTGGCCCGCGTGATAGCGCCCACCGGTCAGCTCGACGAGGCGAACATCGCGCTCGAGCATGATGGTTTCGGCCACGGGCGGCATGCCGCGAAGGCCGAGCCGCGTCGAGATCTCGCCCTCGTTCATCACGCCGCCTTCCGCGAGCGAGGGATCTTCGAGGTGGTGGATAATGAGCGCGCCGAAATCCTTGGCGTAGGCCAGCACGTTGCGCATCATCTTGGCGTTGGCGAGGCTCGTCTTGCCGTTGGTGAAGGCGATTGCGCCCGCGTCGCGCAGGAGGCCGATCTCCGTCATCTCCTCGCCGAGCAGCCCTTTGGTCATCGCCGCCATCGGGTGAACGTTGATTTGCGCAGTGTCCCGCGCCCGGCGCAGGATGAAATCGACCAGCGCCACGTCATCGATGACGGGCTCGGTGTTGGGCATGCAAATCATGGTGGTGACCCCGCCCGCCGCCGCGGCCCGGCTCGCGGTCGCGAGCGTCTCGCGGTGCTCGTGCCCCGGCTCTCCGGTGAAGACCAGCATGTCGATGAGGCCCGGCGCGAGGACGTGTCCCGCGCAGTCGATCAGGTGCGCATCGCCAACCGCGCTGGCATCGATCTTAGGGCCGAGATCGGCGATCCTGCCGCCGGCGATGAGCACGCCTCCCTTCTGATCGAGGCCGGAGGCGGGGTCGATCAGCCGCGCATTGACGAGGGCGGTGACGGGGGCGTCCTGGTTCGTGCTCGCCGCTTGCATCGTCATCAATGGTTCGGCAAGTGGCGGGCGAGCGCCTGTAGCACCGCCATGCGCACCGCCACGCCCATCTCCACCTGCTCGCGGATGACGCTTCTCGCATCGTCCGCCACGATCGAATCGATCTCCACCCCGCGGTTCATCGGACCCGGATGCATGATGAGAGCGTCGGGCTTGGCGCAGGCGAGCTTGTCGTAGTCGAGTCCGAAGAAATGGAAATATTCCCGTTGGCTCGGGACCAGGCTCGATAACATGCGCTCGCGCTGGAGGCGGAGCATCATCACGATGTCGGCGCCCTCCAGGCCCTTCCACATCGACGAATACACCTCGACGCCGAGCCGCGCGATGCCGGACGCGAGCAGGGTCGACGGCGCTACGACGCGGACGCGCGCGCCAAGCGCGTTGAGCAGCAGGATGTTGGAGCGGGCAACCCGCGAATGCAGAATGTCGCCGCAGATCGCCACGATCAGCCCGGCAATGCGCCCTTTGTGGCGGCGGATGGTGAGCGCATCGAGCAGCGCTTGCGTCGGGTGCTCATGGCTGCCATCGCCGGCATTGATCACCGAGCAGTCGACCTTCTGGGCGAGCAGCTCGACGGCGCCGGCGGCATGGTGGCGCACCACGAGAATGTCCGGGCGCATGGCGTTCAGCGTCACTGCCGTGTCGATCAGGGTCTCGCCCTTCTGCATGGACGAGTTTCCTGTCGACATGTTCATTACGTCGGCGCCAAGCCGCTTTCCCGCAAGCTCGAAGGAACTCTGCGTCCTGGTCGACGATTCGAAAAAGAGGTTGATCAGGGTGCGGCCGCGGAGATCGTCGCGCTTCTTGGCGACCTGGCGGCTCACGGTCGCGGCCTCCTCGGCAAGATCGAGCAGGCCGTTGATTTCGCCGCGCGAAAGGCCTTCGATCCCAAGCAGATGGCGATGAGGGAAGGAGAATTCGGTCGCTTCGGCCGCAATGCTCATTAAAGTGGACTGTATAGGCCGACTCTGCCCGGGCGGCAAGCTTGGCCGCGCATGCAAGCTGTGGCAGCAATGGGCCTTTCCGGAGACCTCGAAAGAGCCATGGCCCCCGATTCGATGCCGCCGGCCGAGCAGGTGTTCAACCAGAGCCCGCCTTTCGCCGACGTGAACCTGTTCACGTCGGACACGGTCCTGCGTGAGGCCATTGGTCGCGAGGGCGCCGGCGGGGCCTCCGCCAATCTTGAAGCCTTCGGCCGCATCACCGGCAGCGCCGCCGCGGCCGATCTCGGGCGGCTCGCCAATGAGCATCCGCCGCAGCTCCGCGCCTTCGACGCCCAAGGCCGCCGCATCGACCGGGTCGAATACCACCCGGCCTATCACCGACTCATGGGCTTTAGCACGGCCCAGGGCCTGCATTGCTCGACTTGGGATCATCTGATGGGGCAAGGTGCCCCACGGGCCGGAGCGCATGTGGCGCGCTGCGCCGGCTGCTACATGTCGGCGCAAATGGAGGCTGGGCATTGCTGTCCGATCACCATGACGCACGCCGCAATGGCGTCTCTCCGCCATGAACCCGCGCTCGCCCGCACCCTTCTGCCGAAGCTGGTGGTGCGGAGCTATGACCCGCGCTTCGCGCCCTGGCAGACCAAGCAGGCGTTGACGATCGGCATGGGCTTGACCGAGCGCCAAGGCGGCACCGACGTTCACGCCAATACGACGGTCGCCGTCCCCCTCGACGGCGTCGGTCCCGGCAACGCCTACGCTATCACCGGGCATAAATGGTTTCTCTCGGCCCCGATGTCGGACGCTTTCCTGGTTCTCGCACAGACCAAGGCCGGGCTGTCCTGCTTTCTCATGCCTCGCTTCGCTCCCGACGGCTCGATCAACCGGCTCCGCCTCGAGCGCCTCAAGGACAAGCTCGGCAACCGCTCCAATGGCTCCGCCGAGGCGAGCTTCGATCGCGCCATTGGTTTCCTCGTCGGCGAGGAGGGAAGGGGGGTGGCCGCCATCATCGAGATGGTCACGCTGACGCGGCTCGACTGCGCCGTCTCCTCGGCGGGACTGATGCGCCAGGCGCTCGCCCGCGCCATCCATCATGCGAGCTACCGCAGCGTCTTCCAGAAGCGGCTGATCGATCAGCCGCTGATGCTGCAAGTGCTTGCGGACATGGCGCTCGACGTCGAGGCCGCCACCGCACTTGCCTTGAGGCTGGCCCGCGCTTTCGACGGTCATGACGACGCGAACGAGATGGCTTATCGGCGGCTGATGACGCCCGTCACCAAATATTGGGTGTGCAAGATCGCGCCGCCGCTCGTCTATGAGGCCATGGAGTGCCTTGGCGGCAACGCCTATGTGGAGGAGGGCGGGTTCCCGCGGCTCTATCGCGAGGTTCCGGTCAACGCCATTTGGGAAGGCTCGGGCAATGTGATGTGCCTCGATGTGCTCCGGGCGGTGGAGCGCTCGCCCGAAACCTTGGAACGCGTACTGTCCGAGCTTGAAGCGTCAAGCGCGGGCGAGGCGCGATTGAAGGCGGCGGTGGATGGGGTCAAGATCCTGTTCGCCGAAGCGGTACGCGATCAGGCCCGGGCCCGCTCCGTGGTCGAACTCTTGGCGCTCACCGCGGCGGGCGCGCTTCTTCAGGCCCATGCGCCGCCGGCCGTGAGCGATGCTTTCCTTGGCACGAGGCTCTATGGCGCGTTCAGACACAGTTATGGCGTCGGGCTTGCGGGCGCCGACATTCAGGGCATCGCCGAGCGCGCTGCGCCGAAGGCTGCCTGACGACGGGTTTCGGGGGTGCGTCGGAATTTTTACACAGACGGGGCGAGTGTCCCCATTGCCGTTCGCAGTGTCCTGGCCCGCCCTCTTTGATCCTGCTCAAGGCTCTTGGGCCGGCGGGGGTGTTGAGTAAGGTTAATCTCGGCTTTCCGGGCCCGCTCGAAATTTCAATAACTTAGGGTTTACCCTTGGGCGCGAATCATCGAGGATCGGAACGATTGGTTTCCGATGGCCCGTCAAGAGGCCGTCATTTCATGAGGCCGTCATTTCATGAGGCCGTCGTTTCATGAGGCCGTCGTTTCATGAGGCCGTCGTTTCATGATGCAGTCATAGGTTCGGTCAGGCGGAGGCTAAACCATGATGAGCTTGCCCTTTCTCTTGTTTGCCTGCGGCCTTGCCGCAGCATGGACGAGCCGGCGCGAGGCCGCGATGGGTTTCTGGGTTGCCGGCGTATTGATGCTGCTGGTGTTGTTCCGGTTTCACGCGACGGATGTGCTGAATCTCGGGCTCTAGCTGGAGAGCTGGGGTGACCGCCGACCTGTCGAGGCTGCTCAATGCCCTGGGGCTGATAGCCATCGACACTGTGCTGGTGGTCGCTTTTGCCGATCAGCTCTGGTTCCGCGATCTGCCGTGCCCGCTCTGCATTCTGCAGCGGTTAGGGTTCATCGCTGCCGGATTTGGGGTGGCACTCAATCTGATCTTCGGTCCCCGGCCAAGTCACTACGGCCTGACAATCCTGGGCGCCGTGGCGGGCGGCCTGGTGTCGCTCCTCCAGATCCTCGTGAACATTGCCCATGGCAGCTCCTATGGCAACGCGATCTTCGGGCTCCACCTCTACAGTCGGGCGCTGATCATGTTCACGCTGATCGTTGTAGGCTGCGCCATCATGCTCCAGTTCGACCGGCAGTTCGCTCCCGCCGAGCCGCTTCCTGCGCGAATGACAGTGCTGCCGGTTTCGGCCGTGGCACTGCTTGCGGCGCTTGCGCTCGGCAATGTGATCTCGACGCTGGCCATTTGCGGGATGGGCCTCTGTCCGGAAACCCCGTCCGGCTACCTGATCCTCAACGACAATCTCAATCTAACCCTGCTCGGCAAGGCGCCTTAGCCTGTCGAGGGCGCCCTGGAGAATGTAGGCCGCGGCCATGCGGTCGATCACCTCAGCGCGGCGCTTGCGGGAGGCATCGGCCTCGATCAGATGGCGCTCCACGGCGGCGGTCGACAGCCGCTCGTCCCAGAAGACCATGGGCACCGCGATATGGGCAGCAAGGTTCCTGGCGAAGGCACGGGTCGACTGGGCGCGGGGACCTTCGGAGCCGTCAAGATTGATCGGAAGGCCGATCACCAGGGCGCAGACCTGATTCGCTTCAAGGACTTGCCGAATCGTCTTGGCATCGGAGGTGAACTTCGTGCGGCGGACCGTATCGAATGGCGTGGCGATGCTGCGGGTCACGTCGGAGAGCGCCATGCCGATGGTCTTGGTGCCGACGTCGAGACCGAGCAGCCTCGCCTCGGGCGCGAGCCAAGGGGCCAAGTCCTCGATATCGATGAGTGGGGCTTCCGTCACCGCTTTAGGGGGTGCGGCAGTGGTGCACGGTTGTCAACTGACCGTGCTTTCCTTATGTCCGAGGTCCGCCCCTTCGGGGAAGCGCAACCTGGGACACGCCATGCAGATCACCTGGTTCGGCCATTCCTGGATCCGCATCGACACGGCCAAGTCGAGCATCCTGATCGATCCCTTTCTCACCGGTAACCCGACCTTCGAGGATTCGGGCTCACCGTGCGCAGCGTGGCCAAGGGCGTCACCCATGTGGCGCTGACCCATGGCCATGAGGACCACACCGGCGACGCCGTCGCCATCTGCAAGGAGGCCGGCGCGCCGCTGCTCGCGGTCTACGAGCTCACGGTGCATATGGCGAGCCTTGGTGTGGAGACGATCGAACCCGGCAATACGGGCGGCACGCTTTATCACGAGGGTTTCGACCTCACCTTCGTGCTGGCCTGGCATTCTTCCGGCATTTTTCACGACGGGCGGTCGATCCATCTCGGCGCCTGTTGCGGGCTCGTCATCACCGTGCGCGAGGGCAATCTACCATATGGGCGACACGGCGATCTTCTCGGATATGGGCCTGATCAACGAGATCTATCGCCCGCAGATCGGCATCGTGCCCATCGGGGACCGCTTCACCATGGGGGCGAAGACGGCGGCGCTCGCCTGCAAGCGCTTCTTCCAGTTCGAGACCATCGTTCCCTGCCATTACGGGACGTTTCCCCTGCTTGATCGGACTGCCGACAAATTTGTCGCGGAAATGGGTGGTAATACCGTCCTGGTGCCGGAGTTGGGCGTCCCCTTCGCCGGTCTGAGCCGCTTCGAGCCTCAGCCAGCCAAGTTGATGCTGCTCCGGCCCGGTGCTACAGGAGCGCAAGTACAATCTATTCTATTGCTGGCCCAAAGTTCCCATGTCCGTCGATCGCGCGACCGTCCACCGCATCGCCCATCTCGCCCGCATCGCCATCACCGAGGCGGAAGCCGCGCGGTTGGAGAAGGAGCTGTCCGGCATTCTCGATTGGGTCGCCCAGCTCGACGAGATCGACACGGCCAATGTCGAGCCGATGACCCGCGTGGTCGCCATGACCCTGAAGCGGCGCAAGGACGAGGTGACCGACGGCGAATACGCCGACGACATCCTCAGAAACGCGCCCGCCGTCGACGACCATTATTTCGTCGTGCCCAAGATTGTCGAATAGGAGAACCGTCATGCGTCGCGTCGCACTTTTGGTTTCTGGGCTTTGGCTGCTCGGCACTGGTCTCGCCTACGCGCAAGCCCTGCCCGAGGGCACCTTCGCCTCGGAGCAAGACGGCTGCGCCAAGCTCGAGGCGAAGACGCCGGCCGAGCTTGGCGAGGACCTCGATTTCCAGGTGCTGACCAAGAAGGGGCTTACCGCCTATCAGCAAACCTGCGATTTCGTGAATGTGTTTGGGCATGATGCGACGAGCTGGGTGGCGACCGCCTTTTGCGACGAGGGGGGATACACCTATCCTGACCTGTTCTCCATCAAGCAGAGGGAGAACGGTACGCTCAACGTCACCAGGATCACCGATCTGACCGAGCAAGGCTCCGATGAGTCGACGTCCGACTCGGATTCCGGCAAGCCGGGGGCGACGGAACCCCCGGGCGGCAATGGCGTGCCCACGGATGAGCAAGGAGCGAGCGAGTCCTACAGCTCCTTCGTCAAGTGCCAGCACGTCAAGCCGTAGAGCGTATGGCCGATCCCACCGAGCTTTCCATCGCCGAGGCGCGCGAGGCTCTGCAACGCAAGGAGCTCTCCGCCACTGAGCTCGCCCGCGCGCATCTCGACGCGATCGGAAAAGCCAACGAGGCGTTGAACGCTTTCGTGCTGCCCACGCCGGAGCGCGCGCTCGAGATGGCGAAGGCGAGCGACGTGCGCATCAGACAAGGCGAGGCGGGGGCGCTCGAAGGCATCCCGCTCGGCATCAAGGATCTGTTCGCGACGAAGGGCGTGCGCACCACCGCCTGCTCGCACATTCTCGACGGCTTCACGCCCACCTATGAATCGACGGTGACGGCCAATCTCTGGGCGGCGGGCGCGGTGATGCTCGGCAAGCTCAACAATGACGAATTCGCCATGGGCTCGTCCAACGAGACGAGCTATTACGGCCCGGTGGTCAATCCCTGGCGGCGGACGGGGTCCAACGCCATGCTCGTGCCGGGCGGCTCGTCGGGCGGCTCGTCGGCGGCCGTCGCCGCGCGGCTCTGCATGGGTGCGACCGCGACCGACACCGGCGGCTCGATCCGCCAGCCCGCCGCCGTCACCGGGACCGTCGGCATCAAACCGACTTACGGCCGCTGCTCGCGTTGGGGGATCGTCGCCTTCGCCTCGTCGCTGGATCAGGCCGGCCCGATCGCGCGCACCGTCCAGGATGCGGCGATCCTGCTTAAGGCCATGGCGAGCCACGACCCCAAGGATACGACGAGCGTCGATGCCCCGGTGCCGGACTATGAGGCCGCGGTGAACAAGGGGGTGAGGGGTCTCACCATCGGCATCCCTAAAGACTATCGCGTCGACGGCATGGCGGCGGAGATCGATGCGCTGTGGCAGCAGGGCGTAAAATGGCTGGAAGCGGCCGGCGCCAGGATCAAGCCGGTGAGCCTGCCGCACACCAAATATGCGCTTCCCTCCTATTATATTGTGGCGCCGGCGGAGGCCTCCTCGAACCTCGCCCGTTATGACGGGGTGCGCTACGGACTGCGCGAACCGGGCCGCGACGTGCTCTCGATGTATGAGAGCACGCGGGCAGCTGGCTTCGGCCAGGAGGTCAAGCGCCGCATCCTGATCGGCACCTATGTGCTGTCGGCGGGCTATTACGACGCCTATTATCTGAAGGCGCAAAAGGTGCGCAGCTTGATCAAGCGCGATTTCGACCGGGCCTTCGATGAGGTCGATGTGATGCTGACGCCGACCACGCCGTCTCCGGCCTTCGCCCTCGGCGAAAAGTCGGGCGACCCCGTGGGGATGTATCTGAACGACATCTTCACGGTGACGGTGAATATGGCGGGGCTGCCCGGCCTCTCGGTGCCAGCCGGTCTCTCGTCGGAAGGCACGCCTTTAGGGCTCCAGCTGATTGGCCGGCCGTTCGACGAGGAGACGTTGTTCCGCGCGGCGCGCGCGATCGAACAGGCCGCGGGGCCATTGGGCAAACCGCGAGATTGGTGGAGCAGGGCCGCATGAACGAAGCAACGATCAAGCCGATGCGGGACCGGATCATGGTCTCTTCCGGAAGCCCCTACGAGCCGATCATCGGCTTCTCCCGCGCGGTGCGCATCGGCAACATCGTCGCCGTCGGCGGCACTACCGCCGGGAGCGGAGGCGGGATGGTGGGCGTGGGCGACCCCGCGGCCCAGACCCGCGCGATCCTCGAGATCATCGCCAAGGCGCTCAAGGATGCGGGCGCTGGGCTCGAGGACGTGATCCGCACGCGGACCTATCTCGTCGACATCGCCCATTGGGAGGCCGTCGGCCGCGTGCATGGCGAATTCTTCGGCGACATCCGCCCCGCGGGCAGCATGCTGGAGGTCTCGGGCTTCATCAATCCGGACTGGCTCGTCGAGATCGAGGCCGACGCGGTCGTCCGGTTCGCTGGAGGGTGATCGCATGGCGCCGCGGCGGGCTGAGCAGTGCAGCACCATGGAGGAGGTGAGGGCGGAGATCGACCGCATCGACGCCGCGCTGGTCGATCTGATCGGCGAACGCTTCACTTTCGTCGATCGCGCCTGGCAGCTCAAGCAATCGCCGGCGGAGGCGCGGATCCCCTGGCGCATCCAGCAGGTGATCGACAAGGTGCGTGCACGCGCCGGCGAGAAAGGCCTGCCGCCGGAACTGGTCGAGGCCTTGTGGCGGCAGATGATCGGCTGGTTCATCCAATATGAGGAGGAGAAGCTCCGCCGGCAGGGAGACGGTAACGATTGAGAACTTTCTCCCCGCTGGGGTGAGGATCGCTAGTGGCCACGGACGCTAAGACCGACAAAAGCAATTTGATTGAAGGCGCGACCGGCGCCTGGGAGGTGGTGATCGGCATGGAGGTGCACGCCCAGGTCACTTCCAAGTCGAAGCTCTTCTCCGGCGCGTCGACCGCGTTCGGGGGCGAGCCGAACTCCCATGTAAGCCTCGTCGACGCGGCCATGCCCGGTATGCTGCCCGTGATCAACGAGGAATGCGTCGCGCAAGCCATCCGCACCGGGCTCGGGCTTAAAGCGCAGATCAACCTCATCTCCGTGTTCGACCGGAAGAACTATTTCTATCCCGATCTGCCGCAGGGCTATCAGATCTCCCAGTACAAAAGCCCGGTAGTGGGCGAAGGAGAGGTCATCGTCGATCTCTTGAGCGGCGAGCGGGTCACCGTCGGCATCGAGCGCCTGCATCTCGAGCAGGACGCGGGCAAGAGCCTGCACGACCAGCATCCCAAATTTTCCTTTGTGGACCTCAACCGTTCGGGCGTGGCGCTGATGGAGATCGTGTCGAAGCCCGACCTCCGCTCCGCCGAGCAGGCCAAGGCGTATCTTACGAAGCTCAGGACCATCATGCGTTATCTCGGCACTTGCGACGGCAATATGGAGGAGGGGTCGTTGCGCGCCGACGTCAATGTCTCGGTGCGCAAGCCCGGCGCTCCGCTCGGCACCCGCTGCGAGATCAAGAACGTCAACTCGATCCGCTTTATCGGCCAGGCGATCGAGCATGAGGCGCGACGGCAGATCGAGATCTTGGAGGATGGCGGGACGATCCACCAGGAGACGCGGCTGTTCGATGCGCGCACCGGGGAGACGCGGTCGATGCGCTCCAAGGAAGAGGCGCATGACTACCGCTATTTCCCGGACCCCGACCTTCTGCCGCTTGAGCTGAGCCAAGACTATGTGGACCGGCTGGCCGAGGGGCTGCCCGAGCTTCCAGATGCGAAGCGGGCGCGCTTCATCGAGATTTATGGTCTCTCGGCCTATGACGCGGACGTCCTCGTCGCAGAGCGTGAGGCCACGGATTATTTCGAGGCGGTGGCAAAGGGGCGCGACGCCAAGCAGGCCGTGAACTGGGTCATCAACGAGCTGTTCGGCCGTCTCAACAAGGACGGCAAGGGCATTGCCGAGAGCCCGGTCTCAGCGGAGCAGCTCGGCGCCGTGCTCGATCTGATCAAGAACGGCACCATCTCCGGCAAGATCGCCAAGGATGTCTTCGACATCGTGTTCACCGAGGGCGGCGATCCGAGGCGTATCGTCGAGGCAAGGGGCCTGACCCAGTTGACCGATATGGGCGCGATCGAAACCGCGGTTGATGCGGTCATCGGCGCCAATCCCGAGAAAGCAGAGCAGGCGAAGGCAAAGCCCGCGCTTGCCGGCTGGTTCGTAGGTCAGGTGATGAAGGCAACCGGCGGCAAGGCGAGCCCGCAGGCGGTCAACGCGCTGCTCAAGGCGAAACTCGGGATCGAGTAGGGCTTTCGCCATAACGAGACTTCGTCATGCCCGGCTTTAGGCCGGGCATCCACGTCTTGGGGCAGATAAAATCGTGGATGGCCGGGTCATGCCCGGCCATGACGGGGAAGAGTCCTAAGGGGAGGGAGTGAGGGAACGACATGACGCACGCGATCCGCGTTCATCGCTATGGGGGACCTGAGGCCCTTAACTGGGAAGAGGTGGAGGTCGGCGAGCCCGGCCCGGGTGAGGTGCGGCTGCGCCAAACCGCGATCGGCCTCAACTATATCGACGTCTACAGCCGGACGGGGTTCTACCCGCAACCCTCCCTTCCGTTTATCCCCGGCATGGAAGGCGCGGGCGTCGTCACCGCCGTGGGAGAGGGCGTCAAGGACCTCAAGGTCGGGAGGCGGGTCGCCTATGCCGGCCAGATTGGCGCCTATGCCGAGGAGCGCCTAGTCCCGGCGGACCGTGTCGTACGGCTTCCCACAGGGGTCAGCGACGAGGTGGCAGCCTCGATCATGCTCAAAGGCATGACCGCCCAATATCTCTTGCGGCGGACCTACAAAGTGGACCCGGAGACCACGCTCCTGTTTCACGCGGCCGCGGGCGGGGTCGGGCTGATCGCCTGTCAATGGGCGGCCTCGCTCGGCGCCACGGTGATCGGCACGGTGGGTTCCTCCGGCAAGGCGCTGATCGCGCGCGCGCATGGCTGCACCCATGTCATCAATTATCGCGAGGAAGACTTCACCACCATGGTCAAGGCCTACACCAAGGGCCAAGGCGTGGACGTGGTTTACGATTCGATCGGCAAGGACACATTCCCCGCCTCGCTAGATTGCCTGAAGCCGCTCGGGCTTTGGGTGAGCTTCGGGCAAGCCTCGGGCCCGGTGCCGGAGTTCAGGATCACGCTTCTATCGCAGAAGGGCTCGCTCTTCGCCACGCGCCCCTCGCTCGGCAACTACACGGCGACGCGCAAGGATCTGGTCGCCACCGCCAATGACTTGTTCGACGTGGTGAGCAGCGGCAAGGTGAAGGTCGCGGTCAATCAGACGTACCCCCTCGCCGAGGCCGCCCGTGCCCACCGGGAGCTCGAAGCGCGGCTTACCACCGGATCGACGGTGCTGCTGCCGGGGTCCGGTTCCGCGGTCTAATCGCATTTGGCGCGCTTTTAGTTAAAATTCTTCTTGGTTAGCGGCCGGTCAACTGGATAGGTCAAGGAATTATTGCCGGCGCCTGAGCTTAACGAATGGACCGCGCAAATGCACTTCCATGTAAACCAATATTACCGGCCGTTATAGTTTCAGTGAGTTTGCGTTAAGCACGCCCGTTCAGAGGTTATTGAAAGTAGTCTCCCATGATTACCCGCATCGAGGTTCAACAAGAAATGTCGAGACGCTGAAGCATTACGCAAGCTGATCGGCCTGAACCGGGACAAGCGGCAAAAGGGGGCATGGGTCATGGCACGGATGGAAATTTCGGCGGATCGGGTGGAGCTTGCATCACAAACGGGTGCGCCAGACGCCTTGTTCGAGCTTGGGATGCTTTACGCGACAGGCCTCAACGTGGCGGAGGATCTGGTCGTGGCGCATAAATGGTTCAACCTCGCGGCAATGCGCGGCAACGGCTCGGCATTGGCCTATCGCATGGAGCTCGCCCGCGAGATGTCGGCGGCGCAGATCGCGCAGGCCCAAAAGCTCGCCCGCGAGTGGCTTGCCACGCAGTGGGTCACGACGCATTAGAGCGCAGATCTAATTGGGGTGTTCGACGTCGGTGTCGCTGCGACACCTGCGGAACAGGGAGCGGACGCAGCGATAGGTGTTGCGCGCGAAATGCCCGACATTTTGCGCGCCGCGGCTGACGCGGCTCTTAGGTTTGGGGGGCACTGCGACGATGTCCGGCGATAGCGCGGCAGATCGCGCGCCGGGCGGGGGCACCTTGCTGAGGGGCGGGGAGGCCGGCAACTGGCCGCTTCGCGACAAACCGCTTGGCGGTGCGCTGCTCTGCGGCGCGCTGCTCGGCAGCGCGGATTGGCTGGTCGTCGCTTCGCCGCTCAGTGAGGCCCGAACATTGCGCAGCCCCCGGCGGGAGGCCCTCATGGCCTCGCCGGTCACGTCAACAAGCGACTTGCGCTTGTCGTCGTTGCGGAAATTGGTCTGGTCGCCGCCCACTCTCTTCATGAGTTTCTTGACGCGCGGGTCCTCGGCAAGATCCGATGGGATGTCGGGCCCCTCATAGGCGTAGGTTCGCTCCACCCCGTTGCAGCCCGAAACCTCGTCTCGTGCTGCACAGGACGCGTGGGGTCCCTCCTTGGCCGTGCGTATGACGCAATAGAGCTTCAGCCCATCGTTCCGGATGATGCCTTCGCCGGTCACCCGGCAGAGATAGGTTTGGTCGGGCCCCTTGCAGGTGACGCAGAAGGCGGCCTCTCCGGCATGCGCGGGCAGGCTGGCCCAAGCAAGCAGGCCCGCGGCAAGCACGGCCTTTGGCAATGAGATAAAAGCCGCATGGGCACGCATGGCGCGGCAGGGTCCCCCCGGTTAGCTATATCTCCACTCTAGCATGTCGGGACGGCAAACCGACCAATTTCCGAGCAATCCTGTCGGCGCGACTCTGGTGCCAAGGCAACCAGACGGGCGGGCGTTCGGTGCCACGGTTGACCCAAGCAGCCCAGGGTCGCTACCTCTTTTTCGGGTGGAGACGTGGCCGAGAGGCTGAAGGCGGCGGTTTGCAAAACCGAATCAATTCGTGACGTGCTGCCGCAACGGGTTTGGTTGAGCACCGATTCGGTTTTCTTACTTTAACGCGGCGGGGTCGTACTGCCCGTTGCCCCCTTGTCCCGTGCCGTGCGGTGCCAATTCGGGTGCCATAATAATGCGGGTGCCAACCGGCTAATCTACAGTCGCCAGCGGCAGAGTTCTTCCTATTGGGCATCTTGGCGCCGCGTCGAAATCCCGATGAGTTGCGTCTTATAATTGCTGCAACAGTACTTGACTCTTAATCAGCGGGTCGTAGGTTCGAGTCCTACTGCGGCCACCACATTCAAAATCGTGGGTAATGTTTGGGGAATGTTTTCTCCCCCGAACCATGATCGGCTTCGCCCGCGCATGCTCGGTTTACAGCTTCGTTTCCCGTTCAGCGGGGGATGGCCCCCCTTACAGGCCCCGAACGCCTACGCGCGCATACAAAGGCAGGGCAGGGGAATCTTCTGATTGTATGTTCACGAGCAGAGAGATATTCGGGGCTGGCTTCTTCTCGGCCCGCTGGACGCGCCGATCCTCGACGGGAGGAACGGAACATGGAACTTTAAGTCGGGCTTGTTGGCCGAACCTTCGTGAAGCGCCCGTCGATTTTCTTGGAATGGGGCGTAGCCGCTCCTACAGTTGTGTCGGACTGACGTCAGACGCATGGGCGCTCAGCTGAATCTAACGGCGAATGACCCGGCCGAGAGTGTCGGTGGTGCATTTACGAAACCGGTTTTTCAAGGACGATCTGAACTTCGATGCACGCCGCTGGGAGTTTCGCGCCAAGCCAACGATTGAATGCCCACCACGAGCGTAGCTCTTCAAGTGGACGCAATGGACCGCCGGAGATAATCCGAAAGCCACGCGCCTCGACAAAACACATTTTGGAATGAGCCAGGAGCGCGGCCTTGAAATTTGCCAAAGTGAAGGCCTGGACATGAGTGCGCTTACCCTTATGCCCGCTCAAGCGATCGAAAATCGGCACAAGATACCGGCGCCCTAGATGCAAAGGGGGTAGGAAGATCGGCACGCCGACGAAGGCCCGTCCACCCGGCTTCACCAGCCGGCCAATGCTCGCCATCGGTATCTCAAGATCCAGCAAATGCTCGAGTACCTGCTCACAAATGACCACATCATAGGATGCGGCCGGGAGTTCAGGATAACCCTTGGTCAAGTCCCCATAAACAATTGAGCGATAAAGGCTGGTGTCGAGATTGTACTTCACGCCTATGTCAGTTGCGTCGATATCTATAGCCCCAAAATTAGGCCTGACGCGGAGATGCATAGAGGCCGCACCCTTCCCGCAGCCAATGTCGAGGACAGCCAACCGCCGTCCAGTCTGCGCTGCCTTGCCGGCGAGCGCATCGATATCATGAGCAAGGGCATCATACCGCGATTGTCGTAAGTTGTATCGCTGCGGCCGTTTTGAATCCACGCCAAAGGCCTTGCGGGCCGAGGCCGGAGATGTCCCTGGGGTCATGCTACATGCTTCCGCTAATTATGAGAGGCATGGCCGTTACTTACAGCACTTCTGACACATTGAGGAGCCCCTTCGAACCTCCAAGCGACCAAAAGGGTCATCGCAGAGCTGTTCAATTTTACATTGAGAAATGGCCCCTATCGCGGGACTGGCGAAGGGTAGGGGCCGCTAAGAAGCTGCCGCGTGTCAGCTTCCATGCGTTGCGGCATACCCATACCTCAATGCTGATTGCGGCGGGCGTCGATATCCTCACCATTAGCCGCAGGCTCGGTCACTCCAAGGCCAGCGTTTCCCTTGACACCTACGGACACCTCATCAAGGGTGCCGATGCGGCAGCAGCAGAAGCCATTGCCACGCTGCTCCGATGACGCCGGTTGCAATCGGGTTGCAGTTTCCGATTTGTTGCCACAGGCTGTCAGCCTAACTGTTTGAAATATCTTGCGGGAGACGTGGCCGAGAGGCTGAAGGCGGCGGTTTGCTAAACCGTTATACGGTCAAAATCCGTATCGAGGGTTCGAATCCCTCCGTCTCCGCCACCGCGAACGCGGTTAAGAGTGCCGTCAGTGCCGATGCCTGTTCCGGCTAATGCACGATTTCGGCTATGGCCGCCGCAAGGCGCTCACGGTAGATCGGCTTGGACACTATGGGCGATCCCGGCACCGCCTGCCGGATGCGCTCCAGAGTGCCATCGTCGCTGTGAGCGGTGACGAAGATGATCGGCACCTCGCATACGTTCCGAAGCCACCGGGCGGCCTCGATCCCTTGGCGGGTTCCATCGAGATAAACGTCCATCAAGACCACGTCCGGCGGATTGCGCATGGCGATGGAAACGGCTTCTTTGGCAGTCGGCGCCAGCCCGCAAACCTCGAAGCCTAACGCCTGCATCGTTGCTTCGAGGTCAAGCGCTATCAGGAACTCGTCCTCGACGATGAGGGCGGAGCCGCGGTCTGGAGAAGAAAAGTCTGTCATGGTCACCTTTTCTGGCAGTGCCCATGGATGCAACGCCTCAGCTCGACTTTTGTGCCGGGCGTTTCATTCATGCCCGCGCGCGGACCGATAACGTCGCTTCTGATGGAAATCGTGCGAAAGCGTAGGCCCCGTATTCGCGCGCGGCGTTAGCGGAAATTCCAGGGGTTGAAGCCGCCGCTATTGGACCACAGGCGCGTCCTGGCTCGCTGCGTGAACTGTGGCGGGATGTAGCGCCTGACCTGTTTAATGTGCCTGAGATGAGGCGGCCGCGCATCATTATCCTCTTCGCGCAGCTGCACCCGGCTCGGTACCCCTTGCGGGTCAACAACCACCACGGCGAGATCGTTCCAATTCCATTCCGCTTGGCGTTGTCCCCAGCGGCCGGGCTCGATCGCAAGCAACTTGCCAGACTTGGTATCGACCATGGCGATATATTCGAGACGCTCGCCCTCGGGCGACGTGCCGGCGTAGTAATGGAGGAGTCCAATGCCCCGCAGAGCGCCTTTCAGTGTCTGCCAGTTCAGCAGCACCGGTTCGCCAGCGCCATACATTTCCAGGGTGAGCCGGAGCGCAGGATATTGGGGATGCGTGGCGACATAGTCCCCCCCTGGCGAGCGCTCTACGCTCCAGCCGTCCAGCTCCGCGACCACAGGCTGGTCACCGTCTTGGCCGGCGGACGCTTGTTGCGCCAAGGGCGCGGGACCTTGCTCGCCTTGCGCGTCGCAAGGCAATGCCAGTCGGTCATCGGCGCCAGCGGGCTCTGCCGCGCCAAGGGCGTCACCGGGTTCGTCCTTGGCTTGATAAACCAGGGCGCTCGCCACGCCGCTATGCAGGGCGTCCGCGAGCTTTGGGAGTCCCAACCGCGGTTCGCTCTGTGCCGGACGTTGCCTGCCGGCACAAGGAAGCGGTGTCGGCGCATGAGGGTCGGATACCAAAGCGCGAGCCAAGTCCGTTGCGGCCGCTTCCGTGTGCTGCCGCGCCTGGTCTTCGATTGAGCGGCGTTCAGCGGCGGCAGCGGCAAGCGACGGATCGCGCTCAACTGCGTGGGTAAAATCCGCAAGCGCGAGGTCCGGCTTGTGCAACTGGGTAAAGGCCGACGCCCGGCCAAGATAGACTTGAGCGGTATCGGCGCCGAATTGAAGAGCTGAGGCGTAGTCGCTGACCGCGTCCTTATAGCGGCGAAGCGCGACCAGGGCCTCGGCGCGATTGGCGTAGGCCTGGCCGTAGCGCCCGCTGAGCACGATCGCTCGCGAAAAGTCGCGGAACGCGCCGGCCGGCCGCCGCAAGGCAAGCTGGGCCTTGCCGCGCCCGTTGAACGGCACCGCGCTGCTCGGCATCAGGCGGATCGCCTTGGTGAAATCGGCTAACGCCCCAGTAGGATCGCCCAAGAGAAACCGCGCATTGCCAAGATTATTGTAGGCTGCGCCATATTGCGGGGTGAGCGCAACGGCTTGACCGAAGTCCTTGGCGGCTTCGGCATAGAGGTGGAGCTCCAGAAGCACATTGCCGCGATTGTTGTAGAGCGTGGCCTCCTCGGGCGCGAGCTTGACCGCGGCGTTGAAATCATCGACGGCGGCGCGCAGGTTGTGAAGGCGCCAGCGAGCCACTCCTCGGTCACTCAAGGCGAAGACGCGGGTCATGGCAGGGAGCGCCGCCGATTCGAGCGCCGCGGTCAGCAATCTCTCCGCATCGAGATATTGGGTGCGAATGAGCGCTGCCCGTCCTTGGCTGGCCTGCAGCGACGCGTCCCGCTTATCGAGAGAGGCCCGCGCCGGACCGCAAGCAGAGATCGTGGCGATGATGAGCAGCAATCCGGCAATGTGCCACGACGGCTGTGCAAGCCTCCTTGCACATGACGCAACACGCAGACCCCTTACACCCGACGCCGCCGCAGACACCGGACTCACCTGGTCTTGATCGGGGCAGGGCACCGGATCATGCGTGCCGCACGCGCACCCGAAACGCCACTCTCGTACGAGACTGTGACGTTGACAAATCACGTTTCGAAATTCGCGTGTCGAAGCGTGCGGTTTCGGCTTTCATGGCGCGATGTTGAAATCGCCTCGGAGATTTATCCTGGGCGTTCCGCCGCGCCTAAACTCTGCGCATCCTTTGCCCATGAGGAGACAAGTTCTCCTCTCCCCGTCGGGGAGGCGGGAAAAGAAGAGGCGAGGGCGCTTGGCAGCACCCTCGCCATCATCGAAGCCGTTTCGCGGCAAGTCGCTTTGCGGCGAGCGCCTAGCGGTAGGCCGGCGGAATCTGCTCGTAGGAGCCCGCGCCGAAGGGCTGATAGAGGAGGTTCGGATGCGTCTTCATCTCATCCCAGAACTGCGCGGTCACCGGGTTGATATAGAGGCCGACCCAGCCATTGTCCTGGCCGGAATAGCGGCCCGGCGAGGTCTTGAAGTCCCCACGCGTCGGCGCGGCACCGTTGAAAACGATGTCGTATTGCTCGCCCGGATCCCACCAGAGATCGTAAAGGGCTGGGATCTTCAGGGTCTGCTCCTGTCCAAGCCAGGTATCCTTGGCCGTGTATAGCGCCTTGAAGTTCTTGACGCGCACCCCGCCGAAGGTCTGGTCGTTGAAATAGATGAAGCTTTCGCGCTTGCCCGGACCGGTGCCGAGCAGCGAGTCGCTCAAGTCGATGCCATCGAAGATGATCGGATTGCCGTTATTGTCCTTCCAATCATGGGGCGGCGGTTCGAGGCCCGCGAGCTTCCCAATGGTCGGCCACCAATCCATGTGGGACCACATATCCATATTGACCGTGCCGGGCTTGATGTGGCCGGGCCACCAGGCAATGGCCGGCACGCGGAAGCCGCCCTCGAAGGAGGATCCCTTCATGCCGCGGAAGGGCGTGTAGCCCGCATCCGGCCAAGCGTCGATCCAGGCGCCGTTGTCGGTGGTCCAGACCACGAGCGTGTTCTCGGAGATACCGAGGTCACGGATCGCCTGCACGACTTGGCCCGAATTGTCGTCGAGCTCCATCAGGGCGTCGAGATAATTGCCGCCGCCGGGAGACTTCCCCTTCCAGCGCGGGGAGGGGTTGTTCGGGTTGTGCACCTTGAGGAAGCAGAGATACATGAAGAACGGGTTCTGGTCCTTGGCGTGGGTCTTCAACCAGTCGATGGCCTTGGCCCGCATCTCGTCATCGCCGGTGGCGAGGTCGGCGTAGTTGAACTCCTTCTTCACCGCCGTGGGCGGCTCGCCGGCCTTGCCGTCCCATTGGGAGAGGTCGACCTGGTCCCAGAGCGTCATGAATTGCTTGTCGTTGGTGGGGAAGCTCGGGTGCAGCGTCTTGTCGTCATAGGCATAGACGCCGGCATAATAGGGCAACATGTCGTACATCTCGTCGAAGCCGTTCGCCGTCGGGAAGTTCTCCGGCTTGTCGCCGACATGCCATTTGCCGAACTGCACCGTCGTGTAGTGGGCCTGCTTCAGATATTCGGCGATGGTCGGCGTCTGCTTGGTGAGGCCGTTCGGATCGCCGGGCGCGAGCACCGCGGAAAGCGATGTGCGAATGGGGATCCGGCCGGTGATGAACGAGGCGCGGCCCGCGGTGCAGCTCGCCTGGCCATAGTAATTGACGAAGCGCATGCCCTCGGCAGCGAGGCGGTCGAGGTTCGGCGTTGGGGCGCCGCGCATGGCGCCGCCACCATAGCTGCCGAGATCGCCCCAGCCGACGTCATCGGTCATGATCACCACGACATTGGGGGGTCGCACGGGATCGGAGAGCGCAACAGTGGCAGGGGCGGCCAGGGCTGTTGCGAGGAGTCCGGAGATAAGCAGGTCACGCGCCTTCATGAAGCAACCTCCTTACGCGCAAATGAGTTCGGGCCGTCGGGAGCGTGTCGCAGACGGCAATTGGATGCGGATGAAAGCAATAAGCCGATTCAGTGAGGAGTTCGTTACGAACCGGAGCGCATGGAGTGTTCCAGACTGGAACAAACGCTTTGGGCGCGAAGCGAGAGGGTCAGCACGCGGGGAGTATTCAGGAAGCTTCGGTCCAGAACGACCAATCAAATCTAACCGCTGTTGGCCGTTCTGGACCAAGATCGCATTAGTAGTACACGCAGTCGTTATAGCGCTGCCACCAATAGGGGCTGCCGGTGATGATCGCTTGCTGCCGGAGCCAATAACAATTGCCGTAGCCGTAGCCATAGTCGTAGCCCAGGTAAGGCCCGTACCACCCATAGGGATAGTAGTGGCCGTGTCTGTAATAACCGTGGTGATGGTTGTTCCATGCCCCGGCGTAGCCGCGGCCCCTATAGCCGTAGCCTCCCGACCAGCCTCGGGCACCGCGATAGGCATAGCCGCCGCCACCATGATAGGCATAGCCGCCGCCACCCCCGCGACCGCCACCACCCCCGCCGCCACCGCCGCCACCACCCCCGCCACCGCCGTGGCCACCGCCAACCAGAGTGAGCAGGTTCCCGCTCGTCGTGGGGCTGGCGGATTTGAGGCCGCCCAACATTTGCGCCTTGGCCGGCTGCTGGGTGACTGGCGCAACCACCAGTCCGCCCATAAGGGCGGTGACGGCTACTGCAATCAGGGTACTCCGCATAACTTCTTCTCCTTGGTGCCGAGGGCTTCACGAGGAAGCGCGGCACGCCGCATTTCGAGCCAAGATTGATCAATCCATTCTGTTGGGTAGGTAGTCTGCGATTGATGAGTATCAAGCCCCGGCTCGGGCTTCCAGATTAAACAACTGCGCAACCCCACTCCGGGTTTATCGACATGACTGAAAGTCAATGCGCGGACTGAGAGATACAGGCTACGTGCTCGCCAAGCTCGACTGGATGCGGTCGGAGCGGATTTGGCCCAACGGCTTGCGCTATCTATGGACCGATGCCTTTGGCCTCGTCCTTCTCGTCTCGCTCTATGAGGAGCTGAAGGATGAGCGGTACCTCGTGGAGGCCGAGTGGCTGGTCGCGGAGGTCAATCGCGTGCTCGGACGCCCGCGCGGCATCCGCATCGGAGAGGAGCCCGATCGCGACGGTCAATATTTCCACTATCTCGCCATGTGGCTCTATGCGCTCGCCGTGCTTGGCCGCTATCGGCCCGGCTACCGGGAGCAAGGCGTCGCTCTGGTGCGGCAGATCCATGACGCGTTCGTCCTGCCTGGCCGCGGCGTGGTCTGGAAGATGCAGGAGGATTTGAGCGGACCTTACCCCGGCTACGGCTTGGGCGCGCTTGACGCCTTCGACGGCTACGTTGCTTACCGCATGCTCGACGAGCGGGCGCTCGCCCGCGAGATAGCGGAGATGCGTGAGCTGATCGAGCGGACCGCAGCCGACCTCGCGATCACGCAGGATCTCGGGCTCGGCATGATGCTGTGGCTCGCGCATTTCTTTTCCGAGGAGGGGTGGGCGAAGCTGCAACGGACCCGCTCGCTCGGGATGCTCGATCGGATGTGGCAGGAGCAAGGTTATTTCTGTCGCGAGCCTTACCTGCCGCACATGCGCTTCGCCTTCACCAATTACGGCGTCTCGGTGGGCTTGCAGGCGGTGGGCGCGTGGCCCGAGCGCGTGGACGCGCTCAACGCCTATTTCGAAACCTATCGCTCGGGCGACGACTACGATCGCGCCGCCGTCACCCACGTGATGGCGGCAAGCTCGCATTTCCCGGGGCTGCTGCTACGGCAGCACCCGATCGCGCGGGCCTAGAACGCGGCGGCGATGGCCTCGTCGACGGTGGAGAGCCAGACGAAACGCAATGCGCTGCGCGCGGCTTCCGGGACGTCCTCGAAGTCTTTGCGGTTGCGTTCGGGCAAAAGCACGGTGGTGATGCCCGCCCGCATGGCTGCCAGCACCTTGTTCTTGATGCCGCCCACGGGGAGGACAAGTCCGCGCAGCGAGATCTCGCCGGTCATGGCGGTGTCGTTCTTCACCGTGCGGCCCGTGAGCAGGGAGACGATGGCGATGAACATGGCAACGCCCGCGCTCGGACCGTCTTTCGGAATGCCGCCTGCCGGCACGTGCAGGTGAATATCCGACTTCTCGAAGACGCTTTCGTCGATACCGAGCGAGGCACTCCGCGCCTTGACCAAACTCAGCGCTGCTTGCGCGCTTTCCTTCATGACGTCGCCTAGCTGGCCGGTGAGGATCAGCTTGCCGTGGCCGGGCACGCGCGCGCATTCGACGAACAGGATGTCGCCGCCGGTCGGCGTCCAGGCGAGCCCTGTCGAAACCCCCGGCACGCTCGTGCGCATGGCGATTTCACTCTCGAAGCGGCGGGGGCCGAGAATGGCGTGCAGATCCTTGGCCTCGACCTTCACGCGCTCGGCGTTGCCTTCGGCAACGCGCATGGCGACGTGATGGCAGATGGCGCCGATCTCGCGCTCCAGATTGCGGACGCCCGCCTCGCGGGTGTAGTCGCGGATGATGCCGCGGATGGCGTCATCGCTGATCTCGCAGGTGCCAGCCTCAAGCCCCGTGGCCTCGAGCTGGCGCCTCAGCAGATAGCGCTTGGCGATCTCGACCTTCTCCTCCTCGGTGTAACCGGGAAGCTCGATGATCTCCATGCGGTCGCGCAAGGGCCCGGGGATCGTGTCGATCACATTGGCGGTGCCCACGAACATCACCCGCGACAGGTCGAACGGGACCGCCAGATAATTGTCGCGGAAGGTCGAGTTCTGCTCGGGATCGAGCACCTCGAGCAGGGCCGCAGACGGGTCGCCGTGGAAGCCTTGGCCGAGCTTGTCCATCTCGTCGAGCATGAGCACGGGGTTGCGCGTCTCGACTTTACGGATCGCCTGAATGACGTTGCCGGGGAGCGCGCCAATATAGGTTCGGCGATGGCCCCGGATTTCCGCCTCGTCATGCAACCCGCCGAGACTTAGCCGCGCGAATTTGCGGCCAGTGGCGCGCGCGATCGATTGGCCCAGGGAGGTCTTGCCGACGCCGGGAGGCCCGACGAAGCAAAGGATGGGACTCTTGCCGTCGGGCTTCAGCTTGCGCACGGCCAGGAATTCGAGGATACGCTGCTTGATCTTGGGCAAGCCGTAATGATCCTCATCGAGGATGCGGCGCGCTTCGGCAATGTCGATTCGCTCCTCCGAAAGCTTTGCCCAGGGGAGCTCGATCAGCCAATCTAGATAGGTGCGGATCATGGAGTGCTCGGCGCTCGCCTCAGGCATGCGCTCGAGCCGCTTTAGCTCCTTCAGAGCTTGCTTCTCGGCCTCCTCGGGCATCTTGGCCTTCTCGATCGCCTCGCGCAGCTCCGCGATCTCGGCCTCGCCGCCTTCGCCTTCGCCGAGCTCCTTCTGAATCTGGCGGAGCTGCTCGCGCAAGATGTGCTCGCGCTGCCTCCCTTGCAGCGATTCCTGCGTCTGCTCGCCGATCTGCTTGGAAAGGCGCAACACTTCGATCTGTTGCGCAAGGTAGCGCAGCAGCTTGTCGAGGCGCTCCTGGACGTCGAAGGTTTCCAGCAGGTCCTGCTTCTCGGTAGGGGTGAGATCCGAGACGTTGGCGATCAGATCGGCGAGCGCTGAGGGAGATTGAATCTGCTCGATCGCGCCGGCGATCTCCTGCGGGATCGCGGGCAAGAGGGAGATCGCCTCGCGCGCCCGCTCCTTCAGTTGGTGCATGCGGGCGGCGATCTCGGTCGTGTAGACTTCGGCCTCTCCCACCTCGTCGACGCGGGCGACGAGGAACGGATAGCCGGGCAGAAATTCGCCGATGCGGAAGCGGCGCGTGCCTCTGGTGACCATGTGATGGCTGCCGTCGGGTGCGGTCACATAGCGCAAGATCTCGGCGACGGTGCCGACGCGATGCAGATGCTCGGGCCCGGGCGCCTCGACGGAGGGATCGCTCTGCAGCACCACGCCCACCGGCTTGTCGGCCCGGGCGGCGGCTTGCGCGCCGGCAATGGATTGCGGCCGGCCAAGGCCGAGCGGCACCACGACGCCGGGAAACAGCACGGCGTTGCGGGTGGGCAGGATAATCAGGGCCCGATCCGGCAGTTGCAGATCGGAGGCAGATGCCTGCTCGGCGGGGGAAGCTTGGGTCGTGTCGTTCATAATGAGGGACCGCTCAGCCTAGCTTGGCAAAGGTGAGTAGGAGGCAGCCGTTCAAAAGCTCGCGCTCGGCAAGCCGCAACCGGTTGAACTGAAGCGTGACGCGCCGCTCGAAGCTTCCATAGGGGATCTCCAGCCTGACGATGCTGGCCTTCTTGCCACGCGTAGGGAGGGCGCGGGTTCCTGCGATGATCAACGTGCCTGCCTCGATCCGCACCTGCACGGCATCAGGCGCCACGCCCGGCAGCGCCACGATGATTGAGAGCTCGCGGTCGGTCTCGAAGACGTCGATCGGCGGCTCCCAGCGCGCATGGAGGCCTCCCTCGTGGGCTGGCTCGAAGAATTGCCGGCGCAGCTGCTCGGCCCTGTCGAGCAGGGCGCAGGCCTCCGCCCACATTACGTTTCGGGGATCACGGGTCACGCCAACCTCAACATGTCACACGAAACCTTGGCACTTACGCGAGCGATCTTAGCGCCCGGCCAACCGCCTGGAAATGACGACGGGCAATAAACCCGATGCACATAAGAGAAGCGCAGGGAGCTGTCAAAGGACGCTATATATTGGTGCCCTGCAGGGCTCCGACAAGGGCGGCATTGGCCGGGATTGCCGCGGGCCCGACAAGGTGCGGCGGGTTTGATCGCGTCGCGGGGGGCTTCTCCCTGAGTCCGGCGCCGCCGCGCGACCGATGCTCCGAGGCACCAGATGCTCCTGTGCTATGTTGACACCATGGGGCAGTGCGAATCCGATCAGGCCAAGCTGCTGGATTTCATGGCCTCGCCGGAAGCCTACGATCCGGCGCCCGCCCGGGTCGAGCGCGTCGAAACCCATGCCTCTGTCGTTTTTTTGGCCGGGCAGCGCGCCTATAAGGTCAAGCGCGCCGTAAGATACCCTTTCCTCGACTTCTCCACCCTTGAACTCAGGCGGGCGGCATGCCTCAACGAGCTCGCCATCAATCGTCGCACGGCGCCTCATCTGTATCTTGAGGTTGTTCCGGTAACCATCAGCGATGACGGTAAATTCCATCTCAATGGCAAGGGCAAGGTTGTGGAGTGGGTGCTGGCCATGCGCCGATTCGAGCAAGCTGGTCTCTACGATCGCATGGCCGAGGAAGGGCGCCTGCCCCTTTCGGCCATACCTCAACTCGCCGCGACGATCGCCGCCTTCCACCGAAGCGCCGACCGGTTGCTCGCGCCAGAGCAAAGCGTCGCGGCGCTGCACGCGGTGCTCAAGGACAATGCAGCCGCTATTGCGGCGAAGGGAAGCGACCTTTCCCTGGTGGCTCTGGCTGCGGTCAACCGCCAAAGCCGCGAGTCGCTTGCCGCGCTTGAGCCGCTGCTCAAGGCGCGGGCGCTTGGGGGCTATGTCCGCCACTGCCATGGCGATCTGCACTTACGCAACATCGTCGACATCGACGGCTCCCCGGTCTTGTTCGATGCCATCGAGTTCGACGATGCGATCGCGACCGTCGACGTGCTCTACGACCTTGCCTTCCTGCTCATGGACCTCGGCGCGCGCGGCCTTCCTGCCCACGCCAATCTGGTGCTCAACGCCTATCTGGACGCCTACGGCGGCACCGGCAATCTCATCGGGCTGAAAGCGCTGCCACTGTTCCTGTCCGTGCGCGCCATGATCAGAGCCAAAGTCGAGCTGCTGCGGGCCGGGCTGACCCCGGGCCCGGCGCAGAACGAAGCGCGGCACCGCGCGGCGACCTATGTCCTGCTTGCAAGGGAGTATCTGGCAGCACGGCGGCCGCGGTTGGTTGCCATTGGCGGGCTTTCCGGGAGCGGCAAGTCGAGCGTGGCGCAGGCGCTCGCGCCGCCTCTCGGGCCGTTTCCAGGGGCTGTGCAGGTGCGGAGCGATTTGGAGCGCAAGCGGCTATTTGGGTTGAGCGCGGACCACCAGCTTCCCGAGCAAGCCTATGCGGCGGAGGTCTCCGACGTTGTCTATCGCATCTGCCGCAAGCGCGCGCTCATGGTGCTTGAGGGCGGCCAGGCGGTGATCGTCGATGGCGTGCACGCGAAGGCCGAGGAACGGGAGGCCATTGCCGCCTGTGCCGCCCGCGCCGGCGTCGAGTTCACCGGCCTTTGGCTCGAAGCACCGCCCGAAACGATGCGGGGGCGAATCGCAGGCCGCAGAGGCGACATTTCCGACGCGACCCCGGCCGTGCTCGACCAGCAATTAGCGTACGACCTCGGCCCGCAGAGCTTTGCCGTCGTCGATGCGAACCGGCCACTCGATCAGGTGGTCGCGTCCTGTCTCGGCCTCATCGGTGAGGCCAAATCCGGCTAGAGCCGAGATCGGCTTCCTACCGGCAGACACGCCCTGATTCATCCTTTCCTAACGCTATCGCCGGACAGTTGCGACGGCTGGGCGCCTTGGCATTTTGCTGCCGGTTTTTGCGGCGCCGTGGGTAGGTCTTGACGGGGTCAGGACGTTGGGTTGGGTGGGTAGCTTAGGGCCCGCGCTTGCGGCGGCGAGGCTCGTTTGGCGCGCCGCCACGGTCCCGCCCGCACGCCTTCTGCTCTCTCTCATCCTGGTTGGCGCCGTCGCCGCGAGCGTTGTGGCGTGCCGGTCGGGCAACGGGGAGAATCTCGCGGAGCGCGTCATTCCCTTGGGTCAGCCCGTGCCCAAGGGCGGCGGCGTCTACCGCATCGGCAGTGCCTATCAGGTCGATGGCGTCTGGTATCAGCCGCGAGAGGACCCGACCTACGACCGGGTCGGCAACGCGTCCTGGTATGGGGAACTGTTTCACGGGCGCCGCACCGCCAATGGCGAGATCTACGATATGGATCGGCTGTCGGCCGCATCGCCGACCCTACCCATGCCCGTCTATGCGCGGGTGACCAATCTCGCCAACCGCCGCTCGATCGTCGTCCGCGTCAACGATCGGGGTCCCTACGCGAACGATCGCATCATGGATCTGTCGCGGCGGTCGGCCGAGCTGCTCGGCTTCCGGGACGTCGGCACGACGAGGGTTCGCGTCCAGTATCTCGGCCCGGCGCCCTTAAGTGGCGACGACAGCTATGAGCGCCGCTATCTTGCAAGCCAGGGTTGGGCGCAAATCGCATCGGGCGAAACGTCGCGAGCGGGCCCTCGAGAGCCACTCGCGGTCGGAAGCCTTGCCGGCGATGTCGGGCCTCCGCAGCAGCGGAAGAATAACGGCCTATCCCCCAATTGGAACGTGGCGAGAACGAGGGTGCCGGACCAGGCAGCTGCGGCCGCGGCGCCGCAGCTCCGTTGGCAAGCAAGCGCAGAGGCGCCGGCGAGGCTCAATCTTGCGAGCGGTCAGGACCTTCCGCCTAGCCGAGCCTCTGGCGTCGCGCCGCTGGGCGGGCTTTTGATCCAGGCCGGCTCGTTCAAGAGCAAGGACAACGCCGAGAAAGCGAAGATGCTGCTCGGTGACATCGCTCAAGTGGAGATGGCTCCAATGGAGGTCGGTGGCGAGACCATTTTCCGCGTTCGCCTGGGGCCCTTCGCGGACCGGGGCGCAGCAGCATCGGCCCTCGCACGGGTGACCGAGGCGGGCTATGCCGGCGCGAAAATCGTCACTAATTAGGGCTCAAAGCTCTCACCGGTTGATTTTTCAGGGAGAGCGCTCGATAGTGGTAAAAAGACCGGCGGGATGGGCGGTCCCTGGCCAATTCGATCCGATTGTCACCTCGTGCACACTTTGCGCCTTCAAGTCCTGATAAGGATCGCCGTGGTATTCGCCATGCTCGTCATGGGGGCCGCGTGCGTCTCGGCGTTTGCTCGCGCCGCGGCTCCGGCACCAGGGGGGTTCGAGACCAAGGCCAAGCACGCCATTCTAATGGATGCCGATGCCAATCTCGTTTTCTACGAGAAGGACCCGGACACACTGATGCCGCCGGCAAGCATGAGCAAGCTCATGACCCTGGCCGTCGTGTTTCGCGAGCTGAAGGCCGGCCGTATCAAGCTAGAGGATCAATTCAAGGTGAGCGAGCACGCCTGGCGCACCGGGGGAGCGCCCTCTGGCTCCTCCGCCATGTTTGCGCCGCTCAATTCGATGGTCAGCGTCGAGGATCTGATCCAAGGCATCACCGTTCAGTCCGGCAACGATTCCTGCATCATCTTGGCCGAAGGCATTAGCGGCACCGAAGATGCGTTCGTCAAAGAGATGAACAAATATGCCAAGGAGATCGGCCTCACCAAGTCGCATTTCGAGAACTCGACAGGGCTCCCCGCCGACGGGCATGTGATGACCGCGCGCGAACTCGCCTTCCTCGCCAACTTCCTGATCAAGGAGTACCCCGAATATTATCATTATTTCGGCGAGAAGCAGTTCACCTTCAACAAGCACACCTTCAACAATCGCAATCCGCTCATCTTCGCCGATCTCGGCGTTGACGGGCTGAAAACCGGCTTTATCGAAGAGGCGGGATATGGGCTTGTGGCGAGCGCCAAGCGTGGCGACCAGCGCGTGATCCTCGTCGTCAGCGGTCTCGATACGAAGAAGGAGCGCGAGGAGGAGCCGCGCAAGCTGCTCGAATGGGGCTTCAAGAGCTTCAAACCATTCCGGCTGTTCGATGTCGGCGAGACCGTGAGCGATGCGCTTGTCTGGGGCGGAACCCGGCACTATGTGCCGCTGGTCGGCGACCGCAACATCGACATCATTCTGCCGACCAATTCGAGCGGTAAGGTCAACGCACAGATCGTGTATGACGGACCGATCAAGGCGCCGATCCGCAAGGGCGATCAGGTGGCGGTGCTCAGGATCACCGCAGCCGATACCGCGGCGACCAACGACATCCCGCTCTATGCCGGCGAGGATGTCGGCCGGAGCAATTTTGCCCTGCGCGGCCTCGACTCGCTGATGGTCCTGGCTTTCGGCTGGATGCTTTGAGGCGAAGCCCCGGGACGGTTCTTGAGGCAAGATGCGGCACGAGACGGTCGAACCCGGCAAGCTGATCACGTTTGAAGGTGGCGAAGGGGCGGGCAAGTCCACGCAAGTCTCGATCCTCGTCAATCGCCTCCTCAGCGCGGGCCGCCACGTTATCGCCACCCGCGAGCCCGGAGGGTCGCCTGCGGCCGAGCAGATCCGCGAAGCCTTGCTGTCGGGCAAGGTGCGGCCGTTCGGCCCGTTCGCCGAGGCCCTGCTCTTCTCGGTGGCGCGGCAAGATCACGTCGACAGCGTCATCGCCGAGGCCTTGGCGCAAGGCAAATGGGTGGTCTGCGACCGCTTTCTCGATTCCACGCGCGCCTATCAGGGGGTCACCGGTGGCGTGCCCGCGCCCGTGATCGGCGCGCTCGAGCGGCTGACGCTGCGCGGATTCATGCCGAACCTTACCCTTGTGCTCGATATCCCGGCCGAAGAGGGGCTCGCGCGCGTGGCGCAAAGGCTTGGGACGACCGCGCCGGACCGCTTTGAAGGTCTAGAGTTCGCCCAGCATGAACGGGTGCGCAGGGCGTTTCTCGATATCGCCGGGGAGGAGCCAAACCGCTGCATCGTCATAGACGCGCGCAAGCCCGAGGCCCTGGTCGCCGAAGATGTGTGGGAAGCGGTGGCGGAACGCTTGAGCCCATGAGCAGGGCCGCGGCCGAGCTAACCCGAACGCCCGAAGACGAGCCCGATCGCCTGGAGGGATTTTCTGCGCCCCGCGAGGTCGACTGCCTCTTCGGCCATGACGCGCCACTCGCCGAATTCGACGATGCCTTGCGCAGCGGCCGGCTACATCACGCTTGGCTGCTCGTGGGTCCGGAAGGCATCGGCAAGGCCACACTCGCCTATCGCTTGGCGAGGAATGTGCTTGCGCTTGGCGAGGAAGCGGCCGGAGACCGAGCCCAGGTCGCGCCGGTGAGCGCCGAGCATCCCGTGTTCCGCAAGGTTGCGGCGCTCTCACATCCCAATCTTCTGTTGCTCAGACGCCCCTGGAACGAGCGGACGAAGCGCTATTCGCAATGGATCAGCGTTGACGAGGTTCGGCGCTTACGCGGGTTTCTTGGCCATAGCGCGGGCGAGGCCGGGTGGCGTGTCGTCATCGTCGATCGCGCCGACGAGTTGAACCAGAATGCCGCCAACGCTCTGCTGAAGGCACTCGAGGAGCCGCCGCAGCGGACGCTGTTTCTCTCGGTGGCGACGGCCGAAGGCCGGCTTCCCGTCACCATCCGCTCCCGCTGCCGGACGCTTCGCGTCGCTACCCTTGGCGAGGGCGATCTGGAGCAGGCGGTGCGGGCCGCGCTTGCGCGCGACGGCCATGAGGTGGACGCGGAGACGCTGGCGACCGCACTCAGCCTTAGCCAGGGCAGCGTACGGCGTGCGCTCGAGCTTGCGACCGGCGAGGGCATCGGGCTTTATCGCGAGCTGCTTGCGGTGCTCGGCGGGCTGCCCAAGCTCGATGGAGCACGGTTACATCGGCTGGTGGACCGGCTCGGCGGCGCCTCCGACGGCGAGCGGCTGGAACTTTTCCTGTCGCTGCTACTCGGCCTGTTGGAGCGGCTGATCCGCACTGCCGCCACGGGAGAGGGCGCTATCGGCGAGGATAGGGAGCTTGCGGGCCGGTTGGTCGATCGCTCGATCCTGCCCCGATGGGTGGAGGTTTGGGAGGCGATCGACCGCGCCCAGGCGGACGCCGCAAGCCTCAATCTCGACCGTAATCTGCTCGTGCTCGAGGTCTTCTACAGACTGCAGCAGGTCGCCCGCGAAACCCCCGTTTAGGCAAGATGACGCCGGTGCTTGCTCGCGCGGACGGGCAAGGCTATTGCATGAGCCCATGGCAGAGATGCGGCCCTATTACATCACCACTGCCATCTCCTACCCGAACGATGCCCCCCATATCGGCCACGCCTATGAGGCGGTGGCGACCGATGCGCTGGCGCGTTTCCGCCGGCTGCAAGGGCGCGACGTGTTCTTCCTCACCGGCACCGATGAGCATGGCGTTAAGATGCTGCAGACGGCCCGGAAGCAAGGCATCACGCCGGCCGAGCTCGCCGATCGCAACACGCCCCGCTTCCGCGAGATGGTCGCGGCGCTTGCCTGTTCCAACGATGATTTCGTCTCCACACGGGAAGAGCGCCACAAGCGCGCCTGCACCGAGCTTTGGCGGCGCATGCAAGCAAATGGCGACATTTATCTCTCAACCTATGCCGGCTGGTACTCGGTCCGGGACGAGGCCTATTACGACGAGAGCGAGCTGAAGGAGGGCGGCGACGGGCAGAAGCTCTCGCCGCAAGGGACTCCAGTGGAGTGGGTAGAGGATGAGAGCTATTTCTTCCGGCTCTCAGCCTATCAGGAGAAGCTACTCGCCCACTACGAGGCGCATCCCGACTTCATCGGGCCGGAGACGCGGGCCAATGAGGTGAAAAGCTTCGTCAAGGGCGGCCTGCAGGACCTCTCGGTCTCGCGCACCACCTTCGACTGGGGTATTCCGGTGCCGGGCGAACCGAAGCACATCATGTATGTGTGGGTGGATGCGCTCACCAACTATCTGACCGGCGTGGGCTTCCCCGATGTGGAGTCGGCGAAGTTCAAGCGCTATTGGCCCGCGCAGGTGCACATCATCGGTAAGGACATCATTCGCTTTCACGCGGTCTATTGGCCGGCCTTCCTGATGTCGGCCGGCGTCGCGCTGCCCAAGCGCGTGTTCGGGCATGGCTTCCTCTATAATCGCGGGGAGAAGATGTCGAAGTCGGTCGGCAATGTCGTCGACCCCTTCGTGCTTGTCGGCGACTATGGCGTCGACCCGCTCCGCTATTTCCTCTTGCGCGAGGTGCCGTTCGGCCAGGACGGCAATTACAGCCGCGACGCCATCGTGCAGCGCATCAACGCCGACCTTGCCAACGACCTCGGCAATCTCGCCCAGCGCTCGCTGTCCATGATCGCCAAGAATTGCGGGGGCGTCGTGCCGTCGCCCGGAGATTTCACGCAGGCGGATGACGCGATCCTGGCGGCAGCGGACGGGTCTCTGGCGCGCGTCGAGCAAGCCATCGACGACTTCGCCATTCACCGCGCGCTTGAAATCATCTGGGCACTCGTCGCCGACGCCAATCGCTACTTCGCCAGCGAGGAGCCCTGGGCGCATCGGAAGACCAATCCAAAGCGTATGGAGACCATCCTCTATGTGACGGCCGAGGTCACGCGCCAGATCGGTATCCTGGTGCAGCCGATCGTGCCGGAGAGCGCGAGCAAGCTGCTCGATCAGCTTGGGGTGCGGGAAGGCGCGCGTGACTTCTCCACGCTCGGGCCGGCGGAACGGTTGAAACCGGGAACTGAGCTGCCGCCGCCCCAGGCGGTGTTTCCACGCTATGTCGAGGCTGAGACGCCCGCGCTCTGATGCTGATCGACAGTCACTGCCATCTCGATTTCCCTGATCTCGCTGCCCGGCGCGAGGCCGTGCTCGCCCGGGCGCGAGCCGCCGGCATTGGCCTGATGGTGACCATCTCCACGCGCGTGCGGGGGTTCGGCGAGCTCCTTGAGATCGTCGAAGGGCACGACCAGGTCTTCTGCTCCATTGGGACTCACCCGCATCATGCGGCCGAGGAGCTGGACGTGACGGCCGCCGCGCTCGTGTCGCTCGCATCCCATCCGAAGGTGGTTGCGATCGGCGAGGCGGGTCTCGATTATCATTACGACAACAGCCCGCGCGACGATCAGGAGCGAGGCTTTCGTACCCATATCGCGGCGGCGCGGCTCACGGGCTTGCCGCTCGTGATCCACGCTCGTGATGCCGATGACGACGTGGCGCGGATCCTCGAAGAGGAGACGGAGAAGGGCGCCTTCCCCTTCGTGCTGCACTGTTTCACGGGTGGCCCCAAGCTCGCCCGCCGGGGTCTTGCGCTTGGCGGCTATATCTCCTTCTCGGGTGTGCTGACCTTCAAGAATTCCGGCGCCTTGTGCGACATCGCCAAGGAGGTGCCGCTCGACCGGCTGCTGGTCGAGACCGATGCGCCCTATTTGGCGCCGGAGCCCTTGCGGGGGCGGATCAACGAGCCCGCCAATGTCGTGCATACAGCGGCGCGGCTCGCGAGCATCCGTGGGATGAGCGAAGCGGAGATCGCCCGCGCCACCAGCGCGAACTTCGCTCGTTTGTTCAGGAAAGTGCCGGCCTCGGCGCTCGAGGCTACGTCCCGCGCCCCATGACCCTTAGGCTCACCATCCTCGGCTGCGGCACCTCTGGCGGCGTGCCCCGCGTCGGTAATTTTTGGGGCGCGTGTGATCCATCAAATCCGAAGAATCGGCGGAGGCGGTGCTCCGTCCTTGTTCAACGCGAGGGCGGGGAGGGCACCACCAATGTGCTCGTGGACACCTCGCCCGACCTCCGCGAGCAGCTGCTCGACGTAGGTGTCGGGTGGCTCGACGGCGTGCTCTACACGCACGATCACGCCGATCATTCCCACGGCATCGATGATTTGCGCATGGTGGCTTATAACGGCCGCCGGCGCGTCGCGGTCTATCACGACGAGGCAACGGGCCGCCTGCTCAGGCAGCGCTTCGCCTATTGCTTCGATACCCCGCCGGAGAGCGAGTATCCGCCGATCCTGGAAAGCCACGACATCAGAGCGGGCGAGCCGGTCAAGATTCTCGGGGCAGGGGGGAGCATCGAGGCGATGCCCTTCCGGCAGCGCCACGGCGCCGGAGAGACGCTCGGTTTCCGCTTCGGTGGCATCGCCTATTCGCCGGATGTGAGCGATCTGCCGGAGCAGACGCTCAAGCTGCTGGAAGACCTCGATGGGTGGATCATTGATGCGCTCCGTTACGCGCGGCATCCGAGTCATTTTAGCGTGGATGAGGCGCTTGCCTGGATTGCACGGGTCAAGCCGAAGCGGGCCGCGCTCACCCATATGCATGTCGATCTCGACTACGACTCATTGGCTCGTGCGCTGCCCGAAGGCGTCGAGCCCGCCTATGACGGCATGGTGCTGACGACAACAGGGTGACGCGCGCGGATCATCAACCCTCATCGCGATCTACACTTGACATACCGCCGGCTCACCTCCATGTTCCCGCTATCTAATTGCTCGCGATCGCGCGAAGCTGCCGCCCCACTTTGCGGCGTTTCATCCCGAGACAATTCTTAATCATCGTCTGACCCCAGGTAGCGCGTGGGAATCGGCGCAAAGGCCCTCAGGACCGCTTCAGACATGAGTGGCGTTCTGGGCCCACAAGGATATTTTAAGTGACACTTGCTTCTTTTGACGGCCTCGGCCTCGCCGAGCCCCTGCGGCTTGCGCTCAAGAACGAAAACTACCTAAAGCCGACGCCGATTCAGGCCCAGGCGATTCCACTTCTCACCGAAGGCAGGGACTTGCTCGGCATCGCCCAGACGGGCACCGGCAAGACCGCGGCCTTCGCACTGCCGATTCTGCACCGCCTCTCGGTACAACGCTTGCAGCGCTCCCCGCGCCGGCCGCATGCTTTGATCCTAGCGCCCACGCGCGAGCTCGCCCTGCAAATCGACGAGCGGTTCCGCGCCTACGGACGCGGCCTTCCGTTGCGGTCGGCCGTTATCTTCGGCGGCGTGGGACAGGGGCAACAGGTGAAGGCGCTGGTCAAAGGCGTCGACATTCTGATCGCGACGCCAGGGCGCCTGCTCGATCTGTACGGCCAGCGCCATGTCAGCTTCGACCAGGTCTTCATCCTCGTCCTCGACGAAGCCGACCGCATGCTGGATATGGGCTTCATCCGCGACGTGCGGAAGATCGTCGCCGCATGCCGCAAGCAGCGGCAGACGCTTCTATTCTCAGCCACCATGCCGCCAGACATCGCCAAGCTTGCGGCAGAGGTCCTCCGCTCGCCGGTTCGCATCGACGTGTCTCCGGCGAGCGTCGCTGTCGATCGCATCGATCAGCGTGTCTACTTCGTTCCGGCGCAGGCAAAGAGCAGATTGCTCACGGAGCTGCTCGCAGATCCCGCCATGGATCGCGTGCTGGTGTTCACCCGCACCAAGCGCGGCGCCGATCGCGTTTGCAAGTTTCTGAGGCAGGCCGGCTTGGTGGCGGAGGCGCTGCACGGGAACAAGGCACAAAACGCCCGAGTGTGCGCGCTTGAAGCATTCCGCAGCGGGCGCGCCCGCATTCTGGTTGCCACCGAGATCGCCGCGCGGGGGATCGATGTGGCCTCGATTTCGCATGTCATCAATTACGAGCTGCCGAACGAGCCTGAAAGCTACGTGCATCGCATCGGCCGTACGGCGAGAGCCGGTGCGGGGGGAACGGCCATCTCGTTCTGCGACCCGAGCGAGCGGTCATATCTTAAGGCCATCGAAGGGCTGACCCGGTCGCCGGTGTCGGTGGTGAGCCATCGTCTGGCGCAGGCCGAATCGGTGTCAAATGAGCGCCGGCCGGAACGTTCGGCCGCCAAGGTGGCACCCAAGCCCTCGTGGCGATCGCGTGGTCGACACGGCCAAGCCCTCCCTGCAGCCAGGGGAGGTTTGGCCCGCCCGAAAGCGACGTCGCGCGTGTCCCTGTCAGGAGAGCCAAGATGAGCAAATTTCCGACGCGCATCAGCGCCGCGAGGCGCAACGCCGAAGCGTTGTTGAGCCAGTCCAAGAAGCGGGAATCGAGCTTCAAGCTGGACCAAGAGCGCGAGCACGACGCGATGGTCCAGAAGACGGCGCGGCTCCGCGAGCTGCGTCTGGCCAAGGAGGCGGCAGACCGTGAAACCGCAGCGTCAAAGCCGGTGGCTCGCCCCAAGGCGCGTCGCCCAGCGCAGAAATAGAGCCAAGGACAAGAGATGCCTTTCAAACCCAACTACAACATGCAGCGCACTGACCGGAACCGGACAAAAGCGCAGAAAAAGCAGGAGAAGCTGCAGCGTCGCGAAGAGGATGCCGCCAAGCGCAAAGCCGCGCGCGGCGACGCCCCGAGCGACGGCACGCCGGAGTCCGAGAAGACCCCGAAGGACAACTAAGTTTTGAGATTGGAGACGCACATGGCCCGCAAGAAACAACAAGTCGCCAACGGCTTTGTGCTGTTCGACGTCCTCTATGAGGACGGGACGCAGACCTCCAATCGCAAGGTACCCGCGGCCGACCTTGGCGGACTCGATGGAGACACACCGGCGCGGACCTTCATCGAGACGCAGGACCGCAAGATCGGCGAGATGTCCGGCAGCTCGCGCGGACGCATCAAGTCGATCATCCGCTCGCGCAAGCGCGCCGTGGCCTGACGCTCAGCCTTGGAGCCTCAGGGCTCAGGCGTGAAGATCTCACCGGTGGCATCGCTCTTCGCCATGGCCAGATCAACGAAGATCCCCGTGACCGCTTCGGGCGAGGGGAGAGTTGCCGGGTCCTCGCCGGGATAGGCCTCGGCGCGCATGCGCGTGGCGAGCGCCCCGGGATCAACGAGGTTCACCTTGATCGAACTTGCCGCGGTCTCATTGGCGTAGGTCTTGGCGAGCGCCTCAAGCGCCGCTTTGGCGATGGAGTATGGCGCCCAATTGGGACGGCAGGAACGCGCCACGCTCGAGGTCACGAAGATGATGCGGGCCGCAGCGGAGCGGCGAAAGAGCGGATCGAGCGTGCGGATCAGCCGCCAATTGGCGGTCACGTTCACGGCGAAGACGCGCTCCCAATGGGCCGATGGAATGTGGGGGAGGGGCGAGAGGACGCCCAGGATGGCGGCGTTGCCGACGAGCACGTCGAGCCGGCCGAAGCGCTCATAGAGCGAGGGCCCCAGAGCGTCGATCGCTTGCCCGTCGGTAAGATCGACCGGCACGAGGGTGGCTTCGCCACCGCTTTGGCGAATCTCGTCATCGACTTGTTCGAGCGCGCTGAGGTTCCGGGAGAGCAGCAGCACATGGGCTCCTTCGCGGGCGAAGGCGAGAGCCACGGCCCGACCGAGCCCGCGCGAGGCGCCGGTGATGAGTGCAATGCGGTCCTTGAGGCGCGCTTCGCTCAACCGACCTCGGCGAGGAAGGAGAGCTGCTTCTGCTGCGGCGGCCCTTCGCGGTCGCGCAGTCGCGTCGGATATTCGCCGGTGAAGCAATGGTCGGTGAACTGCGGATGGGCAGCATCGCGGCCCTCATAGCCCATCGCCCGGTAGATGCCGTCGACCGAGAGGAATTCCAGCGAGTCGGCGCCCATGAAGGCTCGCATCTCCTCGAGGCTCTTGGTGGCGGCGAGCAGCTTGTCCTGGTCCGGCGTGTCGATGCCATAGAAGTCGGGATGCGCGATCGGCGGACTTGAGATGCGCATATGTACTTCCTTGGCGCCCGCCTCGCGCATCATCTGCACGATTTTGACCGAGGTGGTGCCCCTGACCACGCTGTCGTCGATCAGCACGATGCGCTTGCCCCTGACTTGCGCCTCATTGGCGCTGTGCTTGAGCTTCACGCCGAGCTGGCGAATGCGCTGCTCGGGCTCGATGAAGGTGCGGCCGACATAATGGTTGCGGATGATGCCGAACTCGAAGGGGACGCCGGACCCTTGCGAATAGCCGATGGCCGCGGGCACGCCGGAATCGGGAATGGGAATGACGACGTCCGCGTCGGCCGGAGCCTCGCGCGCCAGCTGCCGCCCCATTTCCTTCCGCACCTCGTAGACGGAGCGGCCGCCGACTATGGAGTCGGGACGGGCGAAATAAATGTATTCGAAGATGCAGAGACGAGCCGGGTATTTCGGCACGAAGCGGTGGCTCTCGATCCCATCGCGCGTGATCACCACCACCTCGCCATTCTCGACCTCGCGCACGAAATCGGCGCCGATGATGTCGAGAGCACAGGTCTCTGAGGCGAGCACCCAAGCCTCGCCGAGACGCCCAAGGACGAGCGGCCTGATGCCGTATGGATCGCGGGCACCGACGAGCTTCTTATTGGTCAGCCCGACCAGGGCGTAAGCGCCTTCTACTTGCAGCAGCGCCTCGATGAACTGCTCGACGAACAGGCGTTTCTCGCTGCGGGCGACGAGATGCAGAATGACTTCCGTATCGGTGGTGGACTGGCAGATGGCACCCTTCTTGATCAACCAGTCGCGTAAGGTCAGCGCGTTGGTGAGATTGCCGTTATGGGCGAGCGCAAAGCCGCCGGAGTCGAGGTCGACGAAGAGCGGCTGCACATTGCGCAAGATGGGGTCGCCGCAGGTCGAGTAGCGGACATGGCCGATGGCCGTATCGCCCTTCAGCCGGTCGATCACCTGGCTGCTGGTGAAGTGATCGCCGACAAGCCCGACGCGGCGCTCGGTGTGGAAGTGACTGCCGTCGAAGCTGACGATGCCTGCGGCCTCCTGGCCACGGTGCTGAAGCGCGTGCAGCCCGAGCGCGGTCAGCGCGGCGGCATCCGGATGGCCAAAGATGCCGAAGACGCCGCATTCCTCATGGAGCCGGTCCTCGTCGAGCCAGCTCAGGGCATGTTCGTTAGGGTCAACGTGCTCGGTCACGCGCGTCCTCACCTCCTGTTAGATAGGCGCCGCGACAGGCGCTTCAATCCCATGGGTCGTCGGCACTCCCGCAGCACGCTCAGCTGGTCTCGCGCCTTCGGAGCGCTGATCGGGCGGCGGAGGCTGCGCGCCAGGCGTCTCGGGCTGACCTCCCGGAGCAGTCTCGGGCTTCAACCCGCCGGGGAGGTATTGCTCGGGGTTAAGCGGCATCAGCGATTCGATCGCCACCTGGGTTTGCTTGAGAATTGGGTAGGAGCGGGCCTCGAGGATCCAGGTCGGTTGGTCCCGGGCGAGCGCGGTGAACAGAATGAAGACGATAGCGACGAGAAGAAACCCTCGTACGAGGCCAAAGAGGAAGCCCAGAGTGCGGTCGAGCGCGCCGACGCGACTGTCGAGCACACGGTCGGAAATGCGGAACGTGATCAGGCTGACGACGATCAAGGCGACGATGAAAACGCCTGCGGCGAAGACAATCTGGGCGACGACCGGCTTGTTGATGTAGGGGGTCAGCACGTCCGAATATCTCGGAGTGAGATAGAGGGCGGCGACGGCGGCCACGGCCCAGGAGAAGATAGACAAAACCTCCCGCGTGAACCCCCGCACCATGGCGAGGAATCCGGACACGAGCATGATGACGACGAGAATGACATCGAGCCAGGAAAATGGCATGGCGCGAGGCTCCTTCAGCGGCGCGGCGAAGACTATCACGATTCCCCGCGATGAAGCACAAATGGCCTGGGGCGGCAACGGCGGATGCTAAAACCGGCGCATTGTCGCAGGTGAGGCCTTGGGACTATTCAAGCCGCGGCTCGCCGAACCAGGCCACGAGCTCGTGTAGCTGCGAGACGGCCATGAGCCGAATGTCCTGAAACTCCCGGTCCGGAGCGCAAGCGGTCGGCACGACCGCCCGCGTGAAACCAAGCTTGGCCGCTTCCTTGAGACGCTGATCCACATGGCCTACGGTCCTGACAGCGCCGGTGAGGCTCACCTCCCCGAAAAAGACCGTGTCCTCCGGCGCGGGGCGGCCGGTGAAGGAGGAGAGGAGCGAGGCCGCCGCGGCGAGATCGGCAGCCGGATCGCCGAGCTTCAATCCGCCGGCGACATTCAGATAGACGTCATGACCGGCAAGCCGCACGCCGCAACGGGCCTCGAGCACGGCGAGCAGCATGGCCAGGCGATTGGGGTCGGAGCCCACCACGGCGCGTCTTGGCATGCTGAGTAAAGACGGTGCGACAAGAGCCTGCAATTCCACGAGGATCGGCCGCGTCCCTTCCATGCCGGCGAAGACCGCGGTTCCCGGGGCGCCCTGATCGCGGTCGCTCAAGAACAAGGCCGAGGGGTTCTCGACCTGTTGCAGTCCCTCAAAGCGCATCTCGAAGACGCCGATCTCGTCGGTCGGCCCGAAGCGGTTCTTCACCGCGCGCAGGATGCGGAATTGATGACCGCTTTGTCCTTCGAAATACAGCACGCTATCGACTATGTGCTCGATGACCTTGGGGCCCGCGATCTGGCCATCCTTGGTCACATGGCCAACGAGAACGAGGGTCGAGCCGCTCCCCTTGGCGTAGCTCACCAGCGCCGAGGCGCAGCCGCGCAATTGGGAGATGGTCCCGGGCGCGGCCTCCAGGCCTTCGGACCAAAGCGTCTGCACCGAATCGATGACGATCAGCGCAGGCGCGCCCGCCTTCGCCAGCGTAGCAATGATGTTGGCGAGGTTGGTCTCGGTGCCGAGCGCCACCGGGGCTTGCGAGAGCCCAAGCCGCGCGGCACGCATGCGCACCTGCGCCGGCGCCTCCTCGCCGGAGAGATAGATGACGGAAGCGCCGCTCTGCGCGAGCCCTGCGGCGGCCTGGAGCAGCAGCGTCGACTTGCCGATGCCCGGATCGCCGCCGACGAGAACGGCGGAGCCCGGCACGAGGCCACCCCCGAGCACGCGATCGAATTCCGCCATGCCGGTCGGAAGCCGCGGCGCATCGAGGCTCGCCGCTTGCAAGCCCTCGAAGGAGGCGGGCCGGCCTTTGCCGCCTTTGATGGCAACAAGCGCAGGCGGCCCGGAGGCGGCAGCGGCCTCTTCGATGATGCTGTTCCACTCCCCGCAGGCGGCGCATTTGCCGGACCAGCGCGTGGTCACCGCCCCGCAGGCTTGGCAGACGAAGGCTTTTGAGACCTTGGCCATGGATCTTAAGGCTGACCGCCGATATAGCGCCGCGCGGCGCGGGCGCCGAGACTGGTGAGCACCTCGTAATCGATCGTGCCGGCATGGGCGGCAAGCTCATGGGCCGCGACGTTCTGGCCGATCAGCTCGACCCAGGCCCCGCGCCGGGCAAGATGCTCGGGCAAGCCGGTCACATCCACGGTGATCAGGTCCATCGAAACGCGTCCCAGGATCGGCGCGGGGTGGCCCCCGAGATAGACGCGCAAGCCCTCCTTGCCATCGCCGACCGAGAGCGCGCGAAAGAGCCCATCGGCATAGCCCACGGAGAGGATGGCGATGCGAGAGGCGCGCTTGAGCGTCCGCGTCGCGCCATATCCCACGGTCTCTCCCGGGGCCACGTCGCGCACCTGCAGGATGCGGCCGGCAAAATGGAGCACGGGGGCAAACGGGTTCGGGCCCGTTCTCCGCGCTTTGCCCCCGTAAAGCGCGATGCCGGGACGCACCAGGTCGTAATGATAGGGTCGCCCGAGCAGGATTCCGGCCGAGTTGGCAAGGCTCGCGAGAGCCTTCGGCAATTTGCGCCGGAGACGCTCGAAGCTCTGCCGCTGCGCCCCGCTTTTGGGGTGTTCTGGCTCATCGGCGCAAGCGAGATGGCTCATCACCAAAGCGAGCTCGAAGACGCCCCAGAGATCGTTCGCCCTTGCGAGGCCCTCGACCTCCGCCGCGGAAAGGCCGAGCCGGTTCATGCCGCTGTCGATGTGGACAGCGGCCGAGAGCCGCGCGCGCGTCGCCACGCAGAACGCAGCCCACTCCCTGATCTCCTCGGCGCTGTTGAGGACCGGCCGCAAGCCATGCTCGCGGTAGAAGGGCGCGGTCCCTTCGAGCAATCCATCGAAGACATAGACCGTCGCCAAGGGCAGGAGGGAGCGCAGGCTCTTGGCTTCGCCAAGCGTGGCGACGAAGAAGGTCTTGCAGCCGGCGTCTGCGAGGGCGGGCGCGACCATGGCCATGCCCAATCCATAGGCATCGGCCTTGACCACGGCCGCGCATTCGGCAGGGGCGCTGAGCTCGGCCAAGCGGCGGTAATTGGCGGTAACGGCACCGAGATCGATGGTGAGGATCGATGGCGCCGTCGCCGCATCGGCTTCCGTTTCGCCCTGACCCCTCGCGGCGGAGGGCGGGCGAGCGGCCGTCACTCCCGCCGCTCCGGAAGGCGATCCTCCGTGGCGAGATTGCTGAACCGTGTGTATTCCGGCGTGAACTGGAGCCTCACCGTGCCCGTGGGCCCGTGACGCTGCTTGCCAATGATCACCTCGGCCTTGCCGGTGACCATCTCCATCTCTGCCTGCCACTGCTTATGCTCTTCGGTGTTCTCTCGCGGCTGCCTCCGCTCGACATAATATTCCTCGCGGAAGACGAACAATACCACGTCGGCGTCCTGCTCGATCGAGCCGGATTCGCGCAAATCCGCGAGTTGCGGGCGCTTGTCGTCGCGGTTCTCGACCTGGCGTGACAATTGGGAGAGGGCAAGCACGGGCACATGCAGCTCCTTGGCGAGCGCCTTCAGGCCAGTGGTGATCTCGGAGACTTCCTGGACGCGGCCTTCCGCGGCGCGCCGGCTCGAGCCTGACAAGAGCTGCAGATAATCGACGACGATGAGACCAACGTCCCGTTGCCGCTTGAGCCGCCTCGCTCTCGCCGCGAGCTGGGCCACCGTGATACCGCCCGTCTGGTCGATATAGAGGGGAAGGTTCTGCAGCTCCTGCGAGGCCTCGACGATCCGATCGAACTCCTCAGATTCGATGCGCCCCCGGCGAATGCGCTCCGAGGGAATGTAGGACTGCTCGGAGATGATGCGGGTGGCGAGCTGCTCGGCCGACATTTCGAGCGAGAAGAACCCGACCACGGCGCCGTCGAGAGGGGGCTCGGATTGAGTGTTCTGCCGGTAGGTCCGGGCCACGTGATAGGCGATGTTGGTCGCGAGCGCCGTCTTGCCCATGGAGGGGCGCCCCGCGACAATGATCAGATCGGAGGGTTGCAAACCGCCCATGCGCTGGTCGAGGTCGTTGAAGCCGGTGGCGAGACCCGATAATCCGCCGTCCCGCCGATAGGCATTGGCGGCCATGTCGATGGCGTCGGTGAGGGCGGTCGTGAAGGGCTCGAAGCCCGAGCCGTATTTGCCGGTCTCGGCCAGCTCGTAAAGCTGTTGCTCGGTGTCCTCGATCTGCGCCGAGGGCGGCGCATCGATCGGCGAATCGTAGGCCGTGTTGACCAGGGTCTCGCCGATCTCGATGAGCTGCCGGCGGATGGCGAGGTCGTAGATGGTGCGCCCGTAGTCCTCGGCGTTGATGATCGTCGTGGCGTTGGCGGCGAGGCGCCCAAGATATTGGGGCACGCTGAGCTCGCCCACCGGCGCCTCTGCCTGGAAATAGGTCTTGAGCGTGATCGGCGTCGCCCGCTTGCCGCCAAGGATGAGCTTGGAGGCGACGTCATAGATGCGCCCATGCAGGGAATCGTAGAAATGTCCGGCTCTTAGGAAGTTGGAGACGCGGTCGCAGGCCTCGTTGTTGACCAGGATGGCGCCGAGCAGCGCCTGCTCCGCTTCCAAATTGTGGGGCGGCGCGCGAAAGGTCGGCAACTCGGGCGAGGTGGGGACTGAACGAATCAGCGCGTTGGTCATGTCACCACAGTAGCTCAAACCGCAGAGGGGGCTAGGTCGTTAGGCTGTGAACAACGGGGAGAGACCACAATCGCTAACAAGAGCGGGGCGGCGTGGCTATCGTCTGGCGCGGCGGACGGGCTGCCGGGAAGCGCGGGCGTCGCGGAGACGAAGCTCGTGCTCGGCGTCGCCAATATAATCCCGGGTGAGGGGGAGCACTTTCTGCTGTTTGGTCAATTGCAGCTGGAAGACCATCAAGTTCTGGTAGCGGAAGCCCGTCTCGGAACCGGCAAGATAGAACTCCCACATGCGGCAGAAGCGCTCGCCATAGCGCTCGACCGCGCTATGCCAGGCGGCGCGGAAACGCTGACGCCAGTGGCGCAGAGTCATGGCGTAGTGCAGTCGAAGGATTTCGACGTCGGTGACGAACAGGCCGGTGCGTTCGATCGCCGGCAACACCTCGCTCAGAGCAGGACTATAGCCTCCGGGAAAGATATACTTGTCGATGAACGGGTTGGTCGTGGCAGGGCCGTCGAAGCGCCCGATCGAGTGGAGCAAGGCCACGCCATCTTCGGTAAGCAGCTTGCTGATGGTGTCGAAAAAGCTGCCGTAATGGGTCACGCCCACATGCTCGAACATGCCAACCGAGACGATGCGGTCGAAGCGGCCTTCGAGCTCCCGATAGTCGCAGAGCTGGAACTTGACGGCGCGAGAGAGGCCCATGGCGCGGGCACGATCCTCGGCGCCCTTGCACTGCTCCTTGCTGAGCGTGATGCCGGTCACCTCGACATGAGCGGTCTGGGCGAGGTAGAGGGCAAGGCCACCCCAGCCGGATCCGATGTCGAGGACCTTGAGCCCGTCGCGAAGGTTGAGCTTGGCCGCCAGATGCCGCTTTTTGGCGGCCTGGGCCTCCTCGAGCGGCATGCCTTCCTGCTCGAAATAAGCGCAGGAATATTGGCGGTCGCTGTCGAGGAACAGCTCATACAGGCGGCTGTCGAGGTCGTAATGGTGGGCGACGTTGCGCCTCGCGCGTGGCAGCGGGTTGAACTGGCGCAGGCGGCGGGTGGTGAAACGAAGGGTCTCGAACCCCTTCGCCCAGCGCGGCCAGTGGGCGTAATCGAGATTGGCGAGGATCAGCTCGAGAAAGTCGTAGATCGTGCCCTGTTCGATGACGAGGCGCCCATCCATATAGGCTTCCCCGACCGCGAGGGCGGCATTGAATACGAGCAGCCGCTCGGTCCGGCGATCGGTGATGCGGGCCACGACAGGAGGGCCGCTCCGGTCGCCAAACGCATGCGCGCGGCCCCCAGCATCGATCAGGAGCAGATATCCTGTCGTGACGATTCGATCGAGGACGTGACGGAGCGGGCGAAACATCGAACCACGCGCCAAACTCTCCCTCCAGAGGAGGGCCTTCGAAAGCCTTCAGCCTCTACTTTATAAGTCGAGTCTCGGCATAACAACCGTTAGCTCGCAAAGTTCCTTAAGACCGTGTGATGCCCGCGCTGACCCCTAGGCTCCCGGCTCGGCAGCCTCCTCGGCCTCCTTGGCCTCCTCCGCAAGTTCGTCCGCAACGGCGCCCTCCTCGAACAGCTTCTCGGCGGCAAGCCGGGCGGCTTGAGCCGCCTCCTCGGCCTCGTCCATGGCCTTGCCGGTCACTTGCTCACCTCTGGCCTGGCGTGCCGCCTCGTCGGGCGAGCGGGCGACGTTGATCACCACGCGCGGCTCGACCTCGGCGTGGAGCCCGATGCGGACCTCGTGCAGGCCGAGCGTCTTGATCGGCCTGTCGAGCATCACCTGCCGCCGCTCGATGGAGAAGCCGCCTTCGGTCACGACCTCGGCAATGTCGCGCGTGGCGACGGAGCCGTAGAGCTGACCCGAATCGCCGGCCTGCCGGATAACGATGAAGCTTTGCCCTTCGAGCTTGGTGGCGACGGCCTGCGCTTCGGATTTGAGCTCGAGATTGCGGGCCTCGAGCTGGGTCCGCTCGGCCTCGAAGCGCTCGCGATTTGCCTTCGTGGCCCGGAGCGCCTTGCCCTGGGGGAGGAGAAAGTTGCGCGCGAACCCGTCCTTGACGGCGACTACGTCGCCCATTTGGCCGAGCCGACCAATGCGTTCAAGCAGAATGACTTGCATTTCGAACTCCTGTTCCTGACTGATCCATCAATCCGTGCCGGGTGGCTGCCCCCGCGCCGCCGCGCGTTCGCGCAGGCGGAGCATCGGCTCGCTGAGGCCGAGAATGGCGATGGCGATGGCAACCCAACCCAATAACAAAATGCCGAGATAGACGACCGCGAGCAGCACGCCACGAAACGGCATGCCGCGGGTGAAGGCGTGCAGCACCGCAAGTCCTTGCAGCACATAGGCAAAGAGCAGCGCGCCGGCGAAGCCGATGGCCAGCAGTCCTGCCATGCCAGGCAGGAAGGGTGCGAGCAGGCTGCCGGTGAAAGCGAGAAAGAAGGCGTTCGGAAGCTCGAATGCGTCAAGCTGGGGCCAGGGCCTAAGTGCGCGCCCGGAGGCGTCGACGATCACGCCCGCCAACCACAAATTGAACAGGGCGATGCTCTGCCAGATGATGGCAAAGGCGGCCGGCATTGCCCGGGCGAGCGCGCTGCTCAAGCCCCCGATCGTGCTATCGTTGATCAAGGTCCCGCCCTGGTCGAGCTCCTTCAAGGCGCTGTGCTCAAGAACGTTCTTGATCGATTCACGATAGGAGTCGGCGTCGTAGCCGAGCATCAGCACCATGGCACCGGCGAGCAAGCCGGCCATCACGGCGCCCCAGCCAACCAGGCGCCCGACCGGATACCATTCGAGCCCGCCAGTGCCCGCCTTTTGCGGCGCGGCGGTCGGACGAGAGAGCAAAGCGAGGTAGCAAAGCACGGCCATCGGCCCGCCCACACCGAGCGCGAAGATGGCGCCAGTGGCAAGTCCAAGCGCGCCTGCTACGACGGCGGTTCCGGTCAGGGCGGAGACCGCCGCCGCGGTCGTGCCCCAGCCGAGCCCGGCAAGGCAAATCGGCAATGGGGCCAGGTAAAACAGGATGGCCGCAAGCGCTGTAGCGGTCGCCGCGGAGGCGAAGAGCGCCGCGGCTACGAGACCCGCGCCAGCGCCGATGAGGAGAAATGTTGCCATGGTGAGCGCTGTCCCGACTCTTGAAAGAGCGGTTAGGGGCGGGCGACCCGTCCCAACCTTTGGCGTCAGCTTGAGCTTAGAGCGTTAAGCGGCGCGTCCAAGCCTCTCTTATTGAATCAAATAGGGCAAGAGGCCGAGGAAGCGTGCGCGCTTGATCGCACGGGCGAGCTCGCGCTGCTTCTTGGCCGAGACCGCCGTGATCCGGCTTGGCACGATCTTGCCCCGCTCCGAAACGTAGCGCTGCAAGAGCTTCACGTCCTTGTAGTCGATCTTTGGCGCCTTATCGCCCGAGAACGGGCAGGTCTTGCGCCGGCGGTAAAACGGCCGCCTGGCCGCGGTTTGCGTCATGCTCATCAGGCGTCCTCTCTGGTGTCGGCGGCTCCTTCAGGCACTTCAATGGCGGCTTGCGGCTCGCGCGCGCCAAAGTCGCGGTCCCGATCGCGATCCCGGCGCGGTCCGCGACGGCCGTCGCGATCGCCCCGATCACCCCGATCACCCCGATCACCCCGATCGCCGCGGTCGTCACGATCGGCGCGGCGCATCATCGCCGACGGCGTCTGCTCGTGCTCGTCGACCTTGACGGTCAGGAATCGGATGACGTCGGTCGAAAGGCGCATCTGGCGCTCAAGCTCGGCCACGGCATCTGGAGGAGCGTCGAGGTTCATCAGCGAGAAATGCGCCTTCCGGTTCTTCTTGATGCGGAAGGTCAACGATCTGAGGCCCCAATATTCGGTCTTGCCGATGGTGCCGCCACGGCCCTCGATGATCGCGCGGAACTCCTGCACCAGACCCTCGACCTGCTGCGCGGAGATGTCCTGGCGCGTCAAAAAGACATGCTCATAAAATGGCATGGATTGCCCTTCCTTACGTCTCTGCTCCGGCGCAAAGCCTCTCATGGGCCCCGTGAAAGGAAAGGCCCAAGAAGATGACCCTTGGGAGCGGAGACACGGGAGATCGGCCTCTTGGGCCTACCGCCAAACCAGCGGCTCTCCGTTCAGCCTCCGACCAGAGCGGATTGCGAGGCCGCTTTATAAGGCTTTGGCAGCGCTTTGCAAGGTCGGCCGACGCTGCTCGAATTGATTGAGCGGCTAGGGCTGGGGCGGCGCATTCGACGAGCACTCCACCGGCTTGCCGTCCTTGACCGAATAGCCCATGCAGTTCTCCTTGGCATAGACCTCGATCACGTCGAACTTGCCGATCGGCGCAGCGCTGTATGAGGCTTTGATGGTCACGGGCGTTATCACCTGATTGTTCAGGTCTTGGGGCGCTCGGCCACGCGCGTCAAACGCGAAGATGCGGTCGTTGGGATCTCCCATGCGGGGGGTGAGCTGTAGCTCGCTGTAATTGGGCGTTGGCGCGTCAACTTTCACCACGATGCTCACGATGGACTTGTCGACGGTGGCCGTCAGGTCGGTGATTTTGGACAGCATCGCCAGCGCCGGGTCCGGGGGCGTCTTCGACTTCCAGGGCCATGCCAACGTGTCGGCGGCAGTAACTGGCGTGGCGACAAGCATGGCCAAGGCGGCAATCGTGACCAAAGCGGGTTTCATCGGCTTCTCCCTAGGCTGCAAGTTAAAAATTCTAACATGGAAACAAAGTTTTAGCGTGGAACGTTGCATCCTCGATCGATCTCTTTCGATCACGCCTTCCGGCGCCGCGGTGGTCTCCGCTTAAGCCTTTGGCTCGCTTGACAGCTTGGACGCAAACGGTGTCTTTGGCGCGCACTCCAGCGAGACCGTCTCCAACATATGAGCATTGCTTTCATCTTCCCCGGCCAAGGAAGCCAAGCTGTCGGCATGGGCGCGGAGCTCGCCAAGGCCTATGCATCGGCGCGCGCCGTGTTCGCCGAGGTGGATGACGCGCTTGGTCAGCCCTTGTCGGCGCTAATGTGGGAGGGGCCGGAGCATCAGCTCACGCTCACGGAGAACGCCCAACCTGCGTTGATGGCTGTTTCGTTGGCAGCGCTTCGGGCGCTCCGGGAGGAAAAGGGGCTCGTGCTTGAGCAGCGTGTCGCCTATGTCGCGGGCCATTCCCTCGGCGAGTATTCGGCGCTCGCCGCGGCGGGGAGCGTGAGCCTTGGCGATACGGCGCGTCTGCTCAAGACGAGGGGCCGCGCGATGCAGGCTGCTGTCCCGGTCGGGCAGGGGGCCATGGCTGCACTGCTTGGCGCCGAGTTGGCCCAAGCGCAGGCGCTTGCCGAAGCCGCGAGTGAAGGCGAGGTGTGCGAGGCCGCCAACGACAACGCTCCGGGCCAGGTGGTGATCAGCGGCGCGCGTGCGGCGATCGAGCGGGCGGTGGCGCTCGCTCCCAAATTCGGCGCGCGCCGGGCCGTGCTCTTGCCGGTGAGCGCGCCCTTCCATTGCGCCTTGATGCAGCCGGCCGCCGAGATCATGAAAGAGGCGCTGAGCGGGGTCAGGATCGCGGCTCCCGTGGTGCCTCTCGTCGCCAATGTGCTTGGCGTCGCCATCAGCGACCCCGAAGTCATCCGCGCCCGCCTGATCGAGCAGGTCACGGGCATGGTCAGGTGGCGGGAGTCGATGCTGTATTTGCGCGACCAGGGCGTCGATACGCTTTATGAGGTCGGGGCCGGCCGGGTTCTCACCGGGCTTGCCCGGCGGTTCGATGGCTTCGAGGCACGCTCGATCGGCACGCCGGAGGAGCTCGAAGCGGCCGCCGCGGCGCTGAAGGGATAGCCAGGCGTGAGCAGAAGGAGAGCGGCATGTTCGACTTGACCGGGAAGGGCGCCCTCGTCACCGGTGCAACCGGCGGGATCGGATGGGCAATCGCCGAGGCGCTGCATGCGCAAGGCGCGCATGTCGCGATCTCGGGAACCCGCACTGAACGTCTCAGCGAGCTTGCGGCGAAGCTTGGCTCGCGGGTGACCATGCTCCCTTGCGATTTGCGCGACCGGCCGGCCGTGGCCAAGCTCCCCGAGGAGGCGGAGAAAGCCCTCGGCCAGGTCGACATCCTCGTCAACAACGCCGGCATCACCCATGACAATCTTTTCATGCGCATGAAGGACGAGGAATGGGACGACGTTATCGCCGTCAATCTCACCTCGGTGTTCGTGCTGACGCGCGGGATGTTGCGCGGCATGATGCGGCGGCGCTACGGCCGCATCGTCAATATCGCGTCGATCTCGGGTGTGCTCGGCAATCCAGGGCAGGGGAATTATGCGGCATCGAAGGCGGGGCTCGTCGGCATGACCAAGTCGCTCGCCCGCGAGGTGTCCAGCCGCGGTATCACCGCGAATTGCATTGCTCCCGGCTTCATCTCGACGCCTATGACCGATGCCTTGACGCCGAAGCAAGTCGAGGCCATCGCCGCCGCAATTCCCGCGGCGAAATTCGGCAAGCCCGAGGACGTTGCCGCCGCCGTGGTGTTCCTCGCCAGCGACGAGGCGGGCTATGTGACCGGGGAGACGGTGCATGTCAATGGGGGCATGGTGATGGTGTAGCCCATTGCGCCGCAAGACCTTGGCAGAGTGGCCTCGATAGGCCTCGCCCAGGGGCGATGGGCCGGTTCGGGCTGCTGGCAAAGGGCGGGAAAGTATGTTACCCAAACGGCCGCTCTGTGAGGCTCGATGGGGGCTTGACAAAGATAATTCTCCTCGCGTTCAAACCCTGTGACTTGCCGCTCTAGGGTGCGTTAGGCCGTGAGCCGAAGCTCGGGGGACGTGCGAGGCCTTAGGACGGATAAGCAACGGTGAGGCGGAAATGAGCGATATCTCAGAGCGCGTAAAGAAGATCGTGGTGGAGCATCTCGGTGTCGAGGCCGACAAGGTGACCGAGAGTGCGAGCTTCATCGACGACCTCGGGGCGGACAGCCTCGACACCGTCGAGCTCGTCATGGCGTTCGAGGAAGAGTTCGGCTGCGAGATTCCGGACGACGCCGCAGAGACCATCTTGACCGTCGGCGATGCCATCAAGTTCCTAGAGAAGAACACGGCTGCCTGACACCCTCCGTTGCCGTCGCGCGCGGGGCGTTTCCCACCGTGATAGGTGCAAAACCCATACGGCTCGATCACCGGTTCCCGCGGGATCACGCGAAGGCATCAGATGCGACGTGTCGTCATCACAGGACTAGGTCTCGTTTCGCCGCTCGGTTGCGGCGTCGAGGTCGCGTGGCAGCGGCTGACCGCGAGCGAGAACGCCGCCAGGCGCATCGACAGCTTTGACGTTTCCGATTTGAGCTGCCAGATCGCGTGCCAGATTCCACGCGGCAACGGAAGCGACGGCACCTACAATCCGAACGACTGGATGGAGCCGAAAGACCAGCGCAAGGTGGACGAGTTCATCGTCTATGCCATGGCGGCTGCGGAGCAGGCGCTCACCGACGCGGGGTGGAAACCGACCGCCTATGAAGATCAGATTCGCACGGGCGTGCTGATCGGCTCGGGCATCGGCGGTCTGCAAGGCATCGAGAAGACCTCGCTGTTGTTCGCGGAGAAGGGCCCACGGCGGGTCAGTCCCTTCTTCATTCCCGGCCGTCTGATCAACCTCGCTGCCGGCTATGTCTCGATCCAGCACGGGCTGAAGGGCCCGAATCACGCGGTGGTCACTGCGTGCTCAACCGGAGCGCACGCGATCGGCGATGCCTCCCGACTGGTCGGGCTCGGGGATGCCGACGTGATGCTCGCCGGCGGCGCCGAATCGCCGGTCTGCCGCCTGGCCATTGCCGGCTTTGCCGCCTGCCGGGCGCTCTCGACCAACTTCAACTATGCGCCGCAGCGTGCCTCGAGGCCCTATGACCGCGACCGGGACGGCTTCGTCATGGGCGAGGGCGCCGGAATGGTCGTGCTCGAGGCGCTCGATCACGCCAAGGCCCGTGGCGCCCAGATCTATGCCGAGGTGGTCGGCTATGGCCTCTCTGGGGATGCCTTCCACATCACGGCGCCCGCCGAGGACGGCGACGGCGCCTATCGCTGCATGGTCGCAGCGGTGAAGCGTGCCGGGATCGAGCCCGCGGATATCGACTACATCAATGCCCACGGAACCTCGACGCCGATGGGAGACGAGATCGAGCTCGCCGCGGTCGAGCGACTCTTCGGCAACGCCGCCGGCAAGGTCTCGATGTCGTCGACCAAATCGGCCATCGGCCATTTGCTTGGGGCTGCCGGCGCGGTCGAGGCGATCTTCTCGGTCCTCGCCATTCGCGACAATCTGGCGCCGCCCACGCTCAATCTCGACAATCCATCGGTGGCGACGGCCATCGATCTCGTGCCGCACAAGGCGCATCGCAGGACGATCGATACCGTGCTCTCCAATTCCTTCGGCTTCGGCGGGACCAACGCCTCGCTGATCTTGCGCCGGTGCGACGCCTGATCAGCTTCCCATGGCGCTTGCCAGCCGAACCTCCCTTTCGCCATATTTCGACTCCAAGTGGATAGGCTATCCGCGCGCGGGGCATCCAGGCCATGTCTGTGACCAGCGACTTCTCGTCGACGGCTAACGACAATGATTCGCTTCAGCCTAGGGATCGCGTAGGCCGGGATTTCGGGGATCTCACGCGCAGTCCCGCCGAGGCGCTCGAGCCGATGCGTCCGCCCGAGCCGCCGGAGCGCGAGCCGCGGGAACCGCGCATCCACCCTGTGCTCGCGTTTTTCAACGGCCTGTTCAAGCTCGTGTTCGTCATGGCAGGCGTGCTGTTGGCTCTGTTCTATTACGTCAAGATCCAGTTTGACCGGCCCGGACCCCTGACTACATCCACGGTGGTGGTGATTCCGAAGGGCGAGGGGTTGAGCGGCATCGCCGAGCGCCTCGAACGCGACGAAGTCATCGCCGACCGGGGCCTGTTCATGACGAGCATCATCTACTTCATCTATTTGCGAGGGACCGGCACGCTCAAGGCCGGCGAGTACGAGTTCCGCAAATATGCGAGCATGCGGCAGGTGCTAGATACGCTGGTCGAGGGCAAATCCATCGACCACAAGATCACCCTCGCCGAGGGGATGACCAGCCAGCAGATGGTGGACCGGATGCGGGCCAATCCCGATCTTGAGGGGGACATCACGGAGATCCCCGCTGAGGGAACGCTGCTTCCCGATACGTATCGGTTCCAAATTGGAGACACGCGGCAGGACATCCTCGAGCGGATGCAGGCCGGACAGCAGAAGTTCCTTGCCAAGATGTGGGAGGAGCGCGATCCGGACATCGTGGTGCAGACGCCGGAAGAGGCTGTGATCCTCGCCTCCATCGTCGAGAAGGAGACGAGCCGGGCGGATGAGCGGCCGCGCATCGCGAGCGTGTTCCAGAACCGGCTCAAGAAGAATATGCGGCTACAGTCCGACCCCACCATCATCTACGGGCTGGTCGGAGGAAAGGGGGTTCTCGACCACCCCATCCAGCAGGACGAGCTCGACCGCGATACGGCTTACAATACCTATAAGATCAATGGGTTGCCGCCGACGCCAATCGCCAATCCGGGTCGTGCCGCGATCGAGGCGGTGCTGAAGCCGGCCAAGACCAAGGATCTTTATTTCGTGGCCGACGGCAATGGGGGCCATGCCTTTGCGCCGAGTCTGGAGGAGCACAATAAAAATGTGATGCGCTGGCGCCAGGTCGAGAAGGCCCAGCGCGAGCAGGAGCGCGCGGAAGCCGCTGCCGCGGCGGCAGCGGCCAAAACCGGGCCCGAAGGTGCAGCTCCTCCGGAGGGGGGCCCCACACCAGGTGTGCTGATAGCGCCGAACGCGCTCCAAGGCTTGCAGACATCGGCCGAAACGCCGCCCGTGCCCGCCGAAGGCCCAGCGGCTGCCTCCGCGGCGGTGCAGGCGGGGGCGGGGCCGGTGGACATGCCCCTCCCGCTGCGCAATCCGAAACGGTAGAGCGGGCGCCTCGGTGCGCTTTCTTTGCCTATCCCATTAACTAATCCGCCTAGCGTTTGCGAGGGCGCGCGGTTCCGCTCGCCGCATCCGGCCCGACTCGGCTTATAACACTCATCCTCGCAAGCCCGGGGCTCCACCAGCTGCAAGGCTGAACGCAATGACCCTCAAAAGCATGACCGGCTTCGGCCGGAGCGCCGGCGTCCAGGGCGAGACGAGCTGGCATTGGGAGGTGCGGAGCGTCAACGGCCGCAACCTCGAGCTCCGCTTCCGCATACCGTCGGGCCTCGAGGGACTCGAAATCAGAGCCAGGTCGCTTTGCCAAGAAAAGCTCGCCCGGGGCAACTGCACGCTCAATCTCACTCTGCGGCGCGAGGCCGGGCAGCTCGCCATCCGCTTGAATGAGGCGGCGTTGGGCCAAGCGCTCGCGGTCGCCGAGCGTGCGCGGGGGCTCACGCAGATGGATGCTCCAAGCCTCGACACGCTACTTGCCATGCGGGGCGTCGTCGAGGTGATTGAGGGCGAGGAGAGCGAGGAGGCGCAAGGCCGGCTCGAAGCGGCGTTGCTTGTCGGCCTCGCCGCGGCGCTCGGTCAGCTCGCCGCCGCACGGGCGGCCGAAGGCGCACGGCTCGCCGACGTGATTGCCAATCAGCTCCGTCAAATCGCGGGGCTCGTGGAACGCGCGGCGAACGCTTCGGCGCGCCAGCCCGAGGCGATCGCTCAGCGCCTGGCCGAGCAGGTGGGCCGTCTCACCGAGACCGGCGCCGGCCTTGACCCCGAGCGGCTGCATCAGGAAGCGCTGCTGCTGGCCGCCAAGGCGGACATCCAGGAGGAGCTCGATCGTCTTCGCGCCCATGTGGCCGCAGCGTATGAGCTCCTGGCGCAGGATCAGCCGGTCGGGCGCCGGCTGGAGTTCCTCGCGCAAGAATTCAACCGCGAGGCCAACACGCTCTGCTCGAAGGCTTCCGACATCGAGATCAGCCGGACCGGGCTCGAGCTCAAGACGGTGATCGATCAGCTGCGCGAGCAGGTCCAAAATATCGAGTGAGGCGATTGATGGAGCCCGCGCGAAGAGGTCTCATGCTGGTGTTGTCCTCGCCTTCGGGGGCGGGCAAGACCACGCTCGCGCGCCGGCTGCTCGAGGGTGAACCAGGCCTGGAGATGTCGGTCTCCTACACGACTCGTAAGAAGCGCAAAGACGAGATCGAGGGGAGGGACTATCGCTTCGTCGATCGCGAGACCTTCGCCAGCATGCGCGATCATGGGGAGTTTCTCGAATGGGCCGTCGTTTTCGACAATTATTACGGCACTCGCCGTAAACCCGTCGAGCAGGCTCTGACGAACGGTCGAGACGTGCTGTTCGACGTCGATTGGCAGGGAGCCGAGAAGCTCCGAGCCGAGGCGGGGGCCGATGTGGTCACGGTCTTCATTCTGCCCCCGTCGGGAAAAGCCCTGGAGCAACGCCTCACGGAGCGCGCGCAAGATTCAGCGGAGGTCGTGTATGCGCGAATGCGCGGGGCGAGCAATGAGATTCAGCATTGGGGAGACTATGACTACGTCGTGATCAACCACGATGTAAACCAGTCGCTCGCCTCGCTTCGGGCTATCCTTGCGGGGGAGCGCTTGCGCCGGTCGCGCCTCATCGGCCTCAAAGACTTCGTGCAGGGTCTTTTGGCCGAGCTCTAGGCGCCGCTACGGAAGGGCATTGGCGATCCGGCAGAAATCGGCGATCTGCAGCTCTTCGGCGCGGGCCCGCGGATCGATGCCAAGCTCTTCGAGAAGCGCTTCGCTGTCGCGCGTGATCTGACGCAAGGAGGAGCGGAGCATCTTGCGCCGTTGGCCGAACGCCGCTGCAGTCACTCTCTCCAGCTTCGCAACGTCGCAAGCCGGATCGGAGGCTTCCTTCGGCACGAGCTCGACGAGGCACGACTCGACCTTGGGACGCGGCGTGAAGGCCGCGCCCGGCAACGTGAGCAGGATGCGCGGCTCTGTCCGCCATTGGCTGAGCACGGCGAGGCGACCGAAGTCCTTGGTGCCCGGCCTGGCGACGATGCGAAGCGCAACCTCGCGCTGGAACATCAGCACGAGGCGATCGAACCAGGGCGGCCAGGGGTCGGTCTTGAGCCAGCCTACGAGCAAGGGCGTGGCGACGCTATAGGGCAAATTGGCGACGATGCGAGTAGGCGCTTGAAGGTTGAGACGCCCATAGTCGACCGTCCTCGCATCGGCGGCGATCACCTCGAGCCGTCCGGGATACCGCTCGGCGATATCGCGAAGCGCCGGCAGGCAGCGCTCGTCCTTCTCGATGGCGATGACGCGATGGGCGCCTTCAAGCAGCAGCGCCCGGGTGAGGCCGCCGGGGCCAGGGCCCACCTCGACGATGGTTGCCTCTGCTAGCGGGCCCGCGGCGCGGGCAATACGACGGGTCAGATTGAAATCGAGCAGGAAGTTCTGGCCGAGGCTGCGGCGCGCGGTGAGGCCAGAGGCGCGGATGATTTCGCGGAGCGGCGGCAGCCCGTCCGGTGCGCTCAAGGTCTGCCCTCGGCGTGGGCTCGCATGGCGTCCGCCAGACGCAAGGCCTCGATCAGACTGCGGGGGCTCGCCTTGCCGGTGCCCGCAAGCACAAAGGCCGTACCATGGTCGGGGGAGGTCCGCACAAAAGGCAGCCCGAGCGTGGTGTTGACGCCCTCCTCGAAGGCGAGCGTCTTGAACGGGATTAGCGCCTGGTCGTGATACATGGCGACCACCACGTCATAGGTCTTGCGCGCTTCAGCGTGGAAGAGCGTGTCCGCGGGGTGGGGTCCGGTCACATTCAGACCTTGGCCCCGCGCCGCTTCGATCGCCGGGATGATGATGTCGATCTCCTCGCGGCCCATGGCGCCGTCCTCGCCGGCATGGGGGTTGAGGCCCGTGACCGCGACCCGCGGCCGCGCCACGCCGAAATAGCGCGCAAGGTCGCGCGCCGTGGTGGCAAGCGTCTTGACGATGAGAGCTTGCGTGAGTGTGCTCGTCACCTCCTGGAGCGGGATATGAATGGTGACCGGCACAACTCTGAAATCGCCCGCGACGAGCATCATCACGGCGTCGGGGGCAGGGCGACCGGCAAGGCTGGCAAGGAACTCGGTGTGGCCGGGAAAAGCGAAGCCTGCGCGATAGAGCACAGCCTTGCTGATCGGGTTGGTGACGACGGCGCTCGCGGCGCCCTCAAGCGTGAGACCGACTGCGCGCTCGATTGATCGCTGGATCGCCGCCGCCGCAGCAGGGCCCGGTTGTCCCGGAACGACTGTTCCGGAAACGGAGATCGGCAGCACCGGCAGCGCCTTTGCGAAAAGCCTTGTTGCGGCGGCGGGATCTCCGATCGCCACTATGTCGACGGCAACGCCTAAGCTGCGGGCACGGGCGGCGAGCACATCGGGATCGCCGAGCAGCATGAAGGGCGGGATCGGCTCGGTCGCGCGGGCCTGATAGGCGAGAAGCGTGATGTCGGGGCCAATCCCGGCGGGATCGCCGAGCGTAAGGGCAAGCGGTCGGTCGACACGGTCCATGGCGTAGGGCGATCCAAGAGGCGCAAGCGGATTCCCGCATCGCCTCGGCCGGAAACGGGTTCCGGCTACCTGGCAAGGCGCAGTGTCTTAGGCCGACTAGGCGTTCACGTCACCTGAAACCGCTAGCGATATTCGATGAACGCATCCTGGCGCATGTCGCGCAGCAGACCCTCCGCCCTGAGCCCCATCTCCTCCCCCATCAATTTCTGCTCGGTCTCCTCGCGCTGCTTTGGATCGCCCTTGGTCGCGTGCTTGCCGCACACCGCGTAAGCCTCGATCGCCGAGCCGGAGAGAGTGGGGGGCGTCATCTCCCCGACCTTCGCGTTCATCACGAGCGTGCGCACCGGCTGCGCCAGCGAGCTCGGCATCTGGTCTTGAAGCGATTTCACGACGATGCCCTGCATGCCTTTGGTAAGAGTGGCGACGTTGGCGCAAGACTGGAGACGGGCGCGCAGAGCCTCGAGTGCTGCAAGCTCCTTGGCAATGGCAGTTTGATCGGCACTGCTTGGGATCTCGAACTTCAGTTGGCGGAGCTGAAGCGCCTCCACGGTCTTCCCAGACTCCCCGTTACCGGCAAGCGCTTTATCGACTTCAGCATCGCCGATCTGCACGTTGAGGCGGAACTTCTTGCGCACCACGCCCTGCCAGACGATCTGGGACCTGATGCGATCCTTGAGCGTCTTGACGTTGACGCCCATTTGTTCGAGCGCGCTGGTAAGCGCCTCGGGGCTCATATTGTTTTTCTGCGCCATGTCGACGAAGACCTTCGTCACGTCCGCTTCATCGGGGGTGACGCCGAGCTTTTTGCCTTGCTGCAATTGCAGGCGTTCTTCGATCAACATGTCCGTGGCCTTTTTTTTCAGTTCCGCGGACGGCTCTTCGTGGGTGGTGACTGCCAGGAAGCGCTCGCGCTGCTCGATGTCATAGGCCGAGATCGGATCGTCATTGACGAGCACGACGATCGATTGCTCGGTCTGCGCCCGCACGGCACAGGTGGCGCCGGTCAGCCCTGCCAGAAAGGTGAGCGCGGCGAGCAATCCGAGGGAGCAGCGCCGGACGGTGCCACGGCGCGTGGCCCTGCTCGAAATCACATGAGATGGCGCGGGCCGGTACCGCTGCATGCAGCTTGCCTCCTAATTGCCGGTATTCAAGGCGTCAGGCCCGTGACGCTGGTCCCAAACTGGTAGCTGCCGAGATATTTCAGCGCTAAGTTCACCATCACTGCCTCGTTCGGCTTGAGATCGGTACCGGGCACATCAATATTGTTCTGATAGTAGGTGACGCCGAGCGTCAAACAGTCGTCCTGATAGCGCACGCCAATGTGGTCTTGGATAAATATTTCGTTTTGGATGTCGTAGCGGACGCCGCCGAGGAGCGCCCACCTGTCGGTGATCGACAGGGTACCGTTGCTCTGGATCTCCTCGAGCCGCTGCGGGGTAGTGGTGGTGCTACTACTCGTGG
>Ga0116221_1000010_pt1 | contig 149196 bp, 147 predicted proteins | sample Sb_taG_5_FD_88965 | JGI IMG/M metagenome (GOLD analysis project Ga0116221, IMG submission 88965) | Peat soil microbial communities from Weissenstadt, Germany - Sb_50d_8_FC metaG | ecosystem: Environmental > Terrestrial > Soil > Wetlands > Peat | place: Germany: Weissenstadt | collected 2010-09-21 | reverse complement strand
GGCGCCCGCGAGCATTCCGCCTTCTTCGGTATGTTCGAGGTCGCGCTCGGTCGCGTATCCGTTGCGCAGCGCCCACTTGGCGCCTTCGCCGGCCACTTCCTTCAGTTGCTCGATCGACAGTCCCGGTATCGCGCCCCAGGAGCCGACTCCGGCCGGAATCCTGGCGAAGAGCGCGCCGGATCAGGCCGATGTCGGGGTTCCCCCGCGCACGCGGGGATAGACCTTTTCACCGGTGTAGAGGTTTGGATCGTCGAAGGGTTCCCCCGCGCACGCGGGGATAGACCGTTGAAATATGTCCATCGGTAACCCTCCTCCTCGGTTCCCCCGCGCACGCGGGGATAGACCTGGGATTACTGGGAATGCATGAATTAGATATCGGGTTCCCCCGCGCACGCGGGGATAGACCTGAGGTCATCGCGGGCGCGGCTACGCCGCTTAGGGTTCCCCCGCGCACGCGGGGATAGACCGTCAGTACGCCCCCATCGGCCATTGAGGTCATCGGTTCCCCCGCGCACGCGGGGATAGACCATCGAGTACATTGCGCCCGAGCAAGTCAGTACGGGTTCCCCCGCGCACGCGGGGATAGACCAGTGAAGTGGTGGATGTATGAAGGCTACATATAGGTTCCCCCGCGCACGCGGGGATAGACCTTCGCTTGTCGTCGATAAGGTCGGCGCGGGTCAGGTTCCCCCGCGCACGCGGGGATAGACCCGCGAAGATGACGGGCGCTATGCGTTCGATGGCGGTTCCCCCGCGCACGCGGGGATAGACCTGCTTCTTCTGCGAAGGCAATTTGCGAGCTGAAGGTTCCCCCGCGCACGCGGGGATAGACCGTACTCTGACGTGAAGGAGGAGCTGTGGTTAATGGTTCCCCCGCGCACGCGGGGATAGACCTCTGCCGGGGCCGACTCTGCGGATGGCGTAGCTGGTTCCCCCGCGCACGCGGGGATAGACCTTGAGTTAAGCGGCAGAGACCGTTTCGGTTGCAGGTTCCCCCGCGCACGCGGGGATAGACCGTGGTACATTTTCCGCGCATCCTAGCCTTGAGCGGTTCCCCCGCGCACGCGGGGATAGACCTTTAGCCATCGCGTCGGCGTCATTTCCTTCCTGGGTTCCCCCGCGCACGCGGGGATAGACCGCGTGATATCGTGAGCCTCTTGACTTCGACTGTGGTTCCCCCGCGCACGCGGGGATAGACCCGACGTGCAGCCACTCGAATTTCATCGGGTCGTGGTTCCCCCGCGCACGCGGGGATAGACCGTTGATAATCGCCAATCGCAGCGACGGATATGTGGTTCCCCCGCGCACGCGGGGATAGACCCTCGTTTGGCGCCGACGCTTCTATCGCGACTTCGGTTCCCCCGCGCACGCGGGGATAGACCTTTTGCGCGGGCTGATTCTGTTGCATCTGCGCCGGTTCCCCCGCGCACGCGGGGATAGACCGGAGAACCGACACCGTGATTACAGACTCAAGCAGGTTCCCCCGCGCACGCGGGGATAGACCGTCGAGAGCGCCGGCGTGGCGGCCGCAGTCGGGGGTTCCCCCGCGCACGCGGGGATAGACCGCGATCGCCGCGTTTTGACCGTCGCGGAAACCAGGTTCCCCCGCGCACGCGGGGATAGACCTCGAGCAGCTGCCCGTACGCGTTCCCGGTGTTGGGTTCCCCCGCGCACGCGGGGATAGACCGAAACATATCGACCCGTAGAGTCATCGACTTGCGGTTCCCCCGCGCACGCGGGGATAGACCTTGGGAACCCAACGATACGGCTTCTCGACAAACGGTTCCCCCGCGCACGCGGGGATAGACCTGACGTGACGATGATCATAGCTTGGCGGGCATGGGTTCCCCCGCGCACGCGGGGATAGACCCGATCAAGGTTGGGGCATTCTTAGCCGCAAACCGGTTCCCCCGCGCACGCGGGGATAGACCATCCTTACTGGTGGCAACCCGGACGCCAAAGCGGGTTCCCCCGCGCACGCGGGGATAGACCCCGTGAGCGTGATATCGTCGCCGGGATTGAACGGGTTCCCCCGCGCACGCGGGGATAGACCCTCCGTTGTGACGCCAGCCGCCCCCCCGATGCACGGTTCCCCCGCGCACGCGGGGATAGACCGAGTGCGGGGACCGGATGGTGAGAGACGGCGACGGTTCCCCCGCGCACGCGGGGATAGACCCCGGCTGGCCCTTTTCATAAAGCGGCGAGACCGGGTTCCCCCGCGCACGCGGGGATAGACCTTCGTGGGAGAGTCTCCGGCCTTGATTGACTTGGGTTCCCCCGCGCACGCGGGGATAGACCGTATTCAATCAAGCGCGGCGATGGAAAATTCGTGGTTCCCCCGCGCACGCGGGGATAGACCCTACGTAAGTCATCACGAGTGGTCAGGAAACTGAGAATCTCCGAAAGGCTGAAAAAACTCAACCAGGTTCAAGATCATTCGCGCAGCAAGACTTTTTCAGGATTCGCTCGGAGTCCATCTCCGAAGTCAGTCCCGGCTGAAGCCGATTCGCCGCCGGTTGGTTTGCGGAGGCGTCATGAGTTCGCAGATGGCGTCGAAGACGACCTTGAATTGGTGATGATGATCGAGCCGCGCGCGTACGGGTTGTCCCCACGCGTGTGGGGGTGAACCGGTATCGCGGCGCATTGGCCGCCGTTATCGACCATCTGCCAGCGTGCAAGCGGCGACTCGCTTCACTTACGCTTCTGCCGTCGATTGCTTTTCCTCGAAGGAAGCCCGGTACAACGCCTCTATTCGCTCGGCTTCCCGGTCCGTGAGGGCGGCAAATTCATTCTCCCGAGCGCGTTTGGATAGCCGCCCGTTCTCCTGGCGTAGGAATCGATGCAGGAGCTCAATCTTCTCGGCGGGCATGTCGGCGATTTCCTGGATGCCATGCGCGAATCGATCGTAGGCCTGCAAATAGGCGACCTCCTCCGGAAGATCATGCTCAATCGTCTGCTCCACGCATCGATAGAGAAACTCGGCGTGCACGGTCGCGTCGAAATATCGATAATAGTCGCCAGTGTCGTTCAGAACCTCGATGTTCCCATTCGGCGCAGCGCGCCAGTCGATGTAGTCCAACAGGGGTCGGGAGTGCGATTCAAGGACTTCTCGATAGCTTTGGATGTTCCGCAGAATCGCCGCACTCACCGGAAAGACCACGCCTGGCGGATTATAACCCGCGGCTGCGAGCACGTGATGGATGAGCCATCGATGCAGTCTGCCGTTTCCGTCGCTGAATGGATGGACATAAACAAATCCGAACGCCACAGCCGCCGCGACGACCACCGGATCGACCCGGCCAGCGACCCCTCGCGCCGCATACGCAATCACTCCTTCAACGAGACTCGTGAGATCCTCGGGACGCGCGCTGATGTGGTCCGGAATCGGTTCGTTATTCGTGCGGTCGTGCGTCCCCACGAATCCACCTTCGGCACGCAGTCCAAGATGCACGAAGCGCGCGTCGCCGATCACGATCTGTTGCAATCTCTCCAACTCGGCGATGCTCAGCTTGCGCGAACCCGCCTCACCTATGATCTGACCCCAACGCACGGCGCGCTTCGGAGATGGCCGTTCGCCCTCGATCGAAAATGACGACTTGCTGTCACTGAGGAGCAGGAAGGCAGCTGCGCGGGCCATTATATCGGCGTGAATACGCCCCACCACGTCGCGGGCAATTTTGTCGAGGCCTTTCGCCGCGTACCCTTCAAGCGCTTTGGTACGCCGCACCATCGGGCAGAACGCGCGCGTTCCTGGAAGATTATCGATGACTTTGTGCCGCGACGAGACCTTCCCGCCTGCGATGGCTAATTGTTTGGTCGGGTCGACGACCGCTACCGCTCGCACTTTCCCCGGATCCCTTACGTCGAGCTGCCGGCCGGTCAGCCACTCATGCAAATACCAGAGGCGCCGGGCGTAAGCGCCGGTGGGTTTGGAGCGAACGGCGCCGGCGATCTCTGCGTCCGGTACGACCTTGAACAGCGCGGACAGAACACTGAGATCGACGCCCTCCCATTTGAGGGCGAACTCGAGGTGCCCGCTCAGGGTGTTCTCTGGTGCATGTCGGGGAGTGAAGATCTGCCATGTTTCTGTTGACGCGGGGTGATGTCGGGATGCCGTCGCGGCGAGTCGCGGAGGCAATGGAATCTGCAGATGATAGCGTTCGATTAAGTCCGCGTAGCCGACGGGACGCGCTGGCTCGGGCAACGAGCGGCCGCGAAAATCTGTCACCGGGTGAGAATCGTCTTCACTCATCAGAAATTCCGCGATATTTCGTCACCATATCGAGCACGACATCGAGCACGACCGTTCTTGGGCTGAATCAGTACTGCGCGAAAACCTTTCACCTTTCGCGTCAAATCTTCACCGATTTCCTTCATTGCGAATAGTAGTCACCGAGGTGCCATCTGTAAAGAGGGCCGCTGCGAACGGCGCCTGTCCACGTCGCCGGGAGCCTTTCATGAAAAATGACGCTTTCACCAAACGGTGAAACCAGTTGCGCAGACGGGTAGTGGGTCAATTTGACTTTCCCGGCTTCCCGGCAAGACCGCGCGCTCGATTCAGTCGCCAAGCGATTCGGCGAGGAGGCGGTGACGTGCAGCCTCGCCCGCACCGATCGCGCCGCCCCGACGCTGCGGATCAAGTGAGGCGCGCGATTAGTGCGGCAAAAATCCCGCAATCCGGCGGAATCCGGCGCTGGTTGCAAATGCGGGGTTCGGCTCGTAAAGCTGTGACAGTCAAAATGGAAGTTCCCGCTTACGGAGGCGTTTATCGTGTCAGACCGGCAGATAAATTGGAAAGGACCTTTCTTGGTGGAGAGCGAAAACCCCGCCTATAGTTCTCAACTCCCAGACTCACCCGGGATCTATCGAATCCGAGCACTAACTTCCCCGCAGAAGCCAGCAAGCATTCCTCGGTGCAACGGAACGGACCCGAAGGGAATCCTTCACATTGGTGAAACCAAATACCTGCGAACGAGGGTCAGACACTTTCGCAATGCGGCATTCCGCAGTGGAGACTGCCATGCCGCAGGCTGCGAATTCCGTGATTCTGGATTCGCTTCTCAGTTTTCCAAAGAGACGATCTATTACGATTTTGCCGAGCGGGAGTCGAAGGAAGCCGCAGAAGAGTGCGAGCGAGCATTGCACGAGGAATACCGTAAGCGTTTTCACGACAAGCCGCCTCTCGATTCCAGTATTGGGAAGAAGAAGCCGTAGGGCAGCAACATGGCCTTAGCTACCTGCGCCAGCTGCGGTCACAAGGTTTCAACCGCCGCACGTTCCTGCCCAAAATGTGGCGCACTGCCGCCGAAGCTTATTTATTGCACAAGGTGCGGCGGCACCATGCTCGAAAGCGCAACAGTATGCCCCGCATGCGGCGCCGCTCGATATGACAGCCCCCCCACAGGCAGCTTTGAGAAGCAGGGGAATCCGTCAACCGCAGATCAACCAGCGGCAGCGCCCCCGCCGCGATCTACTGACCTTAACCCAAAAGAAGCTGCTACCAGCCAGCCAAAATGGCAGTGCCCCAAGTGCGATAGCGAAAACGTACAGAAACTCTCTGTGATCTTCTCGGAGGGTACGACCTCGACTAGGCAGGGAATGATGGGATTAGGGATTGGCGGGAGCGGAGCGATTGGAGGTGCGGTGGGAGGTGGAACGAGTTCAACCACCTTGGCCAAGAGCGTTGCACCACCAACCGCCCCGAAAGAACCCTCAGCGGTGCTGAACACGATGGGCGTTGCAGGTTGCGCAACGCTCTTGGTATTCCTCCTTTTGGGGTTTCTTTTTCTTCTCGCAATGGGCGACGACCAGTTGTCACGCGCCGACAAGGTCGTGGGCGCAACACTGTGCGCGCTAATTCTGTTGCTCGTTCGGTGGAGATTCTCTTCTGCTGCACGCTCCCTTAAGCAGAAACAGGAGGCAGAGTACCAAGTCGAGCTCGCAGCCTACAACGAGGCACTAGCTATCTACAACGAGGCGATGGCTCAATGGCAGCGATCTTATTTTTGTCACCGCTGCGGAAACATCTTCGAGTTGCAAAGCTCATAGGGCTAACTGCGCTGGGGTGCCTCGCGACCCCCGCAGTGTGAGGGCATCGGCGAGCCTTCACCCCGCATTTCGCAACGCCGCCATCGCGCGGCAGCCACGCTCGGAAATGGCAGTGAACAGCTTCGCGCGGACGGCAAATGAAACTGACCCACTACCCACAGACGATGGCCCGTGGCTCTGTCCTTCAGATTTTGTATCAAGCCGGGGATCGCGAAATCCGGGCGAGCTTGTGATCCTCACTGAAGACCGGTCTGCGCGGTGCGCTTAGCCTGTTGAGTAGCCGAGCCGCGACCAGCACGGGCCGGTCGGCTTCAGTTCGGGGTGGGCGAGGAAATCACGTTACCGCTTGCGGGCATCCGTACCGTGGGGCGGGACGAGGCCGAACCGCCGTGGTTGTTGGTGGCGGCTCTGTCGCCGGCTTCGAGGCTTGAACCGAGCGAATGGGCGCCTTGCGATGCGGAACCCGATTCAGCTCCGGTCACCCCTTGGTTCGAAAGAACCCGCCCCAAGCCATAACCGGCCATCGCGGCTTCGAACGCGTGGCTTAAATTGAGCGAGACGCCGCCGCCGACAATCGAGGCAGCGGTGTTCGGAATCGTCCACGTGAGAAGCATAAAGATGAGAGCGCCTCCGGCGATGGTCAGAGGAAGCGTTGGGTCAGCGACGGTCCAGCCAGTCAATGCGGCGTTCCATCCAGCCGTGATCGTCATGCCCACGCCAACGAGCAGGTATAAGAAAAAAAGCTTGATGCCGACGCCGACGATCCAGCCAAGGAAACCCTCTGCGAATTTGATCGTCCAGCGTGAGCCGCTGAACCCGAGAAGCAGCACTCCTCCGCCAATGCCGACGTAGGCTTCGGAAAGAGCGAGCAGCATTTGTCCGGCTATAAGAGCAAATGAGAGGAACATGATCAGGCCCGCGACGAGAGCAATCAGCGATGCGATCGTGACGTGAAACCATCCCAAACTCCCAAATCCGCGGTAGATCGTCTGAAACATCGCGAGGCCGTTGCCGAAGACGGTGCTTGGGCTGAGACTGGGTATGCCAGCCGCAGTGCCTCCCACCTCTTCGAAACCATTGATGATAGCCATGAACCAGGACGGCGCATTGACGATCAAGGCATAAAGGAAACCGAGCGCAAGAGACTTTTTCACGAACTCGGCGAGCAAGCGCGTGGGTTCATCCTGGTCTATGAGAAAATGGAGGCAGGTGATGATGATCTCAATGAGCACGAGACCGAGAAAGATCTTCTCGGCGAAGGGCTGCATGATGGCCATGTAGCGCTGTCCGGCCCACTGGAACGTTTGAGCAATATTGTCGAGGTTGTTCACGATTATTGGCTGTCGGAGGTTCTTGCCGAAGCTGTTAGCGCTCTTTGCCCGGTGGCGGCCAACTCCCGGGACCGTTCGAAGGCATTGTTGTTGAGAACGGAACTCGAGGCGCGGCGGCTGCGAGTACCGGCTGACAGTTGATCAAAAACTTATGGTCTGGCTGTTCGCAAAAGTTGAATGCTCTGCTCCAAAGCTCCGTTTTTCTCTGAAGTTGATCGTTCCAGAACTGGTCACCATAGTTTTCGGCGGCGTTTGGAGACTGCAGCGCAGCGAGCGGAGCACTGGTGTCGTCGGATTTGCCATTGCAGGCTCCGAGGAGAAGGGCAACGGCCAGTATGCAAAACTTGAGGCGTTTCATAGAGCTCCCGTCTATTGGGCAGGGGCGTTGAGACCGTTGTTGGGCATGGTTGGTGAGAACGGTATCGTCGGACCCGCGCTAAGCCACTGCTGGGTGCTGGCATCCTCGGCCGCCTGGCGGTTGACCGCATTCGCGGCGGTCACGTTCTGCGCGTTGATCATGGAGACTACCAACTGCCTCAGCATCTGAATCTGCTGCACCTGCTGCAAGGCGATTTCGTTGCCCACCTGGATTGCCTGCAAGTTTCCCGCAGCGGTCTTGTTCATACCTTCGAGCCCGGTGAGTTGCGCCTGCTCGTTGGCAAAATTCTGCGCCTGCAATTGAGCGGCTGCCAGAGTGCCGTTGAGGGTGTTCAAGGTGGTGGCGATGTTGCTGGCTTCCTGTTGGTTCGGATTGGATGGCACCGTGTAGCCGGGAAATTGTTGCTGGAATTGCGCTTGCAGATTACTGAGCGTGTAAGAAAGTCCACCCTGCTGCTCAATGATCCCGCCCAGTTCGTCGAGCATGGACTGGCTCGATTGCCACACGCCGGCGTATCCGCCGGTGGTGTTCCTGATCATGTACTGAAGCTGCTGCGCTTCAGTGAGGACGGTTTGAGTCTCTTGCTGAAGCTGCTGAAGCTGGCTCGCATACATCGTCGGATCGAACACCACGTCGCCGGCTCCGAACAGAGCGTGGGCAGGAACACACGTGAACGACAGCCAAGCGATGGCGACCACGATTGTTGACAAGAATTCGAAGAATCTTTTCCTCTTCATTGATTTACCTCCGCCTGATTTGCCGTGCCGTTGGTGTAAGGCGGCGGCACGCGGTTAGTGCTGAGCAAGGCCCTGCCGGGCGCCTCGACACGACCCCAGAGTCTGCCGAGGTATTCCGCCCAATCGCCCAGTCCTCGGATGCGAAGCCACTCGCCCGCCCACCGATCACCATGTTTTGTGATCAGCTGACGCGCCTGAAGGATGTCCGGCTTCGAGCCAGCCCCGATGAAAGCCAAAGTGGCCGCTCCCAGCGCGAGATCGAAGAGGCGTCGGCCGGCGGGCGAGAGGTAGTAGTACTGGCGCTTCGGCACTGCGAACGACAACATCTCGATCTGCCTGCTCGTCAGGCCGAACTTGCGATAGAGGTCGGCAGTGACGGGATTCTGCGCCTCGGGATTGGGTAGCAGAATCTTCGTCGGACACGACTCGAGAATAACGTCGCGCTGAGGAGAATTTGCGACTTCAACCAGACTTTGGGTGGAGAGGATGACGGCGGCGTTCTTCTTGCGCAGAGTCCGCAACCAGTCTTCGATCTTCGCACCAAACGCACCGTTGGCGAGCATCACCCATGCTTCATCGAGCACGATGAGGGTCGGTCTCCCGTCTAGGCGCTGATCGATCCGGTGAAAGAGATACGTGAGGACCGGCAACAAAACCTTTTCGCCCATTGCCATCAGCGCCTCGATCTCGAAAGTCTGAAAGCGGCTGCTGCCGAGTACGTCATTGTCGGCATCGAGGAAACGCCCCATCGGGCCATGAAGCGAATAGAAGTCGAGACCGTCGCGGAGCGTCTGATCCTGAAGCAAGCGAACCAGATCGGTAATGGTTCGGGCGTCAGATCCGCTGTCCCCCAATAGCTGGAGGGCACGCCAGATGGCTTTCCGATGCTGCGGAAGGAGTGTCACGCCTTGCAGATTGAGGAGAGTTTCGAGCCAGTCCTGCGCCCACATCCGCTCGTTGTCGTCGTTTACATTCGCGAGCGGACAGAAGGAGATTTCGCGTTCTCCGAGATCGTAATGGTCGCCGCCAGCGGCTTTGGTTAGCACGAATGCCGATAGGCCTTTGTCGAAGCAGAAAACTTGCGCGTTCGGATAACGGAAGAATTGGGCGATCAACAGGCCGAGGAGAGTCGATTTGCCGGAGCCAGTCGGACCAAAGATCAGCGTGTGCCCGACGTCGCCGACATGCAGATTGAGACGAAACGGTGTACCGCCGGTGGTCGCGGCGTAGCAGAGAGGCGGACTATTCTCGGGGTAGAAGGGACACGGGTTGTTCTCCTCGCCTGGCCACACGTTGGTCGTCGGCATGAGGTCGGCGAGGTTCCGTGTATGGATGAGCGGGCGCCGGACGTTCCGATAGCCGTGGCCGGGAAGCGAGCCAAGATACGCCTCGTTCGCGTTGACGTGCTCGATGACAGCCGGAAAGCCATGATGTTGCAGTTGCTTCGCGATCTCTCTCGCGTTGGAGTCGGCTGCCAAACGATTCTCGTCCATCAGGATGATGGTGCTCGTGTAGTAACCAAAGCGGACCCGGTTCGAGCTCGCCTCGGCAAGTGCGTCGTCCGCGTCCTCAGCCATCGCCAGCGCATCTTTGTTCTCAAAGCCCTGAGACGCGCCGTTGCTGAACACCTGTTTGATCATACCGGACAGTCCATGGCGCTTCTGGAACCAGTTGCGCCGCTGGATGCGAAGAGCCCGTTCGGCTTCGGCTGCATCGAGGAAGATGAAGCGTGTCGACCATCGGTACGGAATCGCAAGTTCATCCAGGAATGCGGTGACTTCAGGCCACGAGTGGAGCGGAAGGCCGGTCAGGCCGATCAGGCGAATGTGAAGGTCATCCAGCATGGGCTGGAAGCCCGCATGGAATTCATGATTGCCGAGCAGAACGTCGAGAAAGTTCCCTTCGGCAGGCGGCCTGATGGGATCGGGGCGCGCGGTGATGCAGGAGTTGAGGTGCGACAGGAGCGCAATGTCGTCCATGCGCTGCATGAGGAGTCTGGCGCTCAAGGCGTCTTCATTTTCCGCGAGGCTGCGCCTGAAGAGATCGAGCGTCTCCTCCCAATCGGTTGCTCTGCGGCCTTGGAAGAGCAGGCCCGCGGCTCGCGACTGCATCTCGGTGGGTGGCGTCCACGTGAGAGTCAACGCGAAGCGACTCTCGAAGTGCTGACCTTCCTCCGTGTAATGAAGCCGGCGCTCGTGATCTATCAGCGCAGTGACGGGGTCCGGGAAAGCTCCAGCCTCCGGATAGCCGATGCTCGGTTTGCGGATGAGATCGACGTTCATCATCCAGCCGTCACCCAACCGCGCCAGACCGGCATTTACTTAATGAACGAGCGCCGTCATTTCCTCGGGACTTGCTGAGTTCAGGTCAGGCCCGCTGTAGCGCCAGCCGGCCAAGAGCGAGCCGTCCTTCAGCAGAACGATGCCGGGGTCAATGAGCGCCGCGTAGTTGAGGAGGTCCGGAAAGCCTCCAAGTCGATCTGACTGGCGCCGAAGGTTTCTGAATTCTTTGAACATTAGTGCTGTCCCCTAGTACTTCCGAAGCCTCGGCACTGCCAGATGAACGGGCGCTGGTGGAGCGGTGATCGCGGCACGCGGCGGATAGTACCGCTGGTAATGCAAGTGCCGGATGTAAACCTCGCTCAGTTGCGAATCGAACTTGGCTGCCTGTCGAAGCGCCCAGTGGCCGACTGTGCCCAAGATCGTCGCGATCGCAACCGTGTATAGATGCAGGCCGACCCCGAAAATCAGCGCTGCGACTATGAGCCAGTTCATAATCGCAAGCCGCCGTTCGGCGCCTCCAAGCAAGACTGGCCGCGTGAGCGCCTGATGGATCAGCGTTCGTTGAACCTCGGTGTCCATCGCTGCATACGCTCCGGTCGCCTGACTAGAAGAGCGCGGGCGCGAATGGAAACAGCGCCGTCATCAACTGCGTTGCTCCGAGCGCCGCCGCTCCTCCAAGCGCAACGGCGGACATTTTCCGCGCGCCAGTGCCGTGCTCGCTAAAGGTCCACGTTAGCCCGCAGCCGATGACGGCAATTGTTGTCGCGGCGTGGGCGACGGTGCCCTGCAGGTCTCCCTGAATCGTGGCGAGCGGCGCGTCCCACGGCAGAGTACCGACTCCCGTGGTTGCGAGCGCTTGCGCAGGCCACAGAATCGTTACCACGGCGATCGCGTAGCCCAGTTTGCTGAGCCACTGGTTGGTACGGGAATGAATCCTATCGATGATCAACTTCATGAGGGCCTCCTATCGAACTGATTTTGAAACCGAAAGCGGGATCGTAGCCTTCAACGCGAACCATCTCTGTCACGCGCCGCCCCTTGGGCGTTCGCATGACAAAGGCCAAAACATTGACGGTCTGTGAGATTAGATCCGGCTGGGGCGGTACTCCTGCCTCTTGAACGAGACTGCCCAGTCGCGTGAGCGCGGCGGTGGCGCTGTTGGCGTGCACTGTAGTCACACCGCCGGGATGGCCGGTATTCCAGGCCTTGAGCAGCGCCAGCGCTTCTCCGCCGCGAACTTCACCGATGATTATGCGGTCGGGACGCGCTCGCATGGTGGTGCGCGTAAGGAAGGTGAGGTCTGCGGCGACAGTCGTATGAAGCTGCATCACGTTCGGCGCGTCGCAATGTAGTTCGAGAGTGTCCTCGATGATGATGAAGCGCTCGTTGGGATTTCCGAGCCGGACCATCTCGTGAAGCAGGGCATTCGCCAGCGTAGTCTTGCCCGAGCCGGTTCCGCCGGCGAGCACGATGTTCTCGCGTCTGGCGACGGCGGCTCGAAACTCTTCGGCCTGGTTGGCGTCGATGATGCCGTGGGCGAGATAGTCGTCGAGCGTATAGATGAGTCGAGCGTGTTTTCGGATCACGAACGACGGGGAGCTGACGACGGGCGGCAACCAGCCGGTGAAGCGGCTTCCGTCCAATGGCAATTCACATTCGATGACCGGACGTTGATCGTTCGCGACAGTGTTGAGGGCGAACGCCACGGTTCCGATCAGGCGTTCCGCCTGAACGGCGTGCATTTTTGTTCCTGCGGGCCGCATTCCTCCGCCGTGAGATTCAAGCCAGAGGGTACCGTCTGGATTGAGGATGATCTCGATCACGTCCGGGTCGTCGAGAGCCGCCAGCACGGCAGCGCCAAGCTCGCGCCTGAGCCGCTCATCCAGCCGCGTCGATTGAATCGCTGCCAATCCCATCGCCATTCTCCTGTTGGTCGTGTCGCCGGTCGGCGGGCTCCTCGGTCTGTTGTGCAGTCGGAGAATCGGTCTCGGTCAGTTCCATGACGGCGTGACGCCAGTTGTTGTAGAGCCGGGTTCCGGCCGTCAGCGCGCTTTCGCGCAGTTCGGGATGAATCTCGGGTAGATGTACCAACGAAACGAACGCGAGCCGGTCGAGCATCGCGAATAAGACATGCAACTCGTGGTAAAGCGAATTGAGCCGCTTACCCTGCACTTCGATGCTGCGCCCGAGTCGCTGCTCCATCTCGATCAGCACGAAGTCGCTGGGTGCTCGGCTGCCGTTGGTGCTGAGACGCTCGTAGTCGAGCAGGCACTGCCGGAGGTAACGAGACAGCGAGATTTTGTTTGCAGAAGCCGCCTCTCTGAAATGAGCGGCTTCCTCGATACTCAAATAGCAGGAGACTTCTCGCGCATTGTTTCTCACTTGAATAGCCACTCCTTGCCCGAGTCCCTCAGAGCCTGCTCGCGCTCCGGCTCCGCGGTTGAATGTCGGTCGTTCGCTTCTTCGGTGCATCGATTCTCATGGTTGGTGCCCGAGGCCGGCGTCTCCGGCCACTCGCGAACGGCTCCGATTCGATCCGAGTGTCGGGGCGAAGCGAGCTTGGCGCGCTCCGAGAATTCCTGGTCAAGGTAGTAACGAATCTTGGTTCCGTAGATCGGTGGACTTCCGGGAGCGAAGATCAGCGCCGCATCTTCGGGCAATCGCATCGTCTCATCTGGCGTGATCAACGGGCGCTGTATCGACGGTTCTGACACCGTGGTCCGACTGTCCGAGTAGGTGCGGTGCTCGTGGCGCACCGTTGCCGCGCCTGCCATCTCGGATATCAGCCGCGCGGTTTCAATCTTGTTAGGGGCGTATGCGACACGAACCGCGCAGTTCGAGACGATCGATTCGTCGTGGCCGTAAGCGGCGTAAAGCTGGCTCAGGTCCTGGGCGATCAAGTAAGCCTTGATTCCATAGCCTGCCGCGTAAGAGAGCGAGCTCTGGAAGAAGTCGAGGCGTCCGAGCGCGGGAAATTCGTCCAGCATCAGCAATAGGCGACACATCGGCACCGCGTGTTCATTTGAAGGCGAAGTCTCGGTGAGCCGTGCGCAGATCTGCGCGAGCAGGAGGCGCATCAATGGCCGAGTGCGCGTCAGGTCCGACGGCGGCACGGTGAGATAGAGGCTCACCGGCCGATCGTGGTGGGTCAGATCGGCGATGGACAAGTCCGACGCGGCCGTATTCGCGGCAACGATCGGATCTCGATACAGCGTGAGGCAGCGCGTCGCTGTGCTGAGGACAGAAGTGCGTTCATTGGGGCTTTTGCTGAGCACCGCTTGCGCCGCTCCGGCAACCACGGTGTGCGTGATCTCTTGGGCGTGCGGGGCGTCGATCATTGCCTGGACCGCTTTCTCCTGATCGCGATCCGGCGGGTTAAGGAATTTCAGGCATCCAGCGAGTGTCTTGTCGGCCTCGGCATGGATCACGTGAAGGATCACGCCCATGAGGAGATCGTGCGCGGTCAGGTCCCAATGATCGCGGCGGGCGTTGCCGGCCGGATCGATCAGCATGTCCGCGATGTTCTGCGCGTCCTTGACCTCCTCGGGACCAATGCGGATTTCAGCGAGCGGGTTGTACCGTGCCCCTGTGCTGTCAGTACACGTCGGATCGAACCGCAGGCAGAGGTTGCCAAGGCCTTTCTGTCGCCAGCCCGCGGTTAGCTTCCAGTTTTCGCCCTTGATGTCGTGGACCACGACACTGTGGGGCCAACTGAGCAGGGTTGGGACTACCAGTCCCACGCCTTTGCCGGTGCGGGTCGGAGCGAAGGCGAGCACGTGCGATGGCCCCGAATCGCGCAGATAGTAAGTCTTCCTTCCATTTCGCCATGCCCCGACATAGACGCCACCGTCTGCGTCAAGCAGCCCGGTGGCGCTGATCTCCTTCTTGCCGGCCCAGTGAGCTGAACCGTGTAGATCGTCTGCTCTGGCTCCGACTCGCCGGGTGAGATGAACGGCGATCATCGCCACGACTGTGACAATCAAGGTTGGGTATTCGAATATGCGCATTCCTGCGCTTAGCATCGGCTTTGCGGCGGCTACGTGTTGCCATTCCCATGCCCAAATCAGAATGCTCCACGGCCGGTAAAAGGGTCCGACAAAGGGCAGAGTCGCCAGAGGTGCGCCCAACACTGCGGAATGTCTGAGCAGCGCGGCGATGTGCTGGGTTGCAATCGCGAGCGAGAACGCCGCGGTGAAAGCGACTGCCGCTGTCGCGGCGAGGCGTACGTCCCGCTCTGCTACGGTGTGGAAGACTGGCATCCTGTACGGTAGCAACTGATTAGCCATTAGCGTGTTCGTCCCTTCTCTCGCTCGGCAACCCGAACGTAGATGACCTTGCGCCCGTTCTTCTCGAACTCCGCGCCGCTGAGGGTCACGACTGCGCCCACTTTAAGCCGCTGTTCGCCGCGCGCCTTTTCGATTGCCGGGGTTTGGCGGATGTAATGAAGTTTGCCGTCATTGCCTTCGATCAGGAGATAACGCCGATCGGTGGTCTCGTTCTCGAGACCGGTGCCGATCACCCGGCCGGTCACCCGTTCGCCCGGTTTCAGTTCCGTGACGCGAAGCGGCGCGTGCCTGTCATGAATCTGATCGAGGTGGCGCCCCCTGGTCTTGATGATGTCGATCGAGAGCTGGTGCTGACGGAGCGTCTGTTCGAGGTCGGGCGATATCTGCCAGGAAAGTTGATCCACGCGCCGCGCAAGTCCCACGTTTTCAAGGAAGCCGAGCCTCGCGACGTTTTGCGCCTGACGTTCGCGCGCGGCTTCGTTCCAGTGCTGCACGTTATTGAACGTGACGATGTTCCGCGAGTCCGCCCGTCCAAGCAGGGCACGATCTATTTCCGTGAACTGGTCGCGCGAGACGGCGTGGCCTCTCGATTCCAGAATGTCGCGCTCCACCCTTAGGCCAAGCTTCCGGCTCGTGATCTCCTGGCTCCTGTCCCGGATCCCCGACTTGATGTATCCGCGGTCAATCGAAAGCGCCTTGCCCGATTCGGTGACACCACGAATCAGAATATGGACGTGCGGGTTGTCGGTGTTGTGATGATCGATCGCCGCCCACTCAAGCCGCGTTCCGAGATCGCGTTCCATCTGGGCGACTAGCTCGCGCGCATGATCTTTGAGATCCATTTCGGCGCCGTTCTCAGGCGAAACGATGATCCGAAACAGCCGAGGATCGCCCGACTTCTGCCAGCCGGCCAGAAGCTGCGAGAGGCTGATGTCGTCGCGGATCGCGTCGAAGCCCAATCCCTTGGCGTCGTCACGCTGCGCGCCTTCCCGCGCGAGATATCGTCCGTGCGCGGCCCACGATGCCGACCTCGTATTGCGCGAGTACGAAACCTTGACGACGCTCCGTTGCATGAAGGCGCGAGGCTCTCGCGATATGCCGACGCCTTGTCGTCCGAGCCGCGTGTTCATGCGGCTGGGCTGCCCTGCCCTGCCATGCCGCTTCGCAGCCGCGAGCCACCATCGCCTCGCGCGATGCTGTTCTCCGCGCCGGCGCGGCGGACGCGGCTGCATCTCAAGGTCGCGGCGCAGCAGGTCACTCATCTGATGTTTCCCCGCCCAAAAGCCGCAGCATCATTCGCGGAAGTTCAGCGGAATTGCATGGCTCGTCGCCGTTCAGCGCGCCGATGATGCGCCGGATGTGTCCGCTCGAAAGCGTTAAACTGTGCAGCTCCTTGGATCGACTCCACGACTTCCAAGCACGCTTCGAAGTCGCGCGGGCGTCGAGCTTCGCTCGCCCTGCCAACGTGATCGCCGCGCGGCGTGTGGCGGGAAGGTCCGGCAGACGCGCGGCAAGTTCCAGTAATCCACCGAGCAGCAGGTCGGGCGATTCGCGGTCCAGCCCCGCAATCGCAACCAGCCCGCCAAGATTCGCGAGATGATGGACTCTAAGTCCCTGCTCTCTGGTGTGCAGTTCGTCCGCCATGATTCACCACGTGAGAACCGGCTCCAGCGCCGCTCGAACTGAGCTCGCTGGCACCGGCCCAAAGTAACGAGAGTCCCAACTTCGCGCGTCTTTGGTTCCGAACAGCCACACCTCCCCCGGCTGCACCGTGTAGCGGCCCCAAGCGACGTGGCGTACCGAGCTGCCGCGGCTGTCGCGCGAAAGCGTGGCCGAATGCTCCAAACGTTGGCCGTTGACTGCGACGTAATCGCGCATGATTTCAACCGAGTCTCCGGGCAGCGCACTGAATCGTTTTCCGACCGGCTCGATGCCGTCGCCGCAACCGCGTCCGCGCAAGAGATAGCCGCGCGCGCCGCCGAGCTGTGCGATCGCATCTGGCAGACACGCCAGCACCAAGTCGCCGCGCGATGGTGCGCGGTTAACCATCCAGTAGATGCCTGGCGGGCACGCGCTGTCCGTGAGTCCGATCCTCAAACCCAAAAGCTGGAAGCCTAAGACTGGTATTGCGATTCCCGCGCAGAGGACGACCGGAAACAGTGCTCGCCTGGCGATTGTTCGGGTACGGGGCAGGGCGATGCGGTACGGGGAAGAAAATCCGCGCCAGGTCTCGGGAATATGCTCAAAAGCGCGCACAGTACGGTAAAACCTTTATCTTGCTCTACGAACGCATCGCCCCTGCTGCCCCGTTCTTCTCCTCCCTCTGCACCAACCGCTCCGCGCCTCCTTCCCGCTTCGTCCGCCAGCCTCTGAAATCACGGTCGCTCTCAACGAAATGCTTCAGCATCTCGATCGCGACTTCCTTGGCGTCCGTCTCCCGATGCAAGCTGTCGTGCAAATACCCGACGTATTCGTCCAGCGACGCCTTGAGGCTGCCCGGCAATGTGAGCCGCAACTGTACGGGAGGTAAGTCTTTGTCTTTGAGTCTGAGTTTCATCTCTCCAGCTCCTTTCAATCTGTTTCTTCAGTTCCTATACGGCCCCGGCAGTACGAGGTCGTTCGTCACCATCACGTTGAACTGGTAACCCGGCCGTATTTCCAAGGTGGGCGGGATGTTCATTCCGCGCTGAAGACTGTTCTGCGCGACTTGTCCGAGTTGTTGACTTGCCGCCGCGCCGCCCATCTCACCGAGCAATGACATCTGGTTTGGCGTCGAGTAGCCGTACCCGTAGGGGCCGGAGAACCCGGTGCCTCCGCCGAACGCTCCCATCTGCCCAACCATCTGGCCGGCGCTGATGACGGAAAGGAGCGCCGCGGTGCCGAACGTCTTCAGGTAGTGGTTGTTCACCTCATCGCTGAATCCGGCGTAGCCCGCCTGGTCGGCGCCCGGCATCTCCGGGATCTCCATGCTCGACGCGTTCGGGAAGACCAGCCGCTTCCATTCGATCTGGGCGCGCTGCTGCCCATACGCTGCGTTCGTCTGGTACGAGCCGATGAGCTTCGAGCCTTGCGGGATCAGAACCCATCGTCCGGTTGCAGTATCGAAGACGTTCTCGCGAACCTGCGCGAGAATTGGTCCCGGCAGTTCCGAGTTGACGCCGCTGATCAGAACCGCCGGAACAACGCTGCCTGCCGTGATCAGAAAAGGAGACGCTGGCGGCTTGAGGTTCGCGGTCGCGCTGGCGCCGTTGCTCTGGCCAGATGGCGTGATCGTAAGCTCGTAGGGCTTGGCTGCTCCCGCCTGACTCGCGATGCTTGGAACTTCCAGCGTCTCGCCGTGATGAAACGCTTGGACCATCGGTGGCGCGGAGAGCGCCTTCACGTATTCCTCCTCCTGCAACGCGGCCAGCCTGCTGGGTGGACGCACTGGTAGGGGACCAGCAGGAGTCTGCGTCGCGATCTCGGGCGACGGAGGCGGAAGTGGAACAGAATTGATCTCAGCAGGCTTCGGCCTCCGGGCCTTCGCTTCCAGTTCCGCGACGGCTGCACGTTCCTCGTTGGATGTGACGGCGGCTGCATCGTCGCTGCGGGCCGTCGGGCTTGAATCCGGCGAGTCCGAATGCAGCGCGACGATCATCACAAGCAGTGCTGCCGCGATTGCGACGCCGGCGACAATAACCAGTGTGCGTGTCAGCCGTGCGCCGCCCCCGCGCGGCTGGTGAACGCGCGGGCCGGTCGGTCCAATTGCCGCTGCCGTGGCCATGATTCACCTCGCCGTGCCGGTGTACCGGATGCTCACGCGGTCTTGCTCACGGCCGACGCCCGAAACCAGCACCGCCTGGGAGAAGAGTTTGTCGACCACGTAGTAATCGCCCCTGACGCGATAGTTCACCATCTCGCTGCCGCCGCCTGCGGCGACCAACAGAGCGGGAGCTTCACTCGACTTTGTAGTCGCGGGCATCTGGATGTAGATGTGCGTGCCATCGTCGAATGCTCGGACCGGCTTCCACGGCACCTTTGCTCCAGACACCGCGTACGAAAAATTGAGCGCGCCCGGATCGAGCGAAGCCAGAGAAGCGACCACTCCGTCCGGCTGCGATTGCGAATCGCGCGCCTTGGCGGCCGTGTGGTCGGCGTCCTGCATCGCCTGTTTGAGTTCCTCAGGATAATAGAAGGCGACTTCCTGCATTTCGCGTCCGGCGCGCGAGCGCAGCATCAGGTGATAAATGTGCTTCGTCGTGTAGATCGTCAGATTGGTGCTGATGCCGCCCGCGGTGGGTTTGATCGCAAGGTGCGGAGTCGGATTGCGCGGATCGCCCGATGAGGCGGGCGTCACGAGCCAGCGTTCACTGTCGCCGCTGGCAACGTCCGTGATCGTCTCGCCCGGCTCAAGCTGGATGTCGGTGGTTCGCAATGGAGCGCAGTCAACTGCAGGCTCTTGTCCTTCTTCATACGGGTAAAGCTCGCGGTGCGGCATCTTATAAACCTGCCACGCGCCGTCTGGCTGATGTTGTGTAACCGCCTCCCGAACCTCTTGGGGCTGCTGCGCGAGTATCTGAGCGCCGGTTAGCGGTGCGGGCTCCGGCTCGGGAGATGGTGCTGCTTTCGTGACAAGCGTCAGCGGCGGCGGTGGCGTTTGCTGCGCCGAGCAAGCGGCGAGCGTCAGCGCGAGAACGACAAAACCAAATGTGCCGACGCGTTTCATCGTGATCGCCTCCTAACTCCGCTGCTCGGTCCAATTGAGCTGCGTGACGTAAAAGCCGAGCGGGTTCTCCAGGATCGAGGCGTCAGAGGTCGCCGAAATGATCGTGGTGTCGAGCGCCGCTTCCCAATGCGTCGTGGCGACCGGAGAACCGTCGAGGCCTGATTCTTCCTCGGTCCATCTCACCTGCCACGTCGCTTTCGACAGCGACAGGATCGAATCGATCTGGACGCTCACAGATTGGTGTTGAGCGACCTTGAAGGGATCATGCTCAAGTTCATTCTCGTGGTAGTAGTTCTCCAGAAACTTGTAAGCCGGTCCGCGGGCGCGGCTGTACACCTGCCCGATCAGCTGGTGCTCGGCTGCCGGATCGGTGATCACCTCGCGAGCGTTGCGGATGAAGGCCGCCAGCTCGTATCGCACCATCCGGTCTGTGCTGATCCGAGTCGGGTTTTCAGTGAGCGCGCTGGGTGCGGCCAGCGCATAGCCAAGCTTGTCGACTTCCACGACGTATGGAACGAACTTGCTTCGCGTGCTGAGCCAAACCATTCCGAAAGCCAGCACCAGGGTGATCACCATCATGCCGGCGGCCGTGATCTGCCAGTTGCGTTTGCCGAGAACGAGATCAGCGTAACGCTCGTCCCATTCCTGCCGCGCTTTGAGATAGACGCTGCCTTCCATGCTGACGCCCCGCTCCTAAACGATCGAGCACACGTTGTGAAATTCGTGCTCGGTCGATTTTGGGATGAGCAAGTTCCTTGCCAGCGTCGGGAATGGCCCGTCGCGGAGAAGCGGATGCACGAAAATTAGTGCCGTGTGGGAAAGTTCAGCAGATGGTCTGGTCAGGCGCAGTTCGATGGTAACTGCGTGCGACGCGTGGTCCGACTGGCCGGTCCGGCTCGTTTACGGGGTGCGCTGTTCGCTTCCGTCCGCAACGAACTGTCGGGCGACACACGGAGCGTTCGCGAAGAGCACCATCTCCGCGGCGAGAATGGAGTTCGACAATTTACATGCGACGGCAGTGTTCAGAAGCTCTATATAATCCTTATACCCGACGGGTCGCCTCGGCTCAGGAACATCGTTCAATACGCGCCGCCGCGCATCGTTGATAGTCTCATTTTGTCCAAGCGGCATGTAGAACTGGCGGCTGTCTCCCAAGTTGCGGAGTGCGCAATTAAGTGCGACCGATGTCCGAGCATCGTAAATGGCGTGGTTCTCGTGATTGGCAAAGGCGAGCAGCTTACTCCAGGACGATATCCGCGTAGTACCACTATTGGCGATGAACGCCGTGATCCTCATCTCGTTAAAGTCGCCGAATGCCTCCATCCATTCCGGTATCGCTTGAACTCCTCTCTTGATGCCGCCCCAGTCTCTGATGATCCAACGAGCTAGTGACACAGAACGTTGATCACCCGCCTTAAGGTGTGGTGCCAACTCTTCGCGCAAGGGTCTGTTCAGTTGTTCTGGATGTCGCTGGAAGAAATCGACAGGAAGTGCTGGCAAGATATCGCGCAATCGCTCTTGGGCCATCGGGCCAGTGGGAAACTCGTATGGTTCTCCTCGATCAACCCGCTTCCACACTTTCTTTACGAATTGGCGATCCCACGCTGCCACGTTCTGTGAGCCCCCATGCTCCCAGCGTCCGAGGAGCAATTGTGCATTCCGAAAAGATCTCGCACAAGCAGTTCTTCTGCTCGCTGACGTTGCTAACCGGAAAGACAAGGAGCGCGGCGCGTGAAACCGAAGCAAAATCATTGATCATCGCGCCGTGAAAAATGTCCAAAAGTGCCCTCAGTCAGTGCCCACTCAGTGCCCACTTCGGGCTTTTTCAGCATGATCTGAGATGATGTCGACTCGCTGAGAACCCTTATATTTCCTGCACTATATGATCTTGGGTGATCTGAGAAAACGTCGTGGACAAGTTTAGGAATCCTGTGCTCTATCCATCTGAGCTAAGGGGGCACCCGGACCAGAGAGAAAGTTACGCCGATGCGCGGCGCGGACCAAGGGGACTGCGCTGCGCTGGCGCCGCTCAGCGCGACGATGGCGTGAGTGTGTTCAGGAATCGTTGCGTCGCCCATCCTTCACGAAGCGGTGCGATGAAGAAAATCGCGGCGTTGCGCATCTCGAAGCGCCACGCGCCCAGGTCGCGCCGGTAGCGATCGAAGTAGCGGCCCGCGCCGACTACCGCTTCGCCCGAGGTCCGATCGACGGCGGTGAGCTCGAAATAGCAGTCGCCTGACGCGCGGTCGCGGTCGATGGAGACGCGATGATTGTGGACCGTGTGCGCCATGTCGCGCAGCGCCGCCGGCACCATCACGGTAAAGAAATTGCGGAGCTCGGCGCGCCCGCGCGCCACCGTCGGCGCCATCTGTTCTCCGTCGCCCGCGCCGCGAAAGTCGCAGCACGCGTCCTCGGTGAAGCAGCGGTCAACGAGTTCGTCGAAACGCCCGTCGTCCACGAGGAAGCAGTAAGTGGCCGCGAGTTCGCGAATCTGCTCGCGATCCTCGAGAATGCGGAGTCGGTGTTCGATTGTTTCCAAGGTTTTTTTCCTCCATTTTGACCGGCTCGCGGCCCGCGGCCTTCGCTACAGCATCGAGGCCGCGATCAGCCCCAGGTAGTTGTTCTCGCCGTCCGCGATCGTGCACACAGTGGCGTCGCGCAGGAGCATCTCGGCTGCGTACTCGCGGGTCATTCCGTTACCGCCGTGGAGCTGCACCGCCATGGTGGCGACCTCGAACGCCGCGTCGGAGCAAAAGACCTTGGAGGTGATCGAGTGATCGAGGCGGGCCGGCTCGCCGCGCGACAGCCGGGTGAGGTTGTAAACGTAAACCTCGCGCGAGAGCGCATGCGAGGCTCGAACCAATGACGCCATGCGGAACAGTCTGGCGCGCACCGATTGATGCTCGAAGATGGGACGTCCGCCCTGGATGCGCGACTTGGTGTAGGCGAGCGCGCAGTCGAAGGCGGCGCGCGCGATCCCGGTCGCGAGCGTTCCGACCGCGGCGTTGAAGGCGGTGAGAGTGGCCTCGACGTGGGCGGGATAGTCAGCGCCCTCGGCGATCATGTAGCGGCGCGGAATGCGGACCTGGTCGAAGAAGATCTCGCCTTGCGGCAAAGCGCGGAAAGCATGCTTGTCGAGCGGACGCCCGCGCGATATTCCGGGAAGATTGAGCGGCACGAAGCATACGCCACCGTTGTCCAGTCCGTCGCTCGAGCCGAGCTGCACGTTCACAACCGCCACGGTTGCGATGGGTGCGTTGGACACCCAGGCGGACTTCTGCCCGCTCAAGACCCACGAGTCTCCGTCGCGCTGAGCGATCAGGTTGCCGCGGCCTTTTACTTTGAGCTCGGGGCGCATCACGCCAAGCTGGTCGGAGCCGTGATCGGGTTCCGTGATCGCCCAGCATCCGATGATCGAGGCGCCCGCCTGGCTGAAGTACGGCGCCGAGAACTCGGCGATTAACTCGGCATTCCCGGTCGCCATCGCGGCCTGAGCAGGATAGGGAGCGAGAAAAATGGAGCCGGCCAGTCCGACATTTCCCCACGCCAATTCCTCGAGCACCATGTGCGCGGTTGCGGGCGACGCCTCAAGCCCGCCAAGCGCCGCGGGTGCGTTGAGCTTGGTAAAGCCCAGCTCGCCCGCCTGGGCCAGAACCCGGTAAAGCGGGGAGCCCGGCGCGATCGCCGCCTCCGGCGTCATCCTGTCGATCGCAATACCGGCCGGGCGCATCACCTCGGCGGCGAAGCGGCGAGCAGTATCGCGGATTTGCAGCTGCTCGGCGGTCAGACTCAGATCGTACTCAAAGGCTTCGTACACATGCGCGGCGGTTTGCATATATAGATGTCCTCGATGGTGCACTCTCATGCTTGTCTGTAGACCCGACGGCCGCCCCGTGCAAGGTTCCGGGCGGGTTTTGTTCCACGGCCTTTGCAGCGCCGCGGGAAGCGCGTAATCTCAGGTCGGACTTTTGTTTTCTGTCGCATTTTGCCGAGAACAAAATAAACCGGAGCCTGAACAATGAAATACCCATCTAATTCCGCAGTGGCTATTTGTGTTGCTATTGCGATGGTGTGCCTGGCCGGCTGTGCGCCTAGTACTCATGTCACGGAAACCACGACGACCAGCGAATCCACTAGTGCGAATCCGTCGGTGTTGGCGCCGGCTACGAATTCAAGCACGACCACGACCGCCCAGCCTGGCAACGCCGCCGCGCAGGGCACGTACACGCCTCCGGATAAGAACACACCATACCGGGTGTCCCCTACCGGCGCTTACTACGTTCAGTGATGGCGCAATCGAATCAATCAGGCTCCTCTAGCCGGCATCGCGGCCAACTCCGCCGTGCCCATCGAAAAGCTGAATCATGGCAGAGTTAGTAAAACCCCATCCTATCGACTGGACCGAGCGGCTCAAGAACTGGCGCGAGGCGCTGCTCACGATGAACCTGCCCGACGAGCGCATGGACGGCGTCTCGCGCTGGCTTATCATCACGCGCGCAGGCGTTATCCCGATGACGCTCACGTCGGGACTTATCGGCGGGCTGCTCGCGATGCGCTCGGACAATCCGAACTGGTTATATTTCATCGTTACTCTCGTCGGGCTCGGCATCGCGCACGCCTGCAACAATCTTATCAACGACTACTTCGATCTCGCCGGCGGCATCGACACGGCGCTGGCGCCGCGCGCATTGTACGCGCCCCATCCCGTCCTCGCCGGCTGGATTACCAAGGCACAGCTCATCCGCGCCATCGTCGCGCTCAACCTGATCGACGCGGCAATTATGATATTCCTCTGCGCAGTGCGCGGATGGGGAGTGGTCCTGTTCGCATTGGCCGGACTGTTCATCAGCGTGTTCTACGTCGCACCACCAGTCCGTCTAAAGCATCTCGGCTTGGGCGAGCCCGGCGTGTTCATCGTATGGGGACCGCTGATGGTCGGTGGCACGTATTTCGTCACGACCGGCGCAGTTCCATCCTGGGTCTGGGTCGCGTCGCTTCCCTATGCGATCCTCGTGACGAGCGTACTGATAGGCAAGCATATCGACAAACTTCCCTACGATTCCGGACTGGGCGTGCGCACGCTGCCGGTGATCCTGGGCGAGAAGCGGGCGATCCGACTCAACCAGGCGCTGATGATTTCGTTCTACATAGTCGTCGCCGCGATGGTCGTGACGCGTACGCTCGGCTTCGGCGCGCTGCTGGTGCTCGGCGCACTGCCGATGCTGTTCCAGGTGCTCGAGGTCTATTCGAAGCCCAAGCCCAGTTCTCCGCCGCCGGGATATCCGGTATGGCCGCTGTGGTATGTGTCGGCGGCGTTCGTGCATACGCGACGCGCCGGCGCGCTGTTCGTACTCGGTCTTTTCCTGAATTGGATCTTCGGAATGTAACAGGGGTGAACTTGATTGAATGCGGAACCCACCGTGGGTTCCGCACCTCCTTGGGCAGGGGTGACCCCTGCACCCACTGTTAATCGCTAAGTCGCGAGGCCGCGCCTTAGCTCTCAGGTTCATGGCGCAAGAGCGGGACACGCGCCGCGTATCCTCTTCTTGTTAGTGGCCTACCGTGCCAACGGCCAGGGGTCACCCCTGCACCCAGTGAGACATGTGACCTTCACGGCCTCTGACCTCTATGACTCAGTCGAAGACCTTCTTGGCGGAGGCGGCGGCTGATGCGGCCCGAGCGTTGTTGTGAATGGCCTCATTCTTGGCCAGATGACAAAACATCTGAATGCCGAAGCCGCCGTCCAGGTCATCAGTGATCCGCCTTTTCCAAGGGCGCCGAACAATCTGCGTTGTAAGGCGTCGGGTGACCCGCGGCTGGCTCATGATGTGATCGGCGAGCTTCCATGCTCTGTCGAGGAGTTGGTCTCTGGGCACAACCTCGTTTACCATTCCATATTCGAGAGCCATTTTGGCGTCGATGGGCTGCCCAGTGAACAAAACATACGCGGCCCGCTTAACGCCCAGCAGTTCTTGAAGACAGCTGTGGATCCCATCTCCCGGAACCGATCCCATATTGAAGTGAGGATCGAAAATAATGGCGTCTTCACAGCAAATTGTGAGATCGCACATCAGACAAATCTCCGCGTGGCCTCCTGAGCCATTGAGAACGCCGATAGTCGGAATTTCGAGGTCATTGATCAGCGAGCTAACATTGGTCCGTCCATCCTTATAGGCGTACTCGTAAGCCCAATGCTGTAGGTCCTCCTTCTCAAGGGCAAAGCCTTCCGGATCAATTGACATCATGAAGTCTTTACCCGACCCAGTCAGAATCAGCAGTTCGTTTTCAGGATCAGCGCCAATGGTCTTGAACAGCTGGCCCAGGGCACGATGATTTTCGACGCTCAATTGAATTGAGCCGCCCATTGTATGGGCTTGGGCCAGAACAACGCCATCAGCACGACGCTCGAGATTGAAATGTTCCTTGAACCGTTCCTTGTAGTCCGCGAACTTCGGGGTCGGGACGAATTGGGTCAGCGACATTCGATTTTCTCCTTTTGAGGTGCGGTTATTTCCGTTGCGTTCTGGTGCGCGCGGGCAGGGGTGACCCCTGCACCCAATGTTAAGGCCGCCCGCCGTTGGCGGGCGCACCCCTGCTAATGTCTCAATACTGGCCTCCCGTGCCAACGGCCAGGGCTGAGCCCTGCACCCAGTGAAAGGGGAAAAGAGAAAAGAAAAGATGCGGGCGGAGTTTACCCTGAGTACTCGAAGGGCCCTGTTAGAAGGGTCAGGGGGGAAAGTACCGCTCGTGTCGCTCGCCGCTGAGACAGCGGACACTCCCGTCAAGTCGCTAGCGCGGCGTGAGCATCACGACGGGGATGTCGCGTTTCGTTCCGGCCTGGTACTTGTCATAATCGGGCCACTGCGCTGTCATGATCGGCCACACGCGCTTCTTTTCTTCGGCCGTCGCAGTCCGCGCCCGGACCGGAATCACTTTGTCCCACACCTGGATCTTCACATCGGGATGGGCAAGCAGGTTTTTGTACCACCCAGGATGGTCGGGCGCGCCCCCTTTCGAAGCGACAATCAGATAGTTGTGGCCGTCGCGCCCATAGATCAGCGGGAACTTTTTCGTCTCGCCAGATTTCCGCCCGATCGTGTGCAGCACCAGACAACTGGTGTTGTTCCAATCGTGGCCAATCTTGCCGCCGGTCGCCTCGTACTGACGGACGTGCTCGTCTCCGAACAAGCTGTAGTCAGGCATGCGCATAGACTGCCACGTTGGCATCCCTCTGGCCACCCCTCTCGTTACCGGTCTCTTTCTGAACTGGATCTTCGGAATGTGAAACCCGCCGTCGGTTTCACACTTCCTTGGGCAGGGGTTGCGGCCCCTGCACCCGCAGTGAGAAGACGCGAAAATCTGCGCAGCGCATCTTTTCGCGACTACGCGCTCGCAGGAGTGACCCCTGCACCCAATGAATGGAGAAGATGCGGGCTTCGCCCTGTTAGAAGGGTAAGGGGGAAAGTACCGCTCGTGTCGCTCGAATCAGGGCCGACTTGACGCTCAGTTCGGGCCAAGCGAGACCAAGATCCCGCTCGCGCTCCGGCTGATGCACATCATGAGCCAGCCCTAGCGACGGTGTTTAGCAGTTGGCGTAAACCCGACGGGTCCGGTCGGGCACGTGCAGACGCCCTGACCGCTGCCCAGTCGCGTGATAGCGCCGCACGCTTCCGGCAGTGCATAGGGGTCGTAGTCTTCCTCAGCTAGGGCCCCAAGGACGTTCAAGGATTGGAACGCCGTCTCGGTGATCGCGGTATTCTGGACGTGGTCGCCCCAAGCCAGCAATTCGTTGGCGGGGGTCAGCGTACCGCCTTCATTCGCCGCGGTTGGATCGCAGCAGACCTGGGTATTGGAGTCGCACCCGATATACTCAGGTGGGGTGCGCGGGGGAGTCGTCGCTGGCGGTGGAACAGCATTTGGCAAGGTCGGAATAATACGGATAATGCCGTCGCTGAGGAGTTTCCCTAACGCCACAGGGTTTCCGGCCAGTTGGGTTGTGATGTTGAGGGTCAACAGTCCATCGGCGGTCAGCGGGCATCCGCAGCAGGCCTGGAGCGATTGCTCGGTATTGAAGACGTAGATCATCGCGCAGGTTTCGCCCGATGCGAAGCCGGGATTGGGGGATGTCGCATTTCCCTCGAGGGGAGCCGTGATATTGACGTAGGCTTGTCCGCCAGTGGTTTCGGCGTTGCTGAAATAATTCTGCAACTCCACCGCCAGTGTATTAAGTGTATTAGTGGTGAATTCCGTCACTAGCCCGACCGAGTCGGTCGTTCCGATACCACTGCTGTCGAAGGCGTAAAGGCGACTGGTTTGGGTACCGGTATCGTCAGCCTGGTTATAGCCATTTCCTGAACCATTGGGCACATTGTCCTGATTTGTGACGACGAGGTCGATCAACAAGTTACCTTTGCTAGGGTCGTAGGCGAACGGACCACCGGTTATCGTGAATGACGGGTTCGAGTCCACATTGTGGGAGGACACGACGAACGTCGCAAACACCGTATTATCCGGTCCGATGTTGTTGGCCGCGGTGGAACTGAGACCGTTTACCGGCGCGGAGGTGGTCGAAAGAGATACTTTGTAACTGCCGTTAAGGACCAGGCTCGAGCCGCCAAACTCGCTGGCGAAGAAGAAAGTCAGGGCGGTGATGCTGACCGGCCCGCTAAAGGCGCTTGAAGCATAGACCTGCTGATATTCGATGGATTGGCCGCTCGATATGCCGCTGTCGTTGCACAGAAATGGGTAACAGTTCCCGGTGTTGGGGCTTCCGACAGTGACAGTGGCGGCGTTCGCACTTGGAGTGAAACTGAAGCAGACCGCCAATCCGAGAACGATTAGTACTGCGAATCCGCGTCCGGCGTGGCCGGAGCTTCTCCGATCCGCCACCCTTCCGACCACCCCAACGACTGTCGCCCTGAGCACGAATTGGTTCACCAGCTTTCTCCTCCTCTGAGGGACCGACCGCTCGCCTCGTCGTGCGAAGAACTGCCCGACCAGACCTCATTCACGGCGGAAAATGCTCACACCCTAAGACCGCGTCCTTGGACCGTGACGATCGAGGGCGAGGTGGCGAAACCGCAGGTCCTTGACATCGATCAACTCCTCAACCGGGATATCCATTATGGGTCTCTGACTTCGGTTCACTGTATAGCTCGGGCGGCAACTCTCCTGCAGGAGTCCCGTCTGGTTTTGGTCCACCATCTCTCCAGCGGCCGGGAGGGGTGGTGGATGCCTCTGATGGCCGCGCGACGCCCGGACCTGCCATTTTTCCCATCGATTCGGCCCACACTTCTCCCTACCCCCGGCACCCTGGTCACCGAAATCGGTTCCGCTCCGCGCTGATGACGGCGCAGCCGTTACCATGCCATCGTCGCTGGCATAAGGCCAGCGCCGTTCGTACTCGGTCTTTTCCTGAACTGGATCTTCGGAATGTGAAACCCAACGTGGGTTTGCAGGGGTGACCCCTGCACCCAATGTTAAGGCCGCGCTCCGTTGTCGCGCGCGGCAAGGATCGACTTGTGCTTGCAGGTGGTGTATCTCTCGACTTGAAACCCTCTAACCGAGGCGCGAGTCGAAAGATGGATCAAATCGCGTTGACTACATCAACCGACGTGAACCCGCGCTTGATGGGGTCGATCGATGAACTTCGATCAAGCGGGTCTCAATGACCGCGAGGAGCGAAGGACCAATGGCTGCGAATTCTTCAGCGAACTTCAGATCGGCTTTATCCCGACGAAGCAGAATGAAGCCACGCCACGCCGCCGCGCTCGCGCTTGTGGGCTGGTATCTGATGGTTCCGCCCGCGATACCCAACACTCACGAGGTGAACAAAAGCGCCCCACTCGCCCAATGGACAATCAGACGCACCTTTCCTCGTAATGCCGGATGTGAGAACGCGAAGTCTCGCCTTCGCACACAAGCCTTGGCTGCTCAGGCGGATAAAGATGTGGCGGGGAGGCGCGGCCAGCGAAATCCCGACTCGGTCTGCGTCCTGTGCAACGCAGAATGTGTTTCAACCGACGATCCGCGCCTCGCGAAATGACGCGATTACCGCAAATCCAGCCACCTGCGGATTTAAAACCAACCACTCAAGCTGAAATCAGGCCAGCGCCAGCATGCTCAGCCGGCCGTGAAGCGAAACCGAAGTTCTGTAATCGACGCGCTGGCGCATAGCGACGAGCCTTCGATTCGCTGGAAAACGATGACGAGATCGGGCGTCGCGAGATTCTCGATGCTGGTGAGCAATGCAATCGTGCAAAATTGTTCCGCTCGTGACGCGCCGCCGATGGCGTTTACTGCGCGTGTTTAGTAAATCATGTTCGTCGGCTCCCCCCTCCTTGTTCGAGCCGAAGGCACGCTTGGCCACATGCCCTCATGGTGAAGCCGATGCGTGCCTTTTTTTTCGATTGTCCAAAACTGGCTTGAAGCGAGGATCGTTGGTCTGGCGCTCAGCCTTCTACGATGCGGCGCGCCGCCCAAGTGCCGGTTTCGATCGCCGATTCGAGCCACGGCATCCCCATGTAATCGCCCGCCAACCACACTCGGCAATCCGGCGGCCGTGTGCGGCGGTACTCGGCAAGCGCGCGTGCGCGCCCGACCGGCGATTTCGGCATCCCCTCTCGCCAACGAACTACGCGGGTGAAATTCTTGGCGGCAAACGCTCCGGGGAACAGCCGATCGACGTCGGTCGCAACCGCGCTGACCACCTGTTCATCCGGCCAATCCATCATTCGCTCCGCGTTATCCGGCGTAACGAACAAGTTGAGCATCTCGCCGCCCTTTGGCACCCGCCGAGGGTCCTTGGCTGATTCGATCGTGACGGAAACTATTTGTCGGCGCTCGCCGCGCGGCATCATCATTGCCCACACGTTGCTGAGCCCCGGATCGCCGGACCAGTCGCGCCTGGTCGCCAGACCGACCTTGATCACCGACCCGTAGGGCGTCGCCATGAGCTCGCGTTCGAGATTGTCTCCGGCGCGATAAATTGCGGCCGCCGCCGAAGCCGTAGTTGCCAGCACCACCGCGTCAGCGCGCACCGTCTCCGAGGTCATCCGCACCGTCACGCCGCCGGGCGTGGCTTCGACCGCCTGGACGGGCGACTCGAGTTTAACGTCGAGCCGCGCCGCCGTCGCACGCGGCAGCGAGTCGTTGCCGCGCGCCAGCGTCATATCCTTGCTGCGGCCGTTGGCGGTCATCGCGAGCACTGCCAGCGCGCAGCCGCGCGAGGTATCCTCGATCCGCTGCATCATGCCGCCGGCGAGTACCGGCTCGAGCAGGAACTCCGCGCCCCGGCCCAAGCGCGGCGCGCTCCAACTGGCCGCATCCTGGTCGTCGTAGTCCGCCCATGCCGAGTAGTTATCGATCGGCGGCCATCGCAAGCTGGTGGTATGCCAGGTGAATCGGGCGAGGTCCCGCATCCTGAGCAGCCGGCTGGTCAACGCATACACGGCAAACATCATTCCAGACGGCATCCGGCGCGGGCGGCCGTGGTTGAATATAGTTATCCACGGACTGGTCGTTCTCAGCTCGGCCTGGAGTCCCATCTCCTTGATGAGCCCCAACGCGTTGCGATAGGTGGAAGTGAAGAATTGCGTGCCGCGCTCATATAGGTAGCCGTCGTGGGTCTCTGAACTCGTGCGGCCGCCGACGCGATCGCTCGATTCGAATACGGTGACTTCGGCGCCCGCCTGGCGGAGGCGCAGCGCGGCACTGAGTCCCGCGATACCCGCTCCCACCACCACTACACGCCGATTAGCCATTTTGCCCATAGACTCCGGATTTCCATTTTCTAAGTCAACTACCAATTTTAATAAAATGCGAGGCAGGCTCTGAGGGAAGAATCACCTGCGCGGTGGGCGCCCGTTGCGACGGGGGCGCAGCGTAAATCGCGAGATACGCGCGGAGCGCGTCTCTCGCTCTCGGCCGTGGGAGAAAAAGACGCATCCTGCGGATCTTTCGATTAACGGTGGATGCTGGGGGTAGGGGTGACTCCTGGCAGGGGGTGACCTCCTTCGGCTTCGCTCAGGACAGGCGCTGCACCCGATGATAGGAAAATCGGCACCGCCGCGGGATGCGGGGCTTCGCCCCTGTTAGAAGGGGCGGTGGCAGGAGGCGGGTGTTTACTTTGTGTCATTTCAGAGCGAACGCTGCTGTGCTTGAGCCGAAGCCCTGAGCGAAGCCGAAGGGGAAGAATCTCGACGGACACTCCGGCCTCCGGCGTTGGTTACGCGCAGCTCTCCTGACAGAAAGGTGTCACAGACACGCGACCGCGCTCCCGCACGACCGTCCTCAAAGCCGCCAAAGCGCAGCTCGCCTCTCTTCCTTTTGCAGCCCTGCTGGTTCCCGGCGCACGCCGGTGATAAGAGAAAGGGCGTCGTTCTCTCAAAAGTGGGTATGGCTGTTGAATTCGGAGGCATTTTGGGCAGATTATTTACCTTCAGGTTAGAAAACGAAGGGAGCTGGTCCGACGGCCGAACAAAATCCGATTGGTTGGGATCCCGACGATTGGCAGCGGTACGTCATCCGACTGCTGATCCTACGGTATGGATTGCGAGATTTTGTGGTCGTGCCCGACAGGCACACTGGAGATTTCGGAATCGAGGGTTTTTCCAGAGACGGCTGCGCTTATCAGTGTTATGCTGCACGTGAACCGTTGGACACCGAAGGTCTATACGAAAAGCAGCGTGACAAAATGTCGACTGATATCCGGAAGTTCTGTAACAATCAACTAGACTTGCAAGCGCTCTTTGGTCCGACGGTGATCTCTCGCTGGATCTTTGTAGTGCCGCGTCACGACTCCGCAAAACTCAATCAACGCGCTGAAAAGAAAGCTGAGGAGGTCCGCGCAAAGGCTCTGCCCTACGTCGCTGAAGACTTCGCGATCAACGTGATTACTGATGAGTACTTTCTGTTGGAGCGATCACAGCTCCTCGCTGCAGGGGTTCGGCAGATTCAAGTTGAACCAGACTCGATACCGCAGGCTGACATCCATGTTTGGGCCGATGACAACGATGCTTTGGTTCATACGCTTGATGGGAAACTTGAACCTCTGCGACGGACTCCGGAACAGAAGACGAAATTGCGAGATCGATTCCTGAAGCATTTCCTTGATGGTCAGAATGTACTTCAGCGCCTTAAGGATCAGTATCCCATGCTCTACGAGGTCGCAATGAAGACGAAGGAGTCACGAGCGGAATTCCTCAGGACAACGAGCCTCATACAAAACCTAAGTATCTCCGGGGTTCTTCACTCTTACACAGAAGAGGTGTTCGTTGCCGTCAAAGGAGTGGACCGAACCACCGCGGAACTGCTGGCACATGGAGCAGTGGCGGAATGGCTACTACTCTGCCCCCTTACGCCGACCGCATAGCGAGGGAAAATCAATGCCTCTGGATGACATGGATCTCGACGACGTTCACTTCCAGTTTTCGCGGCGCCCGTCCCCTCTGCCAGCGGATCTCAGGGCGGAGTGGCGACTCGCCGTAATTCTTTTGATATTGAAAAAGTGTTGGGGAGAGCGGGCAACACTACGGCAATTGCACGTTCTCAATTGGGCAGTGCGAACCGCGAAGTCCAGAGATGCCTTCATCAAGATATTGAGCCACGATCGGCGGCTCGATGACCCCGTGGTTAGATTCGAGCCAAGCCTGAATCGAGCCCTTGCTCTGGCGCTGGCGGAGAATCTGCTACTTCGTGAGCCAAACGGAACGATTCGTCTCACGGAGAAGGGAAGTAAGATAACTGAAGAGATCATGAGGGTTTCGACTTGTCTCGTGGGGGAGAAGGAGTTTCTGAGCCGAATCACCCGCAAGGTAACTCAACGCCAGGTTGACGACCTGCTTTCGTGGAATAGCGACTGAGTCGATGCGGCTGCGCCAGTTAGCGTTGAGAATCAATACGGCCGAAGGCCCCTTCGGTGTCACAGTCCCTTTTGGCCCTGGTCTCGTAGTACTTCGCGCCGACAATTCAACGGGGAAGTCAACGTGCATCCAGTCCATAATCTATGCCCTCGGCATAGAAGGGATGCTGTCAGCGAGCTACGAAGTTCCGCTGCAATATGCTTTGACCGAAAGACTTGAGTACAGAGGACGCGAAGTCCCCGTAGTCGAGTCGGAAGTTCTGTTGGAAATTGAGAACTCGAACGGTGCTGTCTTAACACTCCGTAGGCGGATACGGGGAGCCCGCTCGGATACCAAATTGGTTACGGTCTGGAACGGGCCGGCTTTGAGCGCGCCGGGGGAATACGAGGAGCGCGACTACTACGTTCGAATGGAGGGAGCTGCGCAACGCCCTCTAGGTCTCCATTACATGCTCGCCAACTTCCTTGGATGGGACCTTCCGACGGTGAATAGATTCGATGGCAGCGAATGTCCGCTCTACTTGGAATGCATATTCCCGCTGTTCATCATCGAGCAGAAACACGGTTGGTCTGGCATACAGGCCCGCTTGCCACTCCACTACCGGATCCGAGAGGTGGGAAAGCGGGCTACCGAATTCGTTCTTAGACTTGATGCTTACGCAATAGCGTTCAGGCGCCAGGCCTTGAGAGAGGAGGCGACAAGGATCTTATCTAATTGGCGTCTTATTGCCCAAGAAATTAGGACCCTTGCGGAAAGAGTGGGCGCTGTGGTTCGAGGTTTGCCCTTGGACGTTCCGTCCAACATCGATGTTTTGAATGCGATCGGGATTCTTGTCCCCAGACGGGACGCGTGGATTCCCTTGCCTGAAGCCGTATCCGAGGATAGGCGGAGACTGCAGGAACTGGAATCCATGGAGATACCACGTGTCCAAGAGATATCGGGTGCCCTGACTGAGGCGCTACGAGCTTCGGAGAAAGAGCTGGCGACATTGGAGTCTTCCGGTTTTCTTCTCTTTAAAGAGGTAGAGATTGAAAAGCGCGAGTCGGACAGTATCACGGAGCGCCTGGTCGCCCTAAACGATGACCTGAAGAACAATCAAGACGTGCTCCGACTACGTAACTTCGGATCCGTCGCGTCCTTGCCTAGCACGCTAGGTAGATGCCCCACCTGCGACCAAGCAATATCTGGTTCTCTGCTGATTCAGGTGCAGTCTGGAACATTAATGACGGTTGAAGAAAACATTGAGTTCATCCGGAGCCAGTCGGTAACCTTTGAGTCGATGCGCCGCGATGCTCAAGCGGTTCTTGACGCGAAGCGGCAGAAACTAAGGTCCATCCAGAACCGCGTGGAAGAATTGCGGACGCAAATCAGAACCCAGAAGGCATCGCTCGTATCCGATGCACGTATGCCTTCGATGGCGGCGATCCAGGAGCGAATTTCTCTCGGCAACCGCATACGCATGTTGAATGACGCGGAAAGCGAGATCGACCGCTTGACGAACAGTTTGACTGAATTACAAGAGAGTTGGGTTGAGGTACAACAACAGATTAGTGCTCTTTCGGGAGAAGAGCTATCAGCAGAGGATGAGCAGAAGCTAGCAGACTTAGAATCGACGTTCAAAGAGCAGGTCACTCAGTACGGCTTGGGGAGTGTGCCCGTTGGTGAACTTCGTATTTCGCGAGAAAGTTATCGCCCGATTCACGACGGTTTTGACCTGGGTTTCAACCTTTCGGCCAGCGATATGATCAGAACGATCTGGGCATATCTATATGGACTTTTGGAGGTTGCTCGTAGGTATAGTACGAACCATTTAGGCCTACTGATTCTCGATGAACCGCGACAACAGGAGACTGCCGCCATCAGCTTTGGTGAATTTCTACATAGGGCGGCCACTGCGCGTGATGCGAACCAACAGGTAATCTTCGCCACCAGCGAGGAGAGCCGGAATCTCAAAGCGATGTTGGGATCGGTACCACACCAGTACCTGGAGTTTGAAGGCAAAATCCTCTCAAAGCTAGAATAGAGAACCACCTCCGATCACAAGGACGCCAAGGCACTCCCCGAGGAGCTGAGCGAGTAGCAGCGGGCACACTAGACCAACACCAGGCCGCGCCCGCCGACGGCGGGCGGCCTTAACACTGGGTGCAGGGGTCACCCCTGCCCGCGGAGCTAACGCTCCAGCGTCACTTGCCGGTCGAGCAACCTCGAGAGCAGGTCCGTCCTTCTCTCGCAGGTCCACAGCTCGAGGTCGGCCTTCTCGTTGTTGGAATCGACACCGATGATGAGTCGACCGGGAGAGTAGCGAACCTCGATATTCTTGACCACACTGAAGTGGCTTCGGTCCAGCGCGTCGGCGACGCGCAGGATGGCGGCGAGACCACGGACCACACGCCGTTTCGAGGACGCCAGGCCGTTCATTTCGGGCGAGTCCAGCTTGGGCGCCTGCTTGCGATGGCCGCGCGCCGCCTGCGCGATCACCTCGACTTCGTCCGGATCGAAACCGAACAGCTCCGCGTTCTTGATCAGATAGTAGGAGTGGCGGTTGTGGCGGTCGTGATCGATGGCGTGGCCGATGTCGTGGAGCAACGCCGCGTATTCCAGCAGCTCGCGCGCGCTCTTGGGCAGCGCGAGCACCGGCGCGGTCGCATCGAAGAGCTTCAACGCCAGCTTGGCGACCTGGCGCCCGTGCTTGTTCACGCCGACGAAGCGGCTCGCAAGCGCATTCACCGAGAGCCGGCGCACGTCCTCGCCGCGGCCGCGAATGGCCGTGCTCGCGAGGCTCAGGAGAAGGCCCTCGCGCAGCGCCCAGGTGCATGCGACGAGAGTCGGCGCCGCCGAGCGCTTGAGCACAAAGTCCACCAGCGCGGCCGCGGCCGGCATCAGGTCAATCCGCTTGGCGTCGATGCCGGGCAGCTCCGAGCGCAGCGCCGAGTTTGCCGAGACCAGGTCGCCCGCGAGCTCGCTTATCTCCGCGGCCGTCGCACTGGCGCCGTGGAGGCGCTCCAGTTCATCGCCGCGCGCGGCGCGCGCCATCGCGACCAGGGTGTTGATAGTGCCCGAGGTTCCGATTGCGCGCACCACGCCCGCCTTGCGCGCCTTCTTGAGCAGCGCGCCGATCTCGTCGTTGAGATGGCGTTCGAGCCGCTTGAGCTGCGCGCGGCTGGGCGGGTCGTCGGTAAGGTAGCGCTCGGCCAGACGCGCCGCGCCCAGCTTCACGCTCTTCATCCACAGCGGCCGACCGTCGCGAACCAGCACCAGCTCGACGCTGCCGCCGCCGACGTCGATCAACAGATGCGGTCCGCCCTCGAGTCCGAGCGCGTGGCGCGCGGCGAGAAAGATGAGCCGCGCCTCCTCGGCGCCGGAAATGATCTGGACGTTGAGACCGGTCTCGCGGTGGATGCGCCGGATGAAGGCGACGCGGTTTTTCGACTCGCGGACCGCACTGGTCGCCACCGCGCGGTCCTTGGCCACCTTGCGGATGCGCAGGATGCGATTGAAGTTGACCAGCGCGCGCACCGCGAGATCCATCGACTCGGGCATCAGATGACCGGTCATGAATGCCCGCCGGCCCAGCCGCACGGTCTCCTTGACCCGATCGACCACCTCGATGTGGCCATCGCGGCCGACATCGGCAACGATCATGTGCACGGAATTAGATCCGACATCGATCGCACCAAGCCGCATGATCAGAAACTAACCTGTCATGCGCGCGATGTCAGCAGGGGTGACCCCTGCACCCAATGTTAAGGCCGCGCTCCGTTGTCGCGCGAAGAATCGCGCCCTGCCCTGCTGTATCCAGTCGATACGATGTCGCTGCTCCCCATTGATACACTTTTGCTACTTTCAAAAGACTGCCCAGCTTAATCTGGTCATTCCCAGGCTTCACATCGGTTGGATCTCCGCGTAGTCCGGCGGACGGACGCACTCGCGCGGGCGCGCTGACACAATGGCATATTTAATGCTGATCCGCCGCTGAACAACACGGGAATTCCGGTCAACCCAAAGCGCGCTGAGGGAGATACCATGGTCGAGCGGAGCCGAGGCGGGGATCCGATCGCGAGGCAGACGGCTTCCGAAGCCTCGCAAAACTACTGGAATTGGGACCGTGTGCGATGGGGGACGCATCGCGTCAACTGCTATCCGGGGAGCTGTCCCTTCAGGGTTTACGCGAAAGACGGCCGCGTGATCCGCGAGGAGATCGCATGCAACATCCCGCAGATCATCGACCCCGAGTACCGCGCCCCGGACTATAATCCGCGCGGCTGCCAGAAGGGCTACCAGCATTCGCGCGCGATGTACGGCGCGGAGCGCCTGCTCTACCCGATGAAGCGCAAGGGCGAGCGCGGCAGCGGCAGCTGGGAGCGCATCAGCTGGGATCAGGCCTTTGCCGAAATCGGCGCCAAGCTGGCCGACATCATCCAGGTTCACGGCTCGCAATCAATCATCATTGACCAGGGCACCAACGGGGCCGGGGTGCTGCGCGGCGGCGGCGAGGGCGCGGGGGCAGGACTGGCCACGCAGCTCGGCGGAGTGTCGCTGGACCTTAACTTTACGATCGGCGATTTTCTGCCCGGACAGTATCTGACCTTCGGGCAGTTCCAACAGTGTCCCGGCGTCGAGAACTGGTTTTTGGCCGACACCGTGCTCGTTTACGGGAACCCGGTGTACGCGTGTATTTCCGATTATCACTATGTGCTCGAAGCCCGCTACCGGGGCTCGAAAGTGGTGCAGATTTCACCGGACAAGAGTCCCAGCGCGCAGTTTGCCGACATGTGGCTCCCGATCAACTGGTCGGCCGATCCCGCGCTTTGGCTTGGGCTTTGCCGCATCCTGATCGACAAGGGATGGATCGACCTCGATTTCATCAAGGAGCAGACCGATCTGCCGGTGCTGGTGCGCAAGGACAATGGCCGGTTCCTGCGCGAGGCGGACCTCAAGGAGGGAGGCGACGCCGAGCAGTTTTATGTAATCGACGCCGCCACGGGCAAGCTCGGGGCATTGCCGAAGGGCACGCTGCAAATGGAGTGCGACCGGCTGCTGGAGGGCGCGGTTGAAGTTGCGCTCAAGGATGGGACGCGGGTCGAAGCGTCCACGGTTTTCAGCCTGCTGCGCAAGCGCGTGGCGGAGTACACGCCCGAGCGGGTTTACGAGATTGCGGGGGTTCATCCCGAGCAGCTCGACCGGCTGGCGGAATTGTGCCGGCCGCCGCGCAGAATATTCTTTTTCTCCGCGGCGTTCCCCGGGAAAATGTATCATGGCGATCTCTGCGAGCGGGGCGCGTGTTACGTGCTGGCGTTGACCGGCAATATCGGCAAGGCGGGCACCGGAAGCCACGGCTGGTCGGCCGGGGCAGAGTTCAACGCGGGGTCCGGGTTCGTAGGCAGCATGCCGCCGGAGATACTGGAGTCCGATGATCCCATAGGCGGCGCGCTGAACGCGACGCAAAGGATGCAGGACGCCTACAAGACCATGTTCGCGATGGACCCGACGATGCCGGTGCTGGAGGCCTCGCAGGGGATGTTGCGCGAGGGAATGAAAACCACCGGCACGCTCTCGCCGCCGGCTTTGTTTTGGTACTACCACGCCGGCTACAAGGACGTCTGGGACAAGCATCTGGAGGATCCCAACGCACCGAGGAAGATCAGCGAATACGCCGAACAGGCGGTGGCCAATGGCTGGTTACAGGGCTACGACATGCTCGCCAAGCCGGGCGCCAGCCCCAAGGCGCTGTTCGTTTCGGGCGGAAATCCGCTGCGCCGCACGCGCGGCGGAATGAACACTTACGTGCACACAGTGTGGCCCAAGCTCGACATGATCGTGGTGATGGACCCGCGCTGGAGCACGACCGCGCTGCACGCCGACTATGCGCTTCCGGCCGCATCGTTTTATGAATATGCGGATACCAAGTTCAGCTGTCCCAATACCCGCTTCAGCAATTTTACCGACGAGTCGGTGCCGATGCGCGGCGAGTCGAAAAGCGATCGCCAGATCATCCATGGCATTCTGCGCGGGACCACGGGCGAATTGAAAAAACGCGGCATCAACAAGTACACGGCCGGCCCGCGCGAAATCGAGGTGGATAAAATCTTGTGGCGCGCCACCTACGCAAACCATTATGGCGACAGCAACAGCGACGAAGAGCGGCTGGTGAACGACGCTTATCGCGCGCTGGGCGAGGTCGGATGGTTCACCAGCCTCGACGGCGAGAAGTTGGATCTCGAGAATCTGCGCAAGAATGGCGGCTCCTGGCTTAGCGGAAGGCCGACCTTCCCGGCGATGGTCGCGCAGAATGCGGACATGGTGGCGGGCGAGGTGTTCTGGTGCTTCCGCGATCAGGTCGAGCAGAAGGTGCCCTACGTCACGACCACCCGGCGGATCGAGTTCTACCTTGACCATCCGTGGTTCGTCGAGGCCGATGAACACCTGGTGCGCTACAAGCAGCCGCCGTACATCGGCGGCCACCAGCCGATGCGTCTGACCAGCGGCCATCTCCGCTGGAGCATCCACTCGAACTGGGTCACGGCAGAGGAAATGCTGAAGCTGCATCGCGGCGAGCCGTTCGCCTTCATCAATTCCGCGGTGGCGCGCGGCAAGGGAATCGCCGACCACGACTACATCCGGGTGTTCAACGATTACGGCGATTTCGTGGTGAGAGCCAAGCTGAGCGAATGCGTGCGTCCCGATCAACTGGTCATCTACCACGCCTGGGAGCCTTATCAGTATCCGAACTGGATGCCCTACGATGGAATTCTGCCCGGGCCGGTCAAGGGCCTGCACTTCGCCGGCGGCTATCGCCACTATCAGTACATGCTATGGAACTGGTCGCCCGCTCAGGAGGATCGCCACACCAGCATCGACATGGAAAAATCCGCCTTCCAGAGTTGACATCATAGTGATAGACGGCGGGGAGGGATTTTTATGTCCTTGGCGCTTACATCGGATGTCTTCGAGAACGGAAAGGAAATTCCCGCCGTCCATACCTGTGAGGGCAAAGACGTCTCGCCCGCGATCGCGTGGTCGGGCGTGCCAAGCGGCGCGCGCAGCCTTACGCTGATTATGGACGATCCTGACGCGCCAGATCCCGCCGCGCCGCGGATGGTGTGGGTCCACTGGGTGCTGTACAACATCCCGCCCTCGGCGGTAGGACTGCCGCAGGCCGTCAAGCCCGAGGCCTTGCCTGCGGGAACGTTCCAAGGGCGCAATGACTGGGGACGGAAATGGCGGTCCCTGCCCTCCGATCGGACGCCATCGATACTTCTTCAAGCTCTACGCATTGGATAGCCTGTTGCCGGATCTTAACCGGCCCACCAAAGCGCAACTGGAAGCTGCGATGCAGGGACACATCTTCGAGCAGGCAACGCTGATGGGAACCTACCAGCGGATCCACCGCTAGCACGGCGGCGCGGCGAAGGGGCGATCGGCGGCAAGCGAGCTATTGCACAGATGGAACCGGTCCAGCCCAAATTTAATTCTCCAGCTTCGATAATATCCGAGCGCGCGAAGGATCAAGGCGACAAGGTCATCCTCCTTTTCGAGGATCAGCGCATCACGTACGCCCAGTTGAACGAGCGCGTAAACCGGGTCGCGGGCGGCCTGCTTGGCCTCGGCGTCGCAGCCAAAGAGGGTGTGGCGATTATGATGCCCAACCGGCCCGAGTTCCTGTACGTTTTCTTCGCGACGCAGAAACTTGGGACCTGCGCGGTCCCAGTGAATGTTGCGCTAAAGGGCGAGGGCCTCGCCTACATCCTCAATCACTCCGAGGCGCGCTCGATCGTCATCGCGTGGGACCTGCTCGAAAACCTGGCGGCGATTCGATCGAGCCTCGCCGCCGCGATCCGCGTGATTGTGGACACCACCGAAGCGCCGCCGGAGTTGCGGCTGCCGGCCGGCGCGGTCGCGCTCGACGCACTAATGAAGACGGCGCCCGCGCCGGTGGCGACCGCCGAGCCCGCGGTCGAGATCGATCCGGAGGCGCCCGCCGTGATGCTGTACACCTCGGGCACGACCGGCCTGCCCAAGGCCGTGGTGATGCGCTACCGGGCGTTTAGCGGACCGATGCTGGATTTCGGGGCGTTCTATCGCGACGACGATGTCCTCTATACCTGCCTGCCGCTGTTCCACGCCAACGCACTCTTCCTGACCGCGGTCAGGGCGCTTGCGAGCGGGCACATGATGGCGCTTTCGCGGCGATTTAGCGCGAGCCGTTTCTGGGACGAGATCCGCCGCTACGGCGCGACCACCTTCAACGCGCTCGGCGCGATGATCCCGATCCTGCTCAAGCAGCCGCCGCGCTCCGACGACGCAGATAATAACGTCCGCATCGTGATGAGCGCCGCGACGCCGGCGTGGGCATGGGAACAGTTCGAAAAGCGCTTCAACCTCGTCATCTGGGAGGGATACGGCGCGGTGGACGGAGGAGGATTCTCGCTCATGAACCTCGGGACCTCGCCGAAGGGCTCGATGGGCAAGCCGCCACCCGGCATCGAGGCGCGCGTGTTCGACGATCAGGACAAGGAAGTTCCCGCCGGCGAGGTCGGCGAACTGGTCTTCAAGGTGGACGATCCAGCGGCGCGCCGGGTCGAGTATTTGAAGAATCAGAAAAGCTCCGACGCCAAGGTGCGCAACGGATGGTTCCATACCGGCGACCTCGCCTGGCGCGACCCGGAGGGTAATTTCTACTTCGCCGACCGCAAGACCGATTCGATGCGCCGGCGCGGCGAAAACATCTCCTCGTTCGAGGTCGAGAAGATCGTCAACCAGCATCCCGCCGTGCTTGAATGCGGTGCGTTCGGCGTGCCCTCCGATCTCGGCGAGGACGACGTGATGATTGCGGTCGTCTTCAAGCCCGGCCAAAGCGCCACGCCCCAGGAGTTGGCCCGCTTCTGCTCGGAGCGGATGGCGAGCTTCATGGTGCCGCGTTATTTCGACTTCCGCGAAAGCCTGCCAAAGACCGAAACCCATCGGGTTCAGAAGGCGCAACTAAAGCAGCAGGGCATCACCCCGACCACCTGGGACCGGGACAAGGGCGCCTTGGTGGACATTGGACGCAACACATTGAGGAGCTGAGTAAAACACGCATGGAACTCAAGGAAGCAATCGGCATCAGACGCACCATCCGTTTCTACAATCCGTACCGGCCGGTCGAGCGGGAGAAGATCCAGAAGATGCTCGAGGCCGCGCGGCTCACCTCGTTTTGGGGCAACGTGCAGGCGCTGCGCGCGGTCGTGATGTTCCGCGATTCCTCTCCGGCGGAAAATTGGGCGGCGCTCGTCGCCCCGCTCGGCACCAGTCAGCTAAAGCACTGCCCGGCGGTGATCCTCTGGTACTGGGTGGAAGAGGCGATCTTCGACCGCAAGACCGGCTACCTGACCCAGGGCGAGCGGCTCCATGAACTGGTCGCGGCGCGCGTGATGGGCGTGGACGAGGCCGCAGAGCACAAGGCGCTCGATCAAATGTTGATTCCCTACTTCCGCATGAACGCCGAAGATATGCTCAAATCCGGACTTACCGAGATGGATTGCGGACAGGCGATCGCCCAAGCCACTTTGGTCGCCTACGAGGAAGGCCTCGGCACCTGCTGCATCGGCACCGGAGAGCTCGGCGGCGTGCGCGAGCGCAAGATGCGCAAAGTGTTCAATCTTCCCGACACCGCCCATCTGCTGGTCGTGATGAGCGTCGGCTATCCGCTCGAGAGCCGCGAAGCGGGCGGCCAGCGGCCCAAGCTGCCGTTCGAACAACTGTTCTTCGTCAACCAGCACGGCAAGCCATTCGAGCGCGATCCCAAGGTGGTCGAGGAACTCAAGCGCGACAAGATGATCCAGGCGCCCGCGCCGCTGCCATGGCGCCAGCGGGAACTCGAATTCGTCCATAAGGCGCTGGATATACCGACGAGCTTCATTCCCTCGGGTGGCAGTTCGTAGCCGCTGGCGCGCGTGCATCCGGGGCAACGCGGGCGCGCGCCGCCGGTCACTCCACAGAGCGTAAGGCGCCCAGCACCGGCTCACCCTCGCTCGCCTCCGCGATCCCCAGCTTGTCCAGAATCGTCTTCTGTCCAATGCGCAGTCCCCGATCCGCCAGCATCGCGACGATCTCCGCGAACACTTTCACGTCGCTGTCGTCCGGCAAACCCAACTCGATTTTCGGATAGCGCACCTGCGGCCCCATGTTGAGCTCGACGATTGGCCGAACCAAATCGCGCGCGAGCGTCGCCGCCAATCGCCTAGCGTCCGCATTCAAGATGTCGCGTCTCACGCCCTCGTGGACTTCCGCCGCCGCTCGCGAACCTCCCGAATCAGGCATCTCAGTAGTCAATGTCTGGCCGAGAACTGCTTTACTCACTTGCGCGTCCAGATACTCACAAAATTTCTGATACAACTCCGCGCTGCCGTTCTGATGCGTCTCGGTAAACTCTATTACCATCGACTCCGGCATGATCGCCGCCGCATCAGTGCCTATTTTCGAGACCGCAGTTAGTAGTGCCTGCTTGTCCTGTTCCGACGCGCCCGGATGGTATTTGCCTACTCGAAGAGGCTGCCCGAATACTTCGGTGAACGTTACCCAGTCCTTTAGTACGTAGTTTTTGAACAGGTATGCCCATCCGGCGGCGCGCGCCAAGCCGCCGCGGATCGGCAGACCGGCCTTCGCCTTGGCAAAATGAGTCACGAACTTGAAGGGCGCCAGCGGCGCCGTCATCGGCTGTATTCCTATTCCGGGACGCATCGGGGCATATAGTCCGTCGCCGCCGAAATGGGTCGGTGACCGCGCCTGCGTTTCGCTCTCGACCGGGATTGCCTGGCCGTTCAGTGTCCGCACCAGCATCTCCTCGCCCGATATCCAGTCGAACGCAAACCAGCGCGGGTCGCGCCATTTCAATTGCGCGGGAAACCATTCTCGCCCAGAGGTATCCCAGATTATTTCAGTCGCTGAGAACCCCTTGCCCACCGCATCGAGCACGTCGAACAGCACGCTGTCGAGTTGGAGCGGTCCGGCGGCGATCATCTCGCGCACCATCGCCGCGGCGCGTTGATCCTCGGACCCGCTCGACGCCGCCCTCACCACCAGGTCCAGTTGCGCAACCGCATTCTTGCGCGTGCCGAGCACGGCCAGGTAATGCAAGTCTTTTTCCTCCATCTCCTCGGCCAGCTCGAGATACAGAAACGGATCTCCGAACTCGGCTTGTTGCAGGATTCCCGTCAATCGTTCAGGGGTCAGTCCGATCGACGGATGCATCACCGAATATATATTTCGCACTCCCGCCATCGTCGGCGCCGCCTGCTCTTCGCGCAGCATCCCTGTATCAACTTCGCGTCCATAAGCATCGTAAAGTGTCATTGTCGCTCTCCTATCGCGTCAGTCAGATGTATGCTCTTTCGATGCGGCCTCGCCTATTTTCAAAAACCATTCGCCGCCGCATCGATGGCACGCTTCGGGAAGCCGAATCAGGGCGAGTATAAACTCATAACCGCATTCTTCGCATTTCCATCTCCAGTAGCTATTCATCGGTGTTCAGAACCCACGCACACGAGCGACGACGGGATCGTCTTCCGCCGGCGGCGCGCCGAATGGATCGATCCGCCGGTCGAAGTTGTCCCGCTTGCCCGGCACGGGCGCCGAAATGTACGCGATCTGCCCGGGGTCCGCGCGCGACGCGAAGAACGCCAGCGCCGCCGCCATCGCCGAGTCGCCATGCCGTCCCTTGCCGTCGGCCCCGGCGCGCCGCTCGGCGACCTTGGCCACGCCTTGCTCGAGCACGATCGCGCGATGGTCCGCGAGCACGTCCGCATCCTTGGGAATCTCGATGGTGCCGTCCTCGAAGGCCGCCTTGTAGCGCGGCATATTGTCGCGGTACCACGACTCCGACAGCATCACCTGCACGATTCGCGCGCCGTAGCGCTGCGCGGCGGTCTCCGCCAGGTACTGTCCGTTGCCGCGCGCGTCCATCGCGCCCGTGGTGAATCGCGGGATGCAGTCGGCGATATAGAAAAGCACCTGCTCCTGGTTTCGAAACGGGATATTGCGCAGCTCGACCACGAACGGCGTGCGCCGCGTCAGGTCACGGGCGATCTGGAGCGGCCAGATCACCGTCAAGTCGCCCGATCGGCCGAAATCCTCGCCGAAAAAACTTGCCAGCGCCGGATCCAGCGCCGCGATTGCCGGCGCCAGGTTGTCCTCGCACCACGCCTGCGTCTCCGAGTAGCGATCCGCTTCCGGGCGGCCCGAAAATTCCGCCGGCATTTCCCATCGCAGTATGGGAATACCGGCCTTCATCCGCGCCTCGATCAGCACCGAGCTCAGGTACGCGCCCGACGACGCGCGCGGGATGCAGAAAAGTTCTTCGCCGACGTTATCGCCGTAGTAATCGACAATCTGCTGGCGCCATTCGCGCTGCTTTTCCTCGCTCCACTCGGTTTCGCTCTGTTCGCAGATTTTTCTGTATAGTCCGTCCGATAGTGCGTCGTCGAAAGTCGTGCGATGAAGTGAGTATGGACGCCGGCCGGCGCGAATCTCACTGATTAGTTCGTTGAAGGGATTGTCGGCGCCGTTGTGCGTTGAAATTATCCGGACCAGCCCGCCCCACATCGTAAACGCGAGCGCCGCCTTCAGGAGGCCCGGCAGGTCTTCATGGAACGCGGCCTCGTCTATAACCGCGCATCCGTCCTTGCCGCGCAGATTGGACGGCCGCGAGGACAGCGCCACGATTTTGTGGCCCGACGCGAAACGGATTCGGTAGGCCAGGATGTCGGCGCGCTCGTCCTCGAGCGCAATTTCCTCGATCGCCTCCGCCGCCCGATTGAACCGCCGGGCCCATCGCGCGGCGGCCTCGACGAATTCGAGCGCCATGTCCTTGTTGTAGCCGATATACCATCCGTCGATTCCGGCCCGCCCGCGGACGGCCGCGCCGAGCGCGCGATCGGCAGCCTCGGTCCAGGTGATACCTATTCGCCGCGACTTCTCGCTGACCTTGACTTGCGATTGATCGGCCAGCCATCGGCGCTGATATGGAAGTAATATTGAGAGTGGTTCATTCATTAGCTAATCCGCAGAGGTGGGAGACACAAGGCCATCCTGGAATTTGGACCCTCACCCGCGCCGGAGGCGCGGCCTCTCCCTGTCAGGGCGAGGCAATCCGGGGTCCCTCGCCTCGGTTCGGGATGACAGAGAAAACGCGCGGAAGGAAAGTGAATGCGTGCTCATCGCTAAATCTCCATCAGGACTGCTCGGATCTGATCGGCGGCGTCCGTGCTCAGGCCCTTGGCGCGCGCCTCCTCGACCTTCTGCTCCACCGCCGCCACTTTCGCGCGCGCGCGCTCGGCCCATTTCTGCTGCTCGGTTTCCGTTTTCGCCAGCCCCGACACGCATCGCGCCAGCGCCCCGATATTCACCGGCGCAATCGTCGCGTCGCGCCGCCTTGCACCACCCTCCTCCTTGGAGACGGCGAGCACCTGGAAAAGCTGCGTCTGCACCAGCCTCAGCAGCGCGGTCTGCATCTGCGCGTCATCGTCCTTGAATTGCTCGCAAACGATTCGCGCCTGCTCCGTCGCCATCCGGATCGCGTCGAGCCGCTGCTCGAAGTTCTGCCCATACCGGTTGATCGTCCTGGCCGAGATCTCGAAGCCATTGTCGGCCAGCCATTTCGCCAATTGCTGCGAGGTATGGAACCTGCCATCGGCCATGAGCGCGTCGAGCTGCTGCTTCAGGTCCCGGGGCATCCGCCTCATCTTCCAGCCGGTGGCCGGCGCTTCCGCAAGCGGCACCCGTTTCGGCTTGCCGCCGGGCTCGCTTTTCTTCGCGGCCTTTTTTTTCCTCATCGCGGTGCTCAATCCCCCTCAGTACTTGCGCGGGCGCGCCACGCCCGCGGGAGCCGGGGAGTTGTACTCGACGACGTCAACGCCGCTGGCGGTGAGTTTCGCGAACCAGGTTTCCGCGCCCTCCCCTTCGAGTTCGAGCAAGCCTAAGTCGCGCAGATAGGCGAGCTCGCGGCGCACGGCGTTGAGCGACAGCGAGAGCTTGATGTCGGCGAGCACCCGCCAGATTATCTGCTCCGAGACCGCGATCGGACGTCCCGCGTCGATGACGCGCAGCACCCGCCATCGCGCTTCCTCGCGCCGTTTTTGTTCGAGATCAATTGCGTCCGGCATACAGCCTTTCCTTTACCTCTGCGATATCTTCGCGCATCTCTTCGCGCATCGCGTCCAGCTTCGCGTCCAGCGTGTCGCTGAACCTGATCCAATCCTCGCGCCGCACGTATTCCACCGGCAGAGCCACCCGCAAATCAGTAAGCTGCTTTTCAAGCTCGTCAACGCGGCCGGAGTCGCGCTGATGCTGTTCGTCGCGCCGCTTCAGCAGCCATTGAATCGTGCTCGCATTCACCGCGACAAACGCGACGAAAGCAGCGGTCCATCCCGCGACGTTTCCCCATTCCATATTTCAGTATTAAGGCCGCGCTCCGATGTCACGCGCGGGCCGCTGCGGCGGCGGCGCAGTGATTAAGGCCGTGCTCCGTTGTCGCACGCGGGCGCTGCGGCGGCGCGGGCCGTTGCTACGGCGGCGCAGTATTTCAAGGCTCAGGCTCATTATGAGGAGGTCGAGGAGCTCGGCGCGGGACTCGGCGCAGGCGCCGGTGTCACTTCTGTAGTCAGTGAGGATGCCGCTCCGCTCAACGTTGCAGCCTGATTGTTCAACTGCGTAACGACTGCTTCGACCGCCGGGTCGTCTGCGTTGACACTGCCGCTCTGAAGATTCCCGATAAGAGTCGCCGCCGCATTCATCGCCGCCGTGGCGCTTGTCACGGCGGCCGCGATAGCCGCTTCGGCCGCTTGAAGGTCCTGAATTGCACTCATGATCGTTTTTACAACCTCTTCCTTTGTTTGGGACGTTAACCGCGCTTGTTTCAGTATTAAGGCCACGCTCCGTTGTCGCGCGCGGGCCGCTGCGGCGGCGCAGTTTTAACTATGGCCTCACGTGCCAACGGACTTAGCTCTTCGCCGACGATGAGGTGCCGGTCGGCGCGGTCACAGGAGCGGGCGCTGCGCCGGTCGGGCAATTACCGAGAGTCACGGTCTGAGGCACGATGAGTTGATTGCTCGAATTGGTGTAGCCATACACCTGGCACGAGAACTGATTGGCCTCGGTCTGGTAAGTGGTGTTGATGGACAGCGGCAGCGCAGGAGTCTTGCCTTCGCAATAGAGCACGAGGCCCGCGTAATCGACCTGCGCCTGCGCGTTGCAGAAGTTGGTGGCTTCCATGCTGAGAGCCGCGGCGCTCGGCACGATGGTATTCTTGCCACTGATGATCTGTTTCGGTGTCGGCTGAAGCAGACCGCCGCCCTGCTGAGCGCATCCCGCAAGCATCAGCACCCAAGCCCATAGGAACAGGCCGGGCAATTTTCGAAGTTTCAAACTCATATCAGTCTCTCCTTTTGTTTCGGCGGCATAATTGCCGTTTTTTCAGTGGCTGTTCGCTTGGGTTGCCCCATTTTGCTGGCGCTGTCCTTTTCGCAAGGGCTACGGCACATAGGTCACATGACTCGCGGCGGTGCTGAGCGGCGTCGAAAGCTCGCTCAGTCCGGTATCGACGGGAGTCTCGATGTACATCGTCACAGCGCCAAAACTGTCGCATCGCGCGATGATGCGATGGGGCGCCGAGATCAGCGGGATCGGGCTGGTCGAAACGTCAATCGCCATCGCGGTGCCCGGCGCGAGTTCGCCCGCTATCGGCTCGCGGCCTATTGCGCATTCAAGCGTGAACATCTTCTCGTGCACCTGAGAGCATCCGGTGGTTGCGGCCGCGGCGATCGCGAGTATCGCGAGGCCGATCGCGATCGTCGCGGCGGCAAGCGACTTACTCAGCAGGAGGTTGTTCAATTGAGCGTTCACGCGCCCTGTCATACGCGTCGCGGCAGTAGTCGCGATCGTCGTGAAGAATCTTGAACCGTTTCTGACGCACGAGGTCCTGGTCGAGCGTGAAGCACGCCGCTAATCCCGAGCCGAGCGGACACGGCGCTTGGATAGCGTCGGGCAGTTGCGGCGGCGGATCGAGCGGGGCGATTTTTTCAGTATTAAGACCATTGGAGCGGTCACTCGCGGATTGCTGTGGCGACAATGCAGGCAGGCCGGGCGCGTCCATGCGGATCGTCGGCGCGCACGCCGCGAACAGGCAGGCGGAAATCAGCACGGCTGCTGCTTGAATGCGAAACCTTGCGCAGGTTTCGCGCTTCCGCGGTCGTGGCGGCGACGGCGCAGGGGAAATCGCAAAGTGTGCGAGGCGCACCCTTCGCTCTCCCGCGCGTGAGAGCGAGAGATGCGTCCGCGCATATATCGCGATTCTCACTGCGCACCCCGTCGCCACGGGGCGCACGCCGCGTAGGCGATTATTGACCGGAATCCGCATCTACTTTTTTCCCGCTCGTGCGTAAATCGTTTTTCGCCTGCTCGACGTCGGACTCGGATCGATCGCTGATTGAGAGCGGGGCGGTCGCGACGACTCGGCCGTAAGCCGCCAGCGCGCCGGTTCCAATCGCGAGTATCGCCTCGGTCGAAACGTGGCCGGTCGTGAAAATTATCGACAGCCCGGTAAGGATCGAGCCGAGCCCGCCCCAGAAAGCTTTGCTTTTCCAAAATGCTTTTGTGACCATCATTGTTTGAATACCGTCGAGCCGCATCAGCGGGCGTACGCGCGATTCAGCCATCGCTTGATAAATTTGTTTTTTTCGTTATTGCCGCGATGTCCCCGATCGGCTTTCGCGGCGACCATCCGGTAATGCGCCGCCAGCTCAGAGCGCAACGCCGGCATCAGCGCGGCCGGGTCGGCGCGCGCGGCTTCAGCCACGGTGGAGGGCCCAATCAGGCCGTCTTCGGCGGTCAAAAATTCAGGGCTGTACGCGTCAGGAACGCTGCTTGATGGGTCCACGGTTCAATCGCTCGGCGATCGGCGCGGACGTTAACGCGGGGGCGTCAAACGGATCTTCGGGAGCGTGATTCAGCGCGAGCACCTTGTACACGTATCGCTCCGTGCATCGGAGTTGCTGCGCGATGCGCGAGATGCTGACGTGGTCCGCACGCATCTTGAGGATTCGCATGCGCCGGCGGGCATGAGTGCTGGTGACCGGAATCACCAGTCGATCGCCACCAAACACGTGCGCCATCGCGAGCGCCGCGATCAGCCCAATCGAGCGCGTGATCAAGTCGCCGGGTCCGGGGGCTACCGGGATGTACAAGCGGCGGCCGCCGAAATCGGCGATCAGCTTGTCGGCGGCGTCGTCACCGATCGAATGACCGATCTGATCGTAGAGCGAGGTCCGCGCGACGGGCACGAAAGGATTGAAACGCGGCGCCGGCGAAGGGGCGCGGTTGAGCGCGGGCATCCGGCTGGGGACGGCGCTCATAAGCCGTACGCGAGGCGAAGATTGGAGGGAATCGAGCCGATCTTACGATCGCGATCGTAAACCAGGCGCCAAGCGATCTCGCCGTTGTCATGGGCGCAGCTTTGGCACAGGCCGCGATTGCGAATTACGTCGGCGTGGGTGGTGGTCGCGTGACACCACATGCAGGCAACGACGCGATTAGAAACGGTGGGACGAAGGACAGCGGCCGCGGGTTCCATAAATCCTCCGCGCGAGTCCGGGGGGGGTATCGGACAGTGTGACGATGAATCGCGAACTAGGCTAAAAGTGTGTGGGCGGTAAGATCGATCAGGGGCGAGCCGAGGGAAGTGGGCGGTCGAAGGCCTGGCAGGGCGATATTGGGAGAGCGGAGGCGCGATTAGGGTCGGGGGATTTGGGGTGAGTCGAGAGTGATTTGCTGGTGGCAAGATCATGCGCTTTATGATTTTTATTTCACATTAGGAGATTTATGTCAACCACAGTAGTGGACGCAGCATTTCGCTCGCGGCTGACGCAGGTGATCCAGTCATTCGGCTCGGTGGTGGCGCTGGCGGCGTCGGTCGGGGTTTCGGACAACGCCATTTACAAATGGCTATCGGGCCGGGGACAGCCGAGCGTGGCAAACCTGGTGGCGCTGGCGCGCGCGGGGCGGGTGTCGGTCGAATGGCTGGCGACGGGAACCGAGGCGGCGCAGAGTGCGCAGGCGATCACGCACGCAGTTGAGCACGGCGACTTCATCTTCATGCCGCGCAACCGGATTCGATTCTCGAGCGGGCGCGACGGGATACTTCGCAGCGACCAAGTGGTGGATTCGATCGCGTTCCGCGCGGCCTGGGTCAAGCGGCGGCTCAACACGGAGTCGCGCGACTTGATTCTGATCGAGGTAGTCGGCGATTCGATGGCGCCGACGGTCGAGGATTCGGACTTGATACTGGCCGACCTCGCGGAGCCGCGCTTCAGACAGGACGGGATCTATCTGTTGCGCCATGACGGCGGGCTTACGGTGAAGCGAATCCAGCGGCGTCCGGACGGAAAGTTGCTGGTGCGCAGCGACAATCCGAAATACGAAGCGATGGTAGTGTCCAACGTGAAAATCATCGGCCGAGTGATTTGGATTGGCGGCTGCGTGTGATCGGCGCGGGGGCGGAAGGAATTCCGGTCGCCGACAGGGGTCCTCTAAAAGAATTGGGATTGGTGTAGCCTTTCGATCGCCATGAAGAAGGTGCTGGTGGTTTGTACCGGTAATGTGGATCGCAGTCCGACGGCGGCGATGGTGCTGGCGGAAATGTGCGCACCCATGTGGGTCACATCGGCAGGCACGGAACCGTGGGCGAAGAATCCGGTCAGCCTAGAGCTGGTCGAGGAGGCCGACGTGATTTGCGTCATGGAAGAGGCGCATCGCCGCCATATCCGTGACCGCTTCGGCGAGGTGCACGCTGGAAAAGTGGTGGTGCTCGACGTTCCCGACAACTATGTCTGCTGGGAAGACGAACTCATTCAGCTGCTCAAAGGCAAGCTGCGCACCGCACTGGGACTGACCGATTCGCGACGATAGCGGCCTGAACCTCGCCGCGATCCTGATCGGTCTGCCAAGCGCCGCAATTTCCGTGCTGGGTGCAACGCGCGTGACACCGACCGGCGCGCTTTGCGAAAAACGATCTGAACTTCCTATCTGCCGACCGCGTGACGAACCGTAGTGAGTATATAGATGAAGTCGCGCGGCGATCGCACCTCGCCAAGAAGCGCCACGCGCGACAGCATTTCCATCTCGTCGCCCGAGATGTTGTGGATGCGCCTGAGCTGCTGGTTCTTGTGGAAATCTTCCCAAGCCGACTTCGCGTTCGTCTCGGGCTCAGGTTTGAGGATAGCCTGCGCGCGCGGATTGGCGAGGAAAAATAGTTCCCGCCGATCGAGCCCGAGCACTTCGGCAAGCCGTGTAACGATTTTGTCCGACGGGTGGCGCTTGGCCGATTCGAGGTGGCCGACGTACGGAGTTGAAGTCTTGATGCGACGCGCGACCTCTTCCTGGGTCAGGTCGAGTTGCCGGCGGCGGTCACGAAGTACCTGGCCGAAATTGCGTTCCTTGAAACGTGCCATTGACAGCATCCCCTCGAGCAGTCGTGTGCGACGTGGGATATACCGCGTTCTCAATCAATTGGGTGAGCTTTAATGCTGACGGTTTTTAGCATCGAAACGCGCATGAGGCAAACTCAGCGCTGGAGCCTGCCCGGCTTCGGCTTCCTGAAGGTCGCCGCCCTGCACCAGGGTGGACCATAAATCCTTCGGATCGCTGAAAACCAGGTCGGACTTGGCCGGGACCACGTACCACGCGCCACGCATAACTTCGCTGTAGAGCTGATCGCGCAACCACTGAGCCTTGCCTGAAATGACGCGGAGATCGGCGACCCGCGGGTCCTTCAGGATCGCGGCGATGGCGTCGTGGCCGGTCGCGACGTAAGTGTCGTCGAAAATTCGCGTCGCGGAGCCGGGCGGCGACGACGCGCGAAAGATCACTGACTCCTCGTCAGGTTCCACCGGTCCGCCCAGGTAGATCGTTTCCTGCGTGCGCTTGAGCTGGCGGGCTTGCGGGAAGATATCCCGAACCCGCACTTTGTCCGGACTGTTTATTATGACGCCGGCAAGCAGCGGCGGCTCTGAGGACGGGATCATCAGGATTACGGCGTGCTGAAATGGCGGCTCCCGCAGATCGCGGGTGGCAACCAGAAAGGAGGGCGTCGTCAGGTCCGTGCTATCCGCCTTTTGCGCCGTCGCCAAGGTCGCAATCACCGCCGTGGATACGACCAGGAGGCCCGCTATCACCTGTCCACGGAGCTGGCTGCTGATTCCCCGCATGCAGCAACTACATAGCCGCAACTCGAACCAATGTTCAACGCCGGTTATCGCGCGACTTAGGCCCTGCGCGGTCAGCGTTGTCGAGACTTGGCGATGTTGCGGGTGCCCGCTTTGCGCACCGATCCGACCTCTGTAAGCAAGTCGGGGAGTCCGATCGCCTCGGCGCGAACTTCAAGGTCATACCGAGCCGACCCGGGATGGACGACATAGAGATGCGAGAGTTGGAGATCCTCCAGGGCGATCCGCATCGATCGCGTCATGCGGGGAGCGTCAGCGTATTTGACCTCGACTCCGATGCGCTTGCCGTTCAGGGTTACGAGCAAATCGAGTTCCGCCCCCGATTGCGTGCCCCAAAAGTAGGCGTCGCGTGTTCCAACCACGTTCAAAACCTGCTCGATCACGAATCCTTCCCATGAAGCGCCGAGCTTGGGGTGCGATTCCAGCGCCTCAAAGGACTCCGCGCCTAGAAGAGAATGAAGTATGCCAGTGTCGCGAACGTAGAGCTTGGGAGATTTGATTTCACGCTTGCCGACGTTCTCAAACCACGGCTGCAGCTCGCGAACGACCAGCGCGCCCACCAGCACGTCTGCATGCCGCCGGATCGTTGTGTGCGCCTCGCCCAGCGAGCGTCCAATCTCCGAGGCGTTCCATACCTGCCCATGATAGTGAGCCAGCATCGTCCACAGGCGGCGCAGCGCGCGCGCCGAAATATCGATGCCGAATGAGCGCAAGTCGCGCTCCAGGAACGTGCGGATGAAGTCGCGGCGCCAGGCGCCGCTTTCCGCCTCGCCGCGCGCCAGGAACGACCGCGGGAATCCACCGCGGAGCCACAGCCGACGCATCGCGGTCGCGCCGACCTCGCGCAATCCGAAGCCGCCCATGTCCACGAAGGCGACTCTTCCGGCGAGTGACTCCGAGCTCGCCCGAACGAGTTCAGGAGAAGCGCTCCCGAGGAGCAGGAATCGCGCCGTTTGCCGAGATCGATCAGCCAAAACCCGGAGTACTGGAAACAATGCGGGGGCTCGCTGCACTTCATCGATGATGACCAATCCCTGGAGGCGCTCCAGAGCCGTCATCGGCTCAGCCAGTCGCGCTTCGTCGGCGGGATTCTCAAGGTCAAAGTAACGGGATTGGATCGATTCGACGATGTGGTTGGCGAGTGTGGTCTTGCCGCATTGCCGGGGTCCGAGCAGGGTCACTATCGGCGCCAGCCGCAGCGCGTTGCGGAGGCGCGCCTCGAGCTCCGGCCGCGCAATCCATTTCGGCATCCTTGCATTTTGAGTATCAGACGCTCAAAATGCAATCACGGTCGCGCAATCGCTTTTCATTGCTTTTTGGATCCGGCGCCGGTCCAGTTCCGGCGGCGGCGCTCCGGTACTCAAGCGCGTTTCCAAGCGTCAACTTCGAGCGTACAATCCAGCGACAATGTGGCTACTCGATCGCACCGATAGGCGGACACCAGATCACGCTACCAGCGATTTGCTCGAACGCATCCAGCGACTTGAGCGCGAGCAAGCGGAGCTTCGGGCTCGGCTCGAAGGCGAGCGCCAACTTCGAATTCTCGGGGCCCAGATCGTCGGAGCGGCGCAGGTCGCGCCGGTGATCGGTGGCGCGGTAGAGAAATTTGCTCAGGCGATGAGAGCACCGGCGCCACGCGGCGCGCTGGCGGAATCGCTCGCGCTCGAACCGCGTGGCGGTATTTCGATGGAACCTTCATGCCAGAGTCTGCAATGCTAGAAGCCCGGATCGCCGAGTACGAGCGCTACGCTACTGGCGGGCGCGCCCGAGCCGCGCAAGCCGCCCGCTCGGCCACAGGAACATTTGTTCGAGCCAGATAGGATGACGATGCCGTTCAAACCACAAAATGTAACTTGGGTAGGCGCTCACCATGGGACACCGAACGGACTATCGAGCGCGAAGTTCGTGTGTGGGTACTGTGGCAGCCGAGTCGCAAGCGATGCCGGTTGGGATGGACACGTTCCAGGGCCGAGAACCGTGTCCCGGATCCGAATATGTCCTGATTGCAGCGGACCAACACTGCTTGAAGGAGAAAACCAACTTCCCGGAGTCCTTTACGGGAATCTAGTTAAGCATCTTCCCGACGATATCGCGAGGCTGTACGAAGAGGCTCGCTCATCTATGGCTGCTGGAGCGCCCACCGCAGCGGTCTTGTGCTGTCGAAAGCTTCTCATGCACGTTGCTGTTGAACGCAAGGCTAAGGAAGGCGAGAATTTCGTCGCGTACGTTCAATACCTCGAAGACAACAATTTCATTCCCGCGGGTGCGAAGAGCTGGGTGGATCAAATTCGCACAAGAGGGAACGAGGCAAATCACGAGATACAAATAAAATCTCGACCGGAAGCCGAGGAGATGATCGACTTTGTAGAAATGCTGTTGAAGGTGATTTACGATTATCCTTCTCGCGTTCCCGTACCCACCACTTAAAGACCCAAAGGAGGCGCGCTCGCTTCGCTCGCCGCCACTATTCCCGTTTAACCACCTTTCCCGCGCGAGGCGCTTGCCGCGGGCGCATCTTGATCTTGAGCGCAACTATCGCGAGCGGGGTCGAACCGGCGACAGTCGCGGCCATGGAAGATGGCGCTCACGTTGGCAAGCTGCTGAATCCCCGCATGCAGCAACTAGATAGCCGCAACTCGAACCAATGTTCAACGCCGGTTGTCGCGATCCCCCGCCGCGAATCCTGGATGCCGGTCAGTTTTTCTCAGAGCGATGCGCCGGCTCAGGACATCATCTGAGGGAAATTTTGTCGCGGTCGAGGCTGGAATGCTCCGTTTCAGCGGGCGCTTCAACGCGATCGCGAGTTTCCACGGCGTGCTGGTCGGCGGCGCGGTAAGGATAGGAGCTTCCGTAGCTGCTGTAACTGCTATTGTAGCCGTTAGAGCTGTTCCAATAACCGGGGCCGCCGCCGAAGCATCCTGCGACCAGAGCCGCAATCAGGATCCCGCCCAACGTCATTATTACTTTTCGAGAGTCAATCGTTTTCATACATTCGCCTCAAGATTCGCGGGCGTTTTTGACGGACGCCAGAGCTTTCGTTGCCGGCGTTGCGCGTGCCTTTCGTGCCTCGTTCTTCGCGGCGGCAATCGCTGCAAGGTTTGCACGACGATCAGATCCTCCGTCGCCGTAGTGCCACACGTGGAATCGGTCGGAGTCGCCTATTTGGCCACGCGTCCCGGCGTAGTTTTCAGTCCATTCCGGGTGATGCGAGGTGACCCAGTCGTGCCGGTTCTGCAGCCACCAACCGGCGTCATGCCATTGATTGTGACTGTCGTAGTCGCCCCACGCTTTCTGCCACGGCGTAGCCGCGGCTGGGGCGGCGACGGTCAGGATCATCGCCCCGGCTACGGTGATCGCGGCCAGAGTGATCAGGATTGGATGGAAACGAGGTCGTTCCATAGCGGCTTTCCTCAAGCCTGCCTGTCTGACGATTTTTGTTGGTCTAGCGGAGCGTGGTCAAAGGCGAGCAGAAGGGCCACTGGTCGGGCTGGATCAAAGTCGGGCTCGATTCCTTTTACGATTCCGACAAATCAAAGTCTATTCGCTTTTCACGAAGTCTGTCAAATAAGCTACACTAATTAGTTAATGAGTATGTAGTGGATATACTCAGTTGGGGTGGTAGACGAATAGCAATTAGCTATTGTGAGTTGCCATGAGAACCAGGCAGCGGCCGGATTCCCAGAGACAGCCGCGCGCATGATCCCCTTGAGCGTGCAGTCCGGATTGAGCATCACGTGGAGCAGCCGAGACGACGCGGACGGCGCCGAATCGGATCGCGAGTCTCGAGATCGGCGGACGGCCGTACTGATCTCCAACAGATCCGCGGACGGCCGGGCTGATCTCAAACGCCGACGCCGAAACAGTTTGGTTCGTCTTTTGGTTCTTTGCAGAACAACGACTTGATCGTTGCGGGGAACATTTCGTATCTTGCAAAAGTCGGTTACGATACAAAGAAGGTTGCCGGCCAAAGTGAGCTTGAACATCTGGCTGCTCGCCAAGGCCGACAACTCGTGTGCATGTGGATCAACCGGGTAATTCCACGAACTTGGGGGTCGCCCAGTGAGTACGGCGGTTCAGCTACCGATGAGTCGAACGACTGCCAAAGCTTCTACTCTCGTCGAACTTCTTCGCTCGCGGGCGCTCCAGCAGCCAGAGCAGCGGATGTATGCTTATCTGGTTGACGGAGAAATAGAAGCAGCGCATCTGACCCATGGGGCGTTGGACAGGCAAGCACGGGCTATCGGAGCGATCCTCCAAAGCTATAGAGCGAGGGGGGAGCGGGCACTGTTGCTGTATCCGGCGGGTCTCGAGTTCATCCCGGCCTTTTTTGGATGTTTATATGCCGGCGTAATTGCAGTTCCGCTGCCTCCGCCGAATATGGCGCAGCCGCAGCGGACCGTCCCGAGGCTGCGCACGATCGCAAACGATGCTCAACCGATGCTCGTGCTGACCACGTCATCGATCCTCGCCAAGGTTGAGGGCCTGTTCACGCACGCTCCCGAACTGCGAACGATCCATTGGTTGGCGACCGACAAGATTGTCGGCAGCGCGGCGGATGAATGGCACGACCCGGCCGTGGCCGCCAACACCCTGGCTTTGCTCCAATATACTTCGGGCTCTACCGCAGCACCGAGGGGCGTAATGGTCAGTCACGAGAACCTGCTGCAGAACTCAGCGAACATCAGCCAGGCATTCGAGATTGGACCCCAGACTGTATCAGTGACATGGCTGCCGTTTTTCCATGATATGGGACTTACCAATGGAATTATCCAACCCATATACGGAGGGCGTCAGTGCGTTATCATGCCCCCACAATCCTTTCTTCAGCGGCCGGCGCGGTGGCTTCAGGCTATTTCGCGCTACAAAGCCACGATTAGTGGAGGCCCCAATTTCGCGTATGAAATGTGCGCTCGCAAGATTAGTCCGGAGCATCGCGAAGGTCTCGACCTCAGCAGTTGGAAGGTGGCGTACAACGGTGCGGAGCCAGTCCGTGCGGAGACCCTGAAACGGTTTGCCGCGGCTTTTTCATCCTGCGGTTTCCGACCGAGCTTCTCTTATCCGTGTTACGGACTCGCTGAAGCCACGTTGATCGTTTCGGGCGGACTGATGCAAGATGAGCCCGTTCTCTGCACAACGCGGGTGGCAGCACTCGAGCACAACGGCGTCGCGGAGGCCTCGGACGCGGCGCAGAATGCACGGACACTGGTTGGATGCGGGCGCGCGATGCCCGATACGAAGATTGTTGTCGCCCATCCTGAATCGATGACCGCTTGCGGACCCGATGAGGTCGGGGAGATTTGGGTATCAAGTCCGAGCGTGACTCAGGGGTACTGGAACCGGCCAGAGGAAACCGAGCAAATCTTCCACGCCTACCTGGCCGATACTGGCGAGGGGCCGTTTCTTCGCACCGGAGACCTGGGATTCTTGAGAGACGGCGAGCTATTTGTCACCGGCCGGCTGAAGGATCTGATCATCATCGGCGGCCGCAATCTTTACCCCACCGACATCGAATTTACGGTCGAACAAAGCCATGCGGCAGTACGGCCGGGGTGTTGCGTCGCGTTTTCGGTTGATGTCGCCGACGACGAACGTCTGATAGTCGCAGCCGAAGTGGAGCGCCGCTACCATCCGGAGCGGCATCAACTGAACGGCGAATCGCGCGATTATTCACCCGCAAGCAACCACAACGGGCGGTCTCCAGCAGACCTGGACGCGGTGGTTCGAACCATTCGCCGCGCGGTCGCGGAGGAGCATGACGTGCGGGTGCATGCGGTCGTGTTGCTCAAGGCGGGCGGCATTCCGAAGACTCCCAGCGGCAAGATTCAGCGCCGTGTGTGCGAGGCGAGGTTTCGGGACGGGACGCTGGAACAGTGCGCGAAGAGTGAGTAATGGCCGGAAATCAAACTAACGGCGCTGTCCGGCCTGACGCGGAGCGCAACGGACAGCGCGAGAAGGGGAATTCGGAACCCGGCGCGGAAGCGATCCAGGCCTGGCTGGTAGCCAAACTTTCCGAGCTGCTGGAAATCGAAGCGAACGAGATAGACGTCGGGGAACCGTTCGCGAGCTACGGACTGGGATCGACGGAGCTGGTCAGTCTCTCTGGTGATCTCGCAGAATGGCTGGGACGACAGCTTCCGGCCGAGTTGGCATATGAGTTTCCGACCATCGAAGCTCTCGCCCGCGGTTTGGCGGACTCATCAAGCGCGTCGCAGCCGGCCACCGAGGCGAGCCGGGTTCGGGAGGCGAATGCCGAAGCGATCGCAATAATTGGGATCGGCTGCCGCTTTCCTGGCGCAGAGGACGCGCGAGCTTTCTGGAATCTGCTGCGCAACGGAGTGGATGCAATCCGGGAAGTTCCCGCGGAACGCTTCAACTTGGACGATTTTTTCGATCCCGATCCCGTGGCCCCGGGCAAAATGGTCACGCGCTGGGGTGGTTTTATTGAGCACGTCGATCAGTTCGATGCGCATTTCTTCGGCATCTCGCCGCGTGAAGCCGCACGCATGGATCCTCAGCAACGCCTGCTACTCGAGCTGGCCTGGGAGGCGCTGGAAGACGCCGGACAGGTGCGGGAGCACCTCGCGGGCACGCCCGTCGGTGTGTTCATCGGCATCTCGAACAACGATTACGGCCGGATTCAATTTAATGATCTGGATCGGATTGACGCGTACGCGGGGACGGGCAATGCCCTGAGTATCGCGGCCAACCGTATCTCCTACGTATTTGATTTCCGGGGACCGAGCATTGCGATCGACACTGCGTGTTCATCGTCACTCGTTGCGGTCCACCAAGCCTGCGGCAGCCTGAGAAGCGGAGAGTCCAGCGTGGCATTGGCCGGGGGCGTGAACCTGATCCTGTCGCCGGCGATTACGATCAATTTCACGAAGGCGGGAGCAATGGCTCCCGACGGGCGCTGCAAGGCCTTCGATGCGCGAGCCAACGGCTACGTTCGCAGCGAGGGCGCCGGGGTCGTTGTTCTGAAACCGCTATCGAGAGCCTTGGCCGACCGTGATCCGATCTACGCCGTCATTCGCGGGAGTGCGGTGAATCAGGACGGACGCAGCAACGGACTGATGGCTCCGAATCCTCAAGCCCAGGAAGCCGTGCTGCGAGAAGCCTATCGGCGAGCCGCGGTTTCGCCCGGCGACGTTCAATACGTCGAGGCCCATGGCACGGGCACGTTATTAGGCGATCCAATAGAGGCGAAAGCCTTGGGCGCGGTGCTTGCTTTAGACCGTCGTGCCGAGCGCCCGTGCCTGCTTGGCTCGGTCAAAACCAACCTTGGCCATCTCGAGGCCGCAGCCGGTATCGCTGGATTAATCAAGGTGGCGCTGGCGCTTCAGCATCGCGAGATCCCGCCAAGCCTGCATTTCGAGGAACCCAACCCTCACATTCCTTTTGATCAACTCCCGCTGCGCGTGAACAGGACGCTGTGCCCATGGCCTGCGCAGCCGGATACGCCCCTGCTCGCGGGGGTGAGTTCATTCGGTTTTGGTGGAACCAATGCCCATGTGGTCGTGCAAGGGGCTCCACCCCTCGATTCCGAAATGCATGCTGCGCAGGGCGAGAACGGAAATCGCGATGCTGCGTTCACATACGTGCTGCCTTTGTCGGCACGCAGCGCGCCGGCTCTGCAGTCTGTCGCGCGAAGGTACCACGATTTCCTGATTGATCCGGAGTCGACGTCGGCGCCCTACGATATTTGTTACACAGCTGGCGCCCGGCGAAGTCATCACGAGTACCGGCTCGCCGCGACGGGCAATTCGGCGGCGCAACTGGCGGATGGGCTCGAGACTTTTATCCGCGGAGAGATTCGTCCCGGGCTGTCTTCGGGCCGCAAGCTTTCCGATCGCCAGAGAAAGCTGGTCTTCGTGTATCCCGGGCAGGGTTCCCAATGGTTTGGGATGGGGCGAACGCTGTTAAAGCAGGAAGCGGTTTTTCGAGAAGCAATCGAACGCTGTGACCTCGCGATGCGGCCCCACGGAGACTGGTCCTTGCTTGCGGAACTCACAAGCACCGATGCGGCCCACTCCCGGCTGAACGAAGTCGACGTCCTGCAGCCAGCCTTGTTTGCGATCCAAGTGGCCCTTACGGAGTTGTGGCGTTCCTGGGGTATCGAGCCGCACGCGGTAGTGGGCCACAGCATGGGCGAGGTCGCGGCGGCTCACGTCGCCGGCGCGCTAAGCCTCGAAGATGCGGCACGGGTGATTTGCTGCCGCAGCCGCCTTGTGAAACCGACTATTGGTCGCGGGGCGATGGCCGCTGTGGAGCTTTCAATCGTTGACGCTCGGCGCTCCCTGGTCGGCTACGAAGATCGGGTGTCGATCGCCGTCAGCAACGGTCCCGCTTCGACGGTTTTGTCAGGAGATCCCGCGGCGCTGGAAGCAATCGTGAGTCGATTGCAGCGTCAAGACATCTTCTGCCAAATGATCAAGGTTGATTTTGCCGCTCACAGTCCACAGATGGAGCCGCTTCGCACTGACCTGGAGCGCGCATTGGAAGGACTACAACCCCGGCCCGCATCGGTACCGATCTACTCGACTGTAACGGGCCAGGCTGCGGGCGGCTTGAGCTTCGACCCGCTCTATTGGAGCAGTAACCTGAGGGAGCCAGTCCTCTTTTCAACTGCGGTTCAGCAGTTGCTGGAAGACGGGCATGATACTTTTCTTGAGCTCAGTCCGCATCCTATTCTACTCAGTAGCATTCAGCAGGAATTTCGTCATGCCGGGATAGAAGGCGCGGTAATCGCGTCGCTAAGGCGCGAGGAAGAAGAAGGCAAAGTGTTGGCTGGGTCGCTGGGTATGCTTTATACCCTGGGATATCCGATCGAATGGAGCCGCATCTACCCTAAGCCGGGCCGATCCGTTGAGCTTCCGTCCTACCCTTGGGATCGGGAGCGTTGTTGGATGGACCCGCCGGCGGGCGAGGTCGCCGGTCAATCGCGATCGCAGTACGTCTCGGGCGATGGAGCGGGTAAGCATTCTCTTCTAGGCCGGCATTTCAAATCGGCGCAAACGGAAACCCATTTCTGGGAGGGCGCTCTGGACAGGAGCGCGCTGTCTTACCTGAATGACCATCGGGTCGAAGGAGTTGCGGTACTCCCCGCCGCGCTCTATGTGGAGATGGCGTTGGCGGCGGCGGCTGAGGCGTTCCCGTCGCAGTCGTTTGCGCTGAAAGATGTGGAACTTCGGAAGGCGCTCTTCATCCCAGACGGCGGAACCCGGACAATTCAGGTAATCCTCTCTCCCGGTGCGGACGCAGCAGCATCCCTTCATATCTACACTTGTCCGCGCGATGCAGAGCAAGCCAATCGATCGTGGACGCTACATGCGACAGGAAAGATTTGTCCTGAGCCAGACGCTGGCATTGCCCCGGTTATCGAACAGGAAGCGCTCGCTCAAGTCCGGGCTCGATGCTCAGACCATATCTCGGGACAAGATCATTATCTGAGGCTTCGCGAAAGTGGTGTCGCGTATGGCCCCTCTCTCCAGAGCATTACTGAGTTGTGGCGATGCGACGGTGAAATGCTGGGTGAAGTCAGAGTTCCTGATGAACTGCATGAAGAGTTCAACGCCTATCAATTCCACCCCGCGCTTCTGGACGCCTGCTTCCAGACCCTGGGAGCGGGTGTAGCCAGTCAAGCGACAGAGAACGACGAACAAGGCACCTACATGCCCACTCATATAGATGAGATCCGAATCCACGGTGGTCAGGGTTTGCATCTATGGAGTCATGCCCATCTGCAAAAGGCCGACGCCGATACTATCAAGGGAGACGTGCGGCTGCTGGATGAAAATCGGCACGTGGCAGTCGAAATTATCGGATTGCGCTTCGATAGGATCGGCCGCGATACAAAGCGCGCCGCCGATGAGAATATTGACGACTGGCTCTACGAATTCCAGTGGCAGCCAAGAGAACGTTCGAATGAACAGCCGGCCCCGGAACCGTCCGCGCCAGCCAGCCCGGGCAACTGGCTTATCTTCGCCGACAGCAGCGGCGTCGGAGAAAAGCTTGGAGCACTGATCAAGGCACAAGGAGACGGGGTCACGCTGGTCACTCGCGGCGAATCGTACGAGCGCACGGACGGCAAGAATTTTCGCATCGATGCCGAACGATTCCAGGACATGCGGCAGCTCCTCGAGGCGGTCTTGGCGCAGGATCAGCCAATCTGCCGCGGGGTTGTCCATCTCTGGAGTCTTGATGCTGGTCGTCCAGAGGAGACCACCGTCACTTCGCTGAAGACAGCTCAGGCTCTCGGCTGTAGCAGTGTTCTACAGTTGGTCCAGAAGCTCGGTCGGGTCGAACGGAGTCACTTGCCCCGCCTGTGGCTGATCACGCGGGGAGCTCAACCAGCGGGTGAAGAAACCGTGCCTCTGGACTCAGCCCAGTCGCCGCTTTGGGGATTGGGTCGCGTTGTCGCTCAGGAGCATCCCATGCTTTGGGGAGGACTGATGGACCTGGAACCCGGGCCTTCGGCTGGCGAGGACGCCGCTCATCAGTTGTGGAAGGAAATCTCCGCTCCAGACGGAGAGGATCAGATTGCGTTTCGACAAGGTCGACGATACGCAGGCCGTCTGGTCCGAAAACTTCGATCTGCCACGCAGCCCGCTCCACTTAGCTGGCGCGCTGACGGCAGCTACTTGATCACCGGTGGACTCGGAGACCTAGGCCTTTCGGTCGCCCGCTGGATGGTAGAGCAAGGGGCGCGCCGGTTGATCCTTATGGGACGCACGAAGGTCCCATCACGCGCGCGATGGAACTCAGCAGAAGCGGGAAGCCAGCTGGCCGATCAAATTGCCGCGATTCGTGAGCTGGAAGCTCTGGGAGCGTGCGTGCACCTGGCCTCGGTGGATGTGGCAGATGAAGGACAGTTAGGCGCCTTTCTAGATGAGTTTCGAGCCGAGGGTTGGCCACCGATCCGAGGCGTAGTGCACGCGGCGGGAGTTTTGCAGGACGGACTGCTGGAGCAACTCGACGCGGCGGCACTGGATTCGGTTTTGCGGCCGAAGATGATGGGTGGCTGGCTGCTGCATCGCCTGCTCAAAGACGATCCCTTGGACTTCTTTGTACTGTTCTCGTCCGCCGGTTCCCTCTTAGGCCAGCCAGGCCAGGGAAACTATGCGGCTGCCAATGCTTTCCTGGATGCTCTGGCTCATCACCGAAAAGCGCTGGGAAAGCCGGCCCTGAGCATCAATTGGGGAGCGTGGAGCGGATTGGGTTTCGCGCAAACGCCAGGGGGAAAGCGCCTCGCCGCGCGCCTCGCGCTCGCGGGAATCAAGAGCATCGCACCCGCTCAAGCGCTGAAAGTGATGGAACGCCTGCTCCGGCAAGGTTCGACCCAGGTCGTGGTCGTGCCCGTTGACTGGGAGCGGTATCGCCAGTTTTATCCGGCGGGGACAGAATCACCGCTGCTCTCTGAGCTTGCACGTGAGGAAGCAGACAACTCAGCGCAAGCGAATCATCCGGGCGAGAAGAGGAATTCGATCCTTGCCGCAGAACCCGCTGTACGCCTCCAGTTAATCCAGTCCCACCTGACTGAGCTAGTGGCTCGTGTGCTAGGACAGTCCGTATCCAAGCTGGACGTACAGCAACCGCTCAGCAATCTGGGACTGGACTCCTTGATGGCGGTCGAGTTGAAAAACCGGATCGCGGTAGAACTGGACGTGAACGTGCCGATGGTCACGTTTCTCTCGGGACCCAGCGTCGAACAGGCTGCGTCGCAACTGCTTCATCTGCTTACATCGGAGACTCCTGGCTCATCAGTGCCGCTTGCCTCGGTAAATGGTCACCCCCAAGGGCAGCAAAGAAACGGCGGCATCGATGAACATCTGTTGGAGAACCTTGACCAGTATTCGGACGAGGAAGTGAATTCGCTGCTCACTGATCTATTGGCTAAAGAGGATGTCAGTGAATAGCAGCACTTCCCAGCGAATCGCCGATCTTTCAGCTGGCGAAAAGCGGGTCCTCCTTGCCGAACTTCTTCGCAAGCAGACGCGCGACTCCAAATCACTTTATCCCCTCTCGTACAATCAGCAGGGCATATGGTTTCTTTACCAACTGGCGCCGGAGAGCACGGTTTACAACGTCAATTTTGCGGCGCGCATCTCGTCCGACGTAGACGTTCCCGCACTGCGACGCGCGTTGCAGACGCTAGTTGACCGGCATCCTTCGCTACGCACTACTTTCCCCGCACACTCCGGCAAACCGATCCAGCAGGTCCACGAACAACAGAAAGTTCGCTTCGAGGAAATTGACGGATCTACCTGGAGCGGAGAGGAACTGAAGGCCCGACTACTCGAGGAAGCCTATCGCCCGTTTGATCTGGAACGAGGGCCGTTGCTGCGCGTGAGTCTGATCATGCGGTCGGCACGGGAACATCTTCTTCTGCTGGTCGTCCATCACATAGTGATCGACTTCTGGTCTCTCGCAATACTTTTGGATGAACTTGGGATCCTATACCCCGCGGAAAGCGCCGGCGTGAAAGCGCAGCTACCTCCTCTTGCTCTGCAATACACCGACTATGTCCGTTGGCAGGCTAAAATGCTGGCGAGCCCGGAGGGAGAGCGCCTGTGGACATACTGGCGGGAGAAGTTGGCCGGGCAGCTCCCCCTACTCGATCTTCCGACCGATCGGCCACGGCCTGCTATTCCGACTTATCGAGGGGCGTCGCACGACTTCACTATGGACGCGGATCTTAGCGCCCGGCTCAAGGCTCTCGCCAAGGCTCATGGAGCGACGCTGTACATGGTGCTTCTGGCGGTCTTCCAGATAGTGCTTTCTTTCCATACCGGCCAGGAAGACCTGTTGGTGGGTTCCCCTATGGTAGGCAGGAGCCGGACCGAGTTCGAAGGTATCGTCGGCCTCTTTACGAACCCCGTTGTCTTGAGGACGAATCTCTCTGGAAACCCTACATTCGGAGAATTTCTTGACCGGGTTCGCCACACCGTGCTCGATGCTCTTGAGCATCAGGATTACCCCACCATCCTCCTGGTCGAACGACTTAGGCCGTCTCGGGATCCTAGCCGCCCACCGCTATGCCAGGTGATGTTCGTACTGGATAAACCGCACCGGCTCCCGGGAAACGGAGCGTCAACGTTCGCCGCCGGCCAAACGGGAATTCGCATGAATCCCGGCGGCCTTACGCTCGAGTCCTTTCCCCTGGAGCGTCGGGCGGCCACTCTTGACATGGTGTTGTTGATAATCGAGATGCAGCAATCGCTCTCTGCTTCCATGCGATACAACACTGATCTGTTTGCTGCGGCGACGATCGCCCGAATGTCAAAACACTTCGAGACACTTCTGCGGCATGTCGTTGGACAACCCGCTACCAGGTTGAGCGCGTTAAAAGAATCCCTCGCCCAAACCGACAGGCAAGAACAGGCCCAGATCCGAAACGAGCGCCGAGAACTCAACATTCAGAAGCTACAGCAGATCAAGCGGAAATCTGTTAGCGCGTCGCACCTGGGTAATGACGGCATACATGGGAAGCCGAACTACACGAATGCAAACAGACGTTATTGAAGGTTTCCGGCTTTCGCCGCAGCAAAAGCATTTGTGGGCGTTGCATCAAGCTGACGGCAGCCTGCCTTATCATGCTCAGTGCGCCATATTGATCGAAGGAAGCCTCGACACGCGGCTTCTGCAGGCCGCGCTGCAGAGAATCTTCGTTCGGCATGAGATCCTCCGCACTTCCTTTCATTGCGGAAACGGCGCGACCGCTCCGCTGCAGACCGTCGGTGTGGGTGGCATGCCGCCAATCGATGACTACGATCTGAGCGGTTACGATCTTCCACGGCAGGAGGCTGCGATCGAGGCGCTTTGTCGGCAAGCGGGAGAGGTGGTCTTTGACTTAGATAGGAGTCCGCTTGTGCGTATGTCTCTGCTTAGCCTGTCACCAGACAGACATACGTTGTTTATCAATCTATCTTCCTTGTGCGCGGATGCGGCATCACTCGAGATTTTAACGCGCGAACTCAGCCGTTCCTATTCAGCTTTTCTGGGTTGCGGGGAGCTATCCGGTGAACCGCTGCAATACGCCGATGCCGCGGAGTGGCAGAATGACTTACTAGAATCGGACGACAGCGAGGAAGGCAACAAATACTGGCGCGCGCGGAAAGTTTCCCATGCTATGTGCCCACAGCTCCCCTTTCAACCGCGTTCCTTCGGAAGATCAACATTTAAACCGCGCTTCTTCACCTCTCCGATCGAACGCGATATGACCGCAAATATCGGGACGCTCAGCCGGAAGTACGATAGTTCGCCGTCTGTGTTACTTTTCGCTTGCTGGCAGATTCTCCTTTGGCGCCTCGCCGGCCAGTCAGACTTTGTCGTCGGCATAGCATCCGACGGCCGAACGTATGAGGGGCTACAGGAAGCAGTAGGCCCGTTTGGAAAGACCTTGCCCGTGTTTTGTCATCTGGAACGGGACCTTCGATTAAGTGGCTTGTTGGGGCGGGTTAGTGAATCGCTGCATGATGCCATCGCATGGCAGGAGTACTTTAGCTGGGAACAAATCGCAGGATCGCAGACAGACGCCGGGTCCCCTCCCTTCTTGCCTGTTGGTTTCGAATTCACGGAAGAACACGCGAAATATCCCGCTTCCGGCGTCACCTTTAGCATTCAAAAGCGATATACCTGTTCCGATCGATTCATGCTTAAGCTCTCCTGCATTCGAAAGAAGGACTCTTTAATCGCCGAGTTTCACTACGATTCCAGCTTATTCCGCGCTGAAGATATAGACCGGTTAAACGGAGAGTTTCAGACTTTGCTGGAAAGCGTCACGACGAATCCAGACACCCGGATCGATGACTTCGAGATAGTAAGCGACGCGGACCGGGATCAACTGCTGATCGAGTTTAACAACACCAGGACTGACTATCCAAAAGACAAGTGCGTTCACCAACTATTCGAGGAACAGGTCGATCGCGGGCCGGAGAACGTCGCCATCGTTTTCCAGGACCGCCATTTCACCTACACTGAGCTCAACGCTCGGGCTAATCAGCTCGCGCATCATCTGCGAAAGCTCGGCGTCGGATTGGAAGTCCCAGTTGCAATCTGCATGGACCGCTCGCTGGAGATGGTCGTGGGAATCCTTGGCATTCTTAAGGCGGGTGGAGCTTACGTGCCCTTGGATCCCGAGTATCCCAAGGAACGTCTAACTTACGTGCTGAAGGATGCCCGCGCGCAGGTGCTGCTGACGCAGAAAACTCTGCGCGACAGTATGCCTGAGCTTGGAATCGCTGTGGTTTGCGTGGATTCGGACTGGGAAGACCTCGCGCGTCATGGCGAAAACACGCCTCAAGCTAACGCAACCGCCAAAAACCTCGCGTATGTGATTTACACTTCAGGTTCGACGGGACAGCCGAAGGGGGTAATGGTCGAACACGGCGGACTGACTAATGCTATTAACTGGATAATGGAGACACTTGAGCTGTCATCCAGCGACCGCTGTATGTTGAAGACTCCCATCTCGTTCGATGCCGCTGGACGCGAATTGTTCGCGACGCTGTTGGCGGGAGGAACTCTGATAGTTGCGGAACCAGGCGGTCATCGTGACAGCCGATACCTGGCAGACACCATCCGCGGCGCGCGAATCTCAATTCTTCACTGCGTCCCATCGCTTCTCCGGCTTTTGCTTGAGGAACCCGCCTTCGACGAAGGCCTCGGTCTGCGCGCTGTGATGTGCGGCGGCGAGGCGTTGACGCCCCAGATCGTCAAGCGGTTCCAAAGCCGCATCGGGGCGAAGCTCTACAATGTGTATGGACCGACTGAGACAATCATCGACTCTACGTATTGGCCATGCGAAGAGTGTAACGGCCATACTGCAGTTCCCATAGGACGACCTATACCGAACGCACAAGTATATATCTTAGACGACCTGCTTCGTCTTCTCCCAATAGGGGCCGCTGGTAACTTGTACATCGGTGGCATGGGTCTGGCTCGCGGCTATGTCAGTCGACCCGATTTGACTGGCGAGAAGTTTATTCCAGATCCTTTCAGCGGCGAGCCAGGAGCGCGGCTGTATAAGACCGGGGATCTCGCGCGCTATCGGCCAGACGGGAACATCGAGTTCCTGGGTCGGAGCGATCACCAGGTTAAGATCCGAGGGTTCCGCATCGAACTTGGGGAAATCGAGGGAACGCTCGGACAACATCCAGCCGTGCGGGAGGCTATCGTACAGGCCCAGGAAGTCGGGTCCGGAGAGAAACGGTTGGCGGCCTATGTAGTCGCTGAGGGAAAAGCACGCCCCACCGCTAACGAGCTGCGCGAGTTTCTGAAAGAGAAGTTGCCCGCGCACATGGTGCCAGCGGTTTTCATGCTGCTGGACGCCTTCCCATTAACTGCCAACGGGAAGGTAGATCGCCGCGCGCTGCCGACGCCCGACGGACGGCGACCCGAACTCGACGAGGTATTCGTGGCATGCCGCACGCCCACGGAAGAGCTACTCGCCGCGATCTGGAGCCAAGTCCTCGCCGTCGAACGAGTAGGTATCTACGATAACTTTTTTCAGCTGGGCGGGCACTCGCTATTGGCTACCCAGGTAGTTTCCCGAATCCGCGAAGCCTTCCAGGTCGAGATGACACTGCGCCGTCTGTTCGAGGCGCCCACCGTTGCTGGCCTAGCTGAAAACATTGACATAAGCCGGGGTGCAGGACTACAGGCGCCGCCCATTGTGCCTGTTCCCCGGGACGAAGAACTGCCTCTCTCCTTTGCTCAACAGCGACTGTGGTTCATCGATCAGCTCGAGCCGGACCGCTCTGTTTATAATTTTCCCGCCGCCGTCCGTCTCAAGGGACCGCTCAACTTGATGGCGCTGAAGCAGAGTCTCAACGCAATCGTGAAGCGCCATGAAGCCTTGCGGACGACCTTTCCCATTGTGGATGGTCGCCCGGTTCAGGTTATAGCACCGCTCCTGACGTTGACGCTGCCGATAGTGGATTTGCGAGAGCTGCCTGAGCCTGAGCAGGAGAGCGAGGTCCAGCGGCTCGCGACGAACGAAGCGCAGCGGCCCTTCGATTTGGCCGAAGGCCCGCTCGTGCGGGCAACCGTGCTACAGCTGGGTGAAAACGAACACGTCGGGCTTCTGACGATGCACCATATTGTTTCCGACGGTTGGTCAACCGGAATCCTAATTCGGGAGATGGCAGTACTCTACGATGCCTTTTGTTCCGAACGGCCCGCATCGCTACCTGAGCTACCCATTCAATACGCAGATTTTGCCCATTGGCAGCGGCAGTGGTTGGAGGGTGAGGTTCTCGAAACCGAGCTTAGCTATTGGAAGCAGCAACTGCTTGGCGCGCCGCCGCTTCTGGAATTACCGACGGACCACCCCAGGCCCGCTGTACAGACTTTTCGCGGTGCGCACCAATCTTTTTTATTGCCCAAGACCGTAGGCGACGCGTTGAAGACGCTAAGTCGCCAAGAAGGGGTTACCCTTTTCATGACCCTGCTGGCGGCCTTCAAGATTTTGCTGCACGGGTACGCGACTCAAGACGACCTCGTCGTAGGAACGCCAACCGCCAACCGTAATCGCCTGGAGATCGAAGGCCTAATAGGATTTTTCGTAAACACGCTCGTTTTGCGCACCGACCTCTCAGGCAATCCCACTTTTCGGGGGCTTTTGTGCCGGGTACGAGAAGTGTGCTTGGGAGCGTATGCCCATCAGGACCTGCCCTTTGAGAGGCTGGTCGAGGAATTGCATCCGGCGAGAGATTTAAGCCGCAATCCGCTCTTCCAGGTGATGTTCGTGCTGCAGAATGCCTCGCCGCAGGCGGTGGAACTCCCGGGATTGAGCCTGAGCCCTGTGGAAGTGGACACCAGGACAACTCATTTTGATCTGACCCTGCATATCGTGGACACCGAGCAAGGCCTAGTAGGAACATTAGCATATAACACGGATCTGTTTGAGGCTGTCACTATTACACGCATGCTCGGCCATTTTAGGACCTTACTGGAAGGCGTGGCCTACACCCCCGAGCGACGCGTCTCGGACTTGCCGCTATTAACCGAAGCAGAGCGACAGCAACTACTGGTGAACTGGAACGCTACCGGAGCTGATTGTCCGAAAGACCTGTGTATCCATCAACTTTTTGAGTCGCAGGTCGAGCAAACACCTGATGCGATAGCGGTAGTACTTGAAGATCAGCAGCTGACGTATCAAGAACTCAACCGCCGGACTAATCAACTCGCGAATCATCTACGGGTTCTGGGAGTGGGACCGGAGGTACCGGTCGGAATCTGTGTCAAGCACTCATTGGAGATGGTCGTCGGATTGCTGGGCATTTTAAAGGCGGGCGGTGTGTATGTGCCTTTGGATCCAGCGTATCCGAAAGAGCGGCTCGCCTTCATGCTGGAAGACGCCGAGGTGCCAGTACTACTGACACAGGAACCGCTGCTCACGGGCTTGCCTGAACACAATGCTAAGGTGGTCTGTCTGGATTCGGATTGGGAGGCGATCGCCCAAGAGAGTGCGGAGAACCCAATCTGCTTAACCTTGCCCGAAAACCTGGCTTATGTAATCTATACCTCGGGATCGACCGGTCAGCCAAAGGGAGTCCTCGTTTCGCATGCTTCGATCTCAGCGCACTGCTTCAATGTTCAAAGGTACTACGAGCTGGATTCAAGCGATAAGGTGCTCCAGTTTGCCTCACTGAGTTTCGATCTGTCATTGGAGCAAGTGCTGCCTACGCTTATTGTCGGGGCCACGCTGGTTATGATGAGTACCGACGTATGGCATACTACGGAGTTTCACAAAAGGATTTCGGCGTGCGGACTCACTGTACTTAATATTCCAACCGGCTACTGGCAAGAACTGGCGCGAGAGTGGGCCGACTTTTTGGAGTTGGTTCCAAATGTTCAGCCCAGAGTCTTCATCGTGGGCGGAGATACGATGTTGCCTGAGTTCCTCGACCTCTGGAATCGAACACCCTTGAGTTCAACCCGCCTAATCAATGCCTATGGGCCTACGGAGACGACTATAACGGCGACTGCCTTTGATACCACTCCGTGGCTTCGCGAGCGCTCAACTCTTCAGAGAATTCCCATTGGCCGCCCCCTCGCGAACAGAGAAATCTACATTCTAAACAGGGATGGTATCGTCGTTCCCGTGGGAGTTCCAGGTGAACTGTATATTGGCGGTGACTGCTTGGCTCGAGGTTATCTAAATCGAGCCGATTTGACCGCCGAGAATTTCATTCCGAACCCCTTCAGCGGCAAGCCTGGCACGCGATTGTACAAGACCGGGGATCTCACCCGCTATCTTTCCGATGGGAATATCGAGTTTCTTGGTCGAGTCGATCATCAGGTGAAGATCCGCGGGTTCCGTGTCGAACTTGAAGAAGTCGAGGCGGTGCTTCGCCAACACCCGGCGGTGCGCGAGACTGTTGTCTCGGCTCGGGAAACCGCTCCTGGAGAGAAGCAATTGGTGGCATACGTGGTCGCTCAGGGCGAATCCCCGCCAACCGCTAGTGATCTGCGTGTCTTTCTGAAGGACAAGCTACCCGATTATTTGATGCCTGCGGTGTTCGTGCCGCTCGATGCTTTGCCGTTGCTGCCCAACGGGAAGATAGACCGCCGCGCCCTGCCGAAGCCCGGCCAAACACGATCCGAACCGGGAAGGGCATTCGTGGCACCGCGTAACGCATTGGAACTCCAGCTCACTAGTCTGTGGGAGGAGGTCCTGGGTATTCGGTCCATCGGCGTGACTGACAATTTCTTTGAGCTGGGAGGACACTCCCTGGCGGCGGTTCGTTTGTTCGCGTTGATAGAAAAGAGACTGGGCAAGAAAGTTCCCTTAGCCACTGTGTTTCAAGGACCAACAGTTGAGCATCTAGCGAAAATTCTCCACGAGCACGCCAAATCGCCGCCGCGCTCGTCTTTGGTAGCTATTCAACCCGGAGGCAACCGACGGCCTTTCTTCTTGATACATCCGGCCGGTGGACATGTCTTTCCCTATGTTCATTTGGCGCACTATTTGGGCTCCGATCAACCCGCTTATGGCCTACAAGCAAGAGGGCTGGAAGAGGGACAGGAACCGCACTCGCGGATCGAAGACATGGCCGCTTACTACATCGAAGCGCTGCGGGCAGTGCAGCCCGAAGGTCCCTACCTTCTAGGGGGCTGGTCCATGGGAGGTATCGTAGCTCTCGAGATGGCTCAGCAGTTTCGCGCTCAACGTCAGAGGGTAGCCTTGTTAGCATTCCTGGATACTCGGATTCCAACCGCCGATGAGGAGCTCGCCGATGAGGACTTTGACGCGCGCTTGCTGGTCGACTTTGTCCGCTATTTCGGTCTTTCATTGGATCTCCGCGATTCCCTCGCTCGGCTTCCAAAGCACGAACTGCTCGAGCGCGTGCTCGAGCACGCCAAAAGAGCAGGCTTGATGCCCTCCGATATTGAAGTTTCCCAAGCTCGGCCGTTCATCGAACTCTGCAAGGCCGATTTTCGCGCTACACAAAACTACGTACTGCATCGCTACCCGGGTCGAATCACGCTATTCACGGCTGGTCAGGAACTTGCGGGGACCTCGTCTGATCCGACCTTGGGCTGGAGTCAGTGGGCTGCTGCAGGAGTGGAGGTCCATGTCGTTCCGGGCAATCACGCAACGATGGTTTACAAGCCTCACGTTGAAGTTTTGGCTGAGAAGCTACGGGCTTGCCTCGATCAGGTGCAAGCGACTGAGGGACAGTTCGCCGATGTCAATCCATCGATCGGTTCACTGAGGGACGCAAAATGAATGGTGACGACAGAGAAGACACGACAACCTACAAAGTCGTTGTAAATCATGAAGAGCAGTTTTCGATCTGGCCTGCCGAAAAGAAAAGCCCCCTTGGTTGGACGGATACAGGCAAGACCGGTTCCAAGGCCGAATGCCTGGCTTATATTAAAGAAGTGTGGACCGACATGAGGCCACTCAGCCTGAGACGGAAAATGGATTCGCGGGACAGTTAGACTCGTTCATCAAAGAGTTAGTTTGTAGGTTCTACCTTCTGAGGACGGATTCTGAGTGAACCGCTCGACAACCGCCGATGCTTTCGACTCCTGGATTTCATGCCGCAAACCTGGGTCAAAGACCCGTCTTCGCCTGTTTTGTTTCCCATACGCAGGAGCCGGCGCCTTGATCTTTCGCACCTGGTCCGACGGCTTACCGGCGGATGTAGAGGTCTGCCCGGTTCAACTCCCGGGACGGGGAACTCGGCTGATGGAGCGTCCTTTCACTCAACTCTCACCTCTTATCGAGGCGCTCGCCGAGGCTTTGGTTCCACTCCTGGATAAGCCGTTTGCCTTCTTCGGCCACAGCCTCGGAGCATTAGTCAGTTTTGAACTCGCCCGCCGGGTCCGCAGACAGTATGGCATGCATCCTGTTCGCCTATTTGTATCCGCTGGTCGTGCGCCTCAAATCCCTCATCGCGAGCCGCGTATCCATACCCTGCCAGATAAAGAATTTTTAATGGAACTGCGGCGGCTGAACGGCACGCCCAGCGAGCTCTTGGGTCACGAAGAATTAATGGAGATCATGCTCCCTGTCTTGCGCGCAGACTTTGCGGTGTATGAAACGTACTTCTACTCGACTGAGCCACCCCTGAACTGTCCCATCTCCGCGTTTGGTGGCTTGCAGGATCACAGAGTGAGCGATAGCGACCTTGAAGCCTGGCGCGCTCAGACGAGTGTTTCGTTCTCGTTGCGGATGTTTCCCGGCGACCATTTCCTCTTGAAACAGCCTCTTCTACTTCGGGCGCTTTCCCAGGAACTGCGATGAAGCCGGTAACAACGGCCACATGAAGACACTGCCCATCACCTCAAATCCTACGCCGTGGGGCTTTCCACCGGCGACTATAATATTAGGTAGTGACGAAGTACATGTCTGGCGAGCCTCTCTGGACGAGCTCCGGCCGCACCGCGATAGCTTCCTGGATACCCTTGAGGCAGATGAGCGAACCAGGGCCGGGCGGTTTTACTTTCAGACAGACCGCGAGCGCTTTATCAACGCTCACGGAGTACTCAGGGCTATCCTCGGCCTGTACCTGAATAGAGAACCGAAATGCCTGTCCTTCTGCTGCGGTTCTCATGGAAAGCCCGCCTTGGCCTGGGAATACGGCGGAGATGCAATCCGCTTTAACATGTCCCACTCTCAGGGAGTGGCCCTTTATGCGGTTACTCGTGGCCGCGAGATCGGCATCGACCTCGAATTCATCCGCTGCGATTTGGAAGTCGAGCAAATCGCCGAGCGATTCTTCTCGCCATGCGAGATTGCAGCGCTCCGGGCGCTTCCTGTCCACCTTCGGAAATACGCGTTCTTTCTCTGTTGGACCCGCAAGGAAGCCTACATCAAGGCCAGTGGCGAAGGACTCTCCATCCCCCTGGATCAGTTCGACGTGTCGCTGATTCCCGGAGAACCTGCAGCGTTGTTGAGCACCCGACCAGATGCAGACGAAGCCCTTCGTTGGTCTCTACGGGGGCTGACCCTCGCCTCCGGCTACTCGGCTGCTCTTGCTGTCGAAGGGCGCGGCTGGACTTTGTCCTGCTGGCAATGGCCGGGACCACTTCGAAGTACCGCGTGAGCGCCAGGTAGTATATTTGCCATTTTCCCCTCTGGCAGTGCCGCCGCGACGGTCGATGCCCGGCCGGAGCACAACCTGCGCTGGTGTTGACCCCGTGCCGCGCTCCGAAATCGAGCGCCAGTCGCGCTCCACCTCCCTCATCCACGGCCTTTGCCTCTCGAGTCCATTGGTGTACAATCCAATTACCTCGTCCGAGAGTTTTCTCACATCTCTACACTTTGCTCGAGGTAGAAGAGCCGCCATCGGCACGCGGTATGCGTTTTGGGCACTTGCGCCAAAGCAAGCCCCTAAAATGCATGAAAACGCGTATCAGGTTGCGGCCCATGCTGGTCTGTTAGGAATGTGGGTTTCAAAATGAAGGTCTTATCATTCCGATTCTGGACTCTGATTCCTTCGTTGACCGTACTTGCAGCCGTTGTAACTCTATGGCCTGCTGTCGGCCGCACGGATGTTGTTCTGGCGCCGGGGACAGAGTCGAGTGCAGGTGGCGCAACAGATGCCTGGCTTGTGACGCGCGGTCTGATCGGTCACGGGATGATCGGCGAACAATCCGGCAGCGAGATAATGACGCCGCCGCCGGGCACCGAGGTAGACGAAACCCGGCAAACAGAGGACCGGACGGGCGAGATCCTGAACCAGGTCAAGTCGTGGAACGAAATGGTCGACGACGACACGATCCATATCGAGGTGACCACCCTATCAACCTATCAGTTCGAAGTCGCCTTCTGGCTGTTTCCCAATCATCGTCAGGGTTGCACCATGTATCAATGGACGCTGTACGATCATGGTCGCGCGCTGCAGAGCGCGTTCTGGCGTAACGATGCGACGGTGCTGCGGCTGGCCGGGGCCTCAGACCTGCCACATGACTTATATCCGGACTCGGTTCCGTGGGTGGCGTTTCTACGCGTTCTCGACGCGCCGCGCGACGGCGCCGAAGGTATGATTCATCAGCAGATCACGCCGTACAGCTATGTAGGTCAGGAGGTTTGGGCCAACAAGTCCAAACAGATCAGCGTGCCGGCCGGCAGCTTCTCCGCCCTCAAGTTAACCGCACAAGTCGATGTCGCGACGGTAATGCCGAACTGGCCGCGTTTCGTCCTGCACGTCATCGAGCCGGTAGTTCCCAAAAACACCCTCTATTTCCAGGCAACGCCGCCCTACAGGCTGCTCAAGCAGCAAGGCGCTACCTTTGTCGGCGGCCCCGAGGTCACCACGGAACTCATTCGCTTCTATATCGCAAGCGCACCGCCGGTCGCAGCTGCAGCGGCCTTGACGGCAACCCACACGCCGATCGCCGCTGTGCTCGGGGGCGCATCGATTCCAAAGTGACTCCTTTCTGTAGTCAGCCGGCGTCTCCTCTTGCCGTCGCTCCCGCGTCTTGCCTTTCACGCGTCTCGTCGCTCGCTATTTGACCGTCCCGCAAGCGGATCAGGCGGTGAGCCCGTTCCATGACCTGGGGATCATGCGTGGAAAAGAGGAAGCTCGTACCGGTAACACGATTGAGATGTTCCATCACATCGAGGAGGGCGATAGCAGTAGCAGAGTCCAGATTCGCCGTGGGCTCATCCGCCAGAATGAGCGCAGGTTCTGTAACCATGGCCCGAGCCACGGCAACCCGTTGTTGCTGCCCACCGGACAACTCCGCTGGACGCCGATCTTCGAGACCGGCGAGGCCGATTTCAGAAAACAGTTTTTCCACCTTTTCTCTGCGCTGATGCGCGGGCACCCCCTGGAGGAGCAGCGTAAACTCAGCGTTTTCTAACGCGGTAAGTACAGGCAGCAGGTTGTACGTTTGGAACACAAAGCCGATGCGCTGCAAACGCAGCTGCGCCAGTTCACCTGAAGATAAGAGCTGAAGGTTTTGCCCTGCCACCCATATCTCGCCCGCGTCCGCGCGGTCGAGTCCGCCGATGATGTTGAGCAGGGTGGTTTTGCCGGAACCTGACGGACCGGCAGTAGCCGCGAATTCCCCGGCAGCAATCTGTAGAGAGACGCCACGCAGCGCCGGGACCTCGATTGGCCCGGTGCGGTACGTCTTACTCACATTCTTCAGTTCCACCGCCCATTCTGTCACCGTCGCTCTCATTTCTAAAGCACCTTCAACGCATCCGGTAGCTCTGTCCGCGCTGCCTTGAGCGCCGGATAAAACGAAATGATTGTAGCCATCATGAACACAATGCCGACAGACCACACGATTCGATTCAGGCTTAAGCGCGAGTAAAGAATAGGATCAAACACAAGGGCCGCTGGAAGGCCGGTCCTGAATACCCAACGCAGATCCAACCCCGAGTTAGCGAAATAGTGCTCGACGCTCAAACCCAACGCCAGTCCCAAGGCCAGGCTTATCGCCGTGAGGGCCAGAGACTCGCCGATGACCATTACAGCAAGCTGCCGAGGCCGAAGACCAAGAGCTTTACAAACGCCAAATTCATATCGGCGCTCCAGCACTCTCATCAGAATCGTGTTAAGTATTCCCAACCCTACCATCGCCAGTATTACGCCGTTCATGATGTAGTTAAAGGCGTGGTCCAGCCCAAGAATCTGGGCAAGCATCGGGATTGATTCTCGCCAGGTCAGGACTTCAACCGGAGATCCGGTCAATTGCTTCCTCAAGGCTCTTGCTACCAGTGGCGAGTCACCTTCCTGTTGAAGCAGGAGGGCTACCTGAGTCACCTGGCCGCCTGGCACTCCGAGCAGCGTCTGAGCCGCAGATAACGGTAGTTGAATGATGTTAGCATCGATCGCTTCGAGGCCCGTCTGAAAGATACCACTCACCCGCAAAAGAGTGCTTTGCATCTCTTCCCCGGCGCGACTCTTGGTTTCAATGCCAGGCTGTCGTAGCGCCTGAGTCATGAGGACTACTCTGGAACCTATCTTTACCTCGAGGTTGCTAGCCAGCTCGGCGCCAATGACAACGCCTGGAGGGTTCCCATTACTTAGATAGGTCCCTTCAACTATCCGCTGTGGAATAAAGGATACGGCCGGCTCGTCTTGTGGAATCACCCCCATGATTCTCACGCCGGCAGAATTGGCTGAGGAACTTAGAAGCCCGGTGGCCAGAAGCCTCGGACTGACTCCTCGCACAACCGGCTTCATGACCGCGGTTTGCAAAAACTCTTCGATCCTGGACACCACCTGGGCCGGCAGCAGCAACTCGTCAGAGCCGGAGTCTTGATACCCCTTCGCCTGGATCACTACATGCCCCGGGCCAAACCGCACACCGTCGGCAATCGTTTGCTCGTGCCCGCCATCGAGCAGACCCAATGAGATCAACAGCAGCGCAAGACCCAAACCGAGGGCCAGGGCGGTCAACAGAGTACCCCGGGGATTGCGCCATAGATTGCGCCAGCTGATTTTCACCAAAAGAAGAACGCTTGTCACAGTTAGACCTGACGAATCGCTTCAGTCGGCCGAAAGTGAGCAGCTCGCCAGGCTGGATAGAGCGCGGACACCAGAGTTGTTGCGGCCAGCCCGAGAGCAGCCTCACTATAAGCTGGGAAGTCCTGCCGGCCGTACCAGAGGTGGCCCACCACTACTCCTGCCAGAGAGATCACCTCTCCGGTAGCTCCACCCAAGTCCAGACCGTGCACCTGCAAATACCAGAGAAGCGGAACGCTAAGGGCCCCTCCCACTACCAGGCTCGCCACGCCCAACCCTGCCGCCTCTGTCAGGATCAGAACGATCACCTGGATGGGGCGCATTCCCAAGGCCATGAGCATGCCCAATTCACGGGTGCGCTCAAAGACCGCCATGAGCATGGTATTCATGACGCCTATGACCGCCAACAGGAAGAAAATGAAGAAGAGAACAAAAGTGATGCCGCGATTGAACTGCACGTAACTGGCCAATTCCGGCGCCAGCTCAGGCCATGCCATTACCCGCACGGGAAGCGTTTTATCCAGTTGACCCTGAAGTCCGGCGGCCACAGCAGTAGCCGCAGTTATGTCATTCAGCTTGATGCCAACTTCGTGGATCCTCGCGGGCGCCAGGTGCAGAAGCTCCTGTAGAGAGGAAAGAGACATGAGAACCAATCCCCGGTCCACAGCATCAAGACCGCTATGGAAAATCCCCACGACTGTGTATACGTCATTGCCCATCGAACCATCGGCCGCCTGCGTCAGCAGAACGATTTCTGAGCTCACCTCAATGCCTATCGTGCTGGCGAGTTTGTCTCCAATCACTACACCCTTTGGCATCCGCGCAGTCAGGTAATTACCTTTTGCTATCTGACCATTTAGAATAGTAATCCTTGGCTCCCGATCGGGAACGACTCCCATTAGCTCCACTCCGGCGGAGCGATGGGCCGCGCTTAGCAACCCATATCCGTACACCCGGGGAGCCACAGCATAAACCCGGCGATCAGCGGTGATAGCGGCGAGCATCGCGCTGACATCCGTCCCTTGCCTCCCGCCTAAAGTCTTCTGAATCGAACGGTTGGGGTAGTAACCGGGAGCATGTACCTGGATCTGAGACATGACAAGACAAGTGCCGTTCTCGATCATCTGCCATCTCAAGCCCGCCATCAGGCACGCAACGAACAGCAGCATGGTATAGCCAAACGCGATGGCGGCCATCGTGATTAAAGTACGCCGAGGATTGCGCCAGAGATTGCGCCACGCAAGGTGTGGAAGCCGTCCGCTCATCATTTCAGGTCGGGCAGTGAAAACGTCCCCACGCTGATCGGCACATCGAACGCGACATCTTCGTACTCGATCGTCGTTTGCGCGCCAGCCTTGTCTGCCGCTCGCATCACCAGGCGCGTCGGAATGAGCCTGCCGCTCATTGGTTTGTATTCAGAAAAGGTAAGCTCTCGGACGAGTTGCCCGTCTTCGTCATAGAAACCCTGCCATGTGGGCACTGCGTCGGCTTGGCGAATCTGCAAAATAATCTTCCCCCACACCACCGCGGCTTCCGGCTTCGGTGTCAGAGTATATTCTTCCACCGCAACCCCGCCGCGCTTTCCTTCGAAAAAGGTGCTAATGGAGTAGTCGCGCGTGAGGAAAGTCTCTTTCACCAGATCATCGATAGTGAAGTCGCTTCCCATCCACGAGGTCATTGCCATCGAAGCGGGTACTTTAACCGTGCGATTCGATTTCGGTAGATAGTACCAGATGTCGCTGCCTGCTTTCAGGATGGCGGTGCCTGCTTCATCTTGAGGACTGGTGATGCGGACAAGAATCTTTTCTCCGAGCGACCAGATCTTCATCGAGAGAGTGCGTTGTCCATCTTCATTGGAGATCTGCATTTTCAGGGTAGCGATGCTGGACTTGCTGCTGAAAAGACGCGCGACCCGTTCCACGGTCTCCCGCGTGTGTTGATCGTCCGCAGCATGAGACATCGGAGCCACACTCAACAATGCCAGCCCGAGAAACATCGCGACGCTTCTCTCCTGCCAACACATGAAGGTCATAGCTGTCCGACCTTGCGCTTGGTCACTAATTCGCTTTCGACCTCGACCGCTTCTTCCACCAGCGGTGCACCCATGGCTAGTCCCATCGGAACGCGGACTAAAAGGTTGAAGGCGCTTACGGCCAGGGACAGCGCGAACAGATTGTCCTTGCTGGCGAACCGGGCAAAACCCAGGGTGAAGACCAACTGAGTCGTTCCGATTCCACCTGGTGAGATTGGCGAACTTCCGATCGCCACAATCAATGGCGTCAGTGCCAACGTCTGCATGAGCGGGACCCCGATATGAAAGCTGACGAACTGTCCATAGAGTGCAAAGCCCGCTGCCAAAACAATTAGGGATCTGATGCCAAGCAGCTTGATATAATGCGACGGCCGCGCCATACGGAAACTCGCCATCGAGGGCCGTTCGTAGAGCCATCGGAGCCAATTGCCGGTGCGAAGCCGCGCTCCCCATAAGAGCCAAAACGAGGCGATGAGACCGCCCGCGCCAAGCACGGCTGCCGCGTAGTTGAGACCCAGCCGAATCGGTGACGTCGGCACGAGTGCGACCGCCAGAAGCGACAATGCCGCCAGCAGCATGGCGTCGACATAGCCTTGGAACAGCAAGGTGCATCCGCCCATTATCCAAGGCACACGCTTGCGTGCGTGCAGAAAAAGCACAAACGCGCCGCTTGCGACGTAGGAGTTCACAATCTGAAGAAAATAGACCGCAGCCATGGTCGGAAAGAGTTCCAGCGCTCCGGTCGGACTGTGAAAATAACTGAACAGGCGGGAATACAAGACTGTCTCACCGATAAACCAGCATAGAAAGCCGCCAAAGCTGGCGATGACAAAAATCCAGAGCGTGGCGTGGCTTCCGGCGCCCACCACCTGCCTCCAGGAAATGCCGCGTGCAGCGTAGCATACGATTGCCGCCGCTATCGCATAGGCTGCTAGGTTTTGGACCACGGTTTTGCGCACAGGGTTCTCACTCACTCAAGTCAGCTATTACAGTCTACGCGCCGCGGAACCTTCATTATAGGCTGTTCATCACAACCATGCTGTGAAGCGATCAGCCGGTTCGACTCGTGCGGGTGCTTGTAAAAACTCTACGACGTCTCGTAGTATTATGCGCTGAAAGCCCGACCCGGAGATCGTCATTAACCATTGACTCTAAAAGAAATGGATGGAGCGGGCGACCGGGGTCGAACCGGCGACGTCCAGCTTGGGAAGCTGGCATTCTACCACTGAATTACACCCGCTCTGATGCGAGTCTAGATCGCGCCCTGCACACTGTCAATTGAATCCGCCGTGAACTCCTCGCGAACATCGCCCGCGAACAGAAGCGCACTTCGCCATTGACTTCGTTGCCGCCGATCGAGCAAACCTCTCAGGTATGATTCCATGCTTTCCAGCCGGCGCTGCGCGCGCACCTCAACCTCGCTTGCGTAAAGCCGTTCTTTCGCTCATCGTGGCAGGCCTGACGCTCGCGTCTGGCGGATGCTTCCATTCTGCGGCCAAACCAGCGCCCCCGAATTCCCCGACTGCGCAACAGATGGCGGACTACGCCGAACAGCAGACCGCGCTTCGAAGAGACTTGAGCCTTCCCAAGGAAGACCTGCGGGAACATTGCGATCAACTTGCCATGGCCACACCCGGTGTCGAAGAGATTCGAAATAACCACGGCTCGATCGAGAGTCGCCAATGGACGCTGACCGCAAATGGCTCCGCGCCGCGATGGGCTTTCGTGAGAGTCAAGGATGCCCCGTCTGACGGCTGGGCGCCCAAGCCGGGGATCGCCAAGCTCGATTTCCAACCGCCCCTCGACCCTGCTCTCACGGCGGGATCCAGTCACTTCCTCGCCTACGCTCCGGTCGAGTCTCACAGCCTCGAGGACAGCCAGAAATCTGCCACCGTGAGGGAGGTTTTTGGCGCTCCGCAAGGCGACTTTACGTGGCGCGGCCGAAAGTACAGCTACACTCTGACCTCCGAACTGCCCTGCTTTCCACTGCTACAGTAAAAGTCGCGATGACTGAATCGCGAAGGTTGCCGCGCGAATTTTACGCCCGCCCCGTCCTGCTCGTGGCGCGCGAATGCATCGGCAAAGTCCTCGTCCATCGCACTGCCGAGGGCGCGGCCGCCGGCCGAATCGTGGAGGCCGAGGCCTATCGCGGCCCGCTCGATCTTGCCGCGCATAGCGCGCGCGGTCTGACCCGGCGAACCGCCGCCATGTACGGGCCGCCCGGCTACGCATACGTATTTCTGCTCTACGGAATCAGCTGGGCGATGAACCTGGTGACTACCGCCGATGGCGAACCGCACGCAGTACTGATTAGAGCGATCGAGCCGATACGAGGCATCGATTTGATGGCGCGGCGGCGGCGCAAACCGCCGGATTCTCGTGAACTGACTAATGGCCCCGGCAAATTGACTAATGCACTGGCTATTACCGGAGCCGACTATGGACGGGATTTGTGCGGCGGCCGGCTGTATCTGGAGCACTGCGAACTTCCGGTCGGGCGAATCGGCCGGTCGCCAAGGATCAACGTCGATTACGCCGGCCGCTGGGCATCAAGGCGATGGCGTTTTTATGAACGCGGCAACCGTTACGTCTCGGTCGCGCCGCGCGACTAGCTGGCCGGAGCACTCCGGGACTTGACCGCGGGAAATTGCGCGACGCCGCTGTTTCGCGGTCTACTATCCGTGATGCCGACGCTCCCGCGAAACCGTTTCCCGCTCGCAATCATAACCGACTTCGGCTATCGCGACCATTATGCCGGTGCGATGAAGGGCGTCATTGCGTCGATCGCTCCTGGCGCATCCGTGATCGACATCACGCACGGCATCCCCGCGCAATCCGTCGTCGCCGGAGCGATCGCTTTGCGCGAGACCTGGCGCTACTTCCCTGCGCGTACGGTATTCCTTGCGGTTGTCGATCCGGGAGTCGGCACCCTGCGCGCGCCGATTGCGATCGAGACTCGTGCCGGCGCCCGCTTCGTCGGACCCGACAACGGCCTGCTTTGGCTCGCCGCGAACCAGGCCGGGATCAAGCGCATCGTGAAACTGGCTTCGCCCCGCCATCGTCTTACCAACGTGAGCGCCACCTTCCATGGCCGCGACATTTTCGCGCCTGCCGCGGCATACCTCTGGCGCGGCGTCCCGATTTCCGCGCTTGGGCCCGCACTCCGCTCGATCGTGCAGCTCGATCTGCCGCGTCCCGTGGATTCGGCGCGCGAGTTGCGCGGTGAGGTGATCTATGTGGACGGCTTCGGCAATCTGGTGAGCAACATCGATCGCCGGACGGCCGAACAGTTCGGCTCTCGCTTTCGCCGCAAATCCCTTTCGGTTAGGATCAAACGCGGCGCGGCGATGCGACTGCTTGAGGCTTATGGTGACGCGCCCAAAGGTGATCCGCTCGCAATATTCGGAAGCTTCGGCCTGCTCGAAGTCGCGGTTCGCGATGGCAACGCCGCCGCTCACTTCGCCGCCGGACCCGGCTCATCGGTGTCGCTGGTCGCGGCCACAGGCCGGTTTTAGTCATGGATGAAATAATCACACACAAGGACGCTCCCACAGTCCTTACCGATATTCCGCGCTACACCGCTGCGGTGGAACCGGCCGCTCGCGCGCTCGAGCCTCCGCGAATCCCGCCGCTCAACCTCGCTCTGTTCTTGCTGACCCTGCTGACCACCACCACCGCCGGCGCGTACATGAATGGCGAGCAGGTCTCCTTAGCGCATCCGTTTCTCGCCCTTGCGGCGCTGCGCTCGGGACTCTCGTTCTCGATTCCCCTGATGATGATTCTGTTCGCGCATGAGATGGGACACTATCTGACCTCGCGCTACCACGGCGTCGATGCCTCCCTGCCCTACTTCATCCCGGCTCCGCCGTCGTTCTTCATCATCGGGACCTTCGGTGCATTCATCCGGATGCGAGCGCCTGCGCGCACTCGCCGCGTGATGTTCGACATTGGCGCCGCCGGCCCATGGGCGGGCGTGATGCTCGCGATACCCGCCGTCATCATCGGCCTGTATCTTTCCGACGTGACGCCGCTGGACAAATCGGCTGGCGGTCTCGAGCTGGGCAACTCGCTCCTGTTCCTGGGTCTCTCGCACCTGGTGCTGGGCGTCGATCCTTCGACCGTCAACGTCAATCTCAATCCGATCGCATTCGCAGGATGGCTCGGGCTGTTCGTCACCACGCTGAACCTGCTGCCGGTCGGACAGCTCGACGGCGGCCATGTGGTCTACGCGTTGTTCCCGCGCCGTCATCGCACGATCTCGGTGCTGTTCGTTATCTCTTGCGTGCTGATGGTACTGGTGCCGCTCACACTCGGGCTGAATTTCTGGGGCGGCTGGATGCTGTGGGCTGTCTTGTCGGTCGCGCTCGGATTGGGTCATCCGTCCACCATCGATCGCGACACCCCGCTGAACCCGCGCCGCGCGCTCGCGGCATGGCTTACCGTCGCGCTGTTCATCGTCACGTTCAGTCCGGTGCCTCTCGCCTTCGTGCAACCGGAGGCGCCTTTGCAGCCGCAGCAGGATGAACACTCTCAGGAAATAATCCATCACGTACCGCACTACGACGAGATGCTTCGCCGTCTCGGCCGCGTCCGAATCTGAGCGGCATTTGATCGATCTGGATCGAGGGGAACCGCATTGGGATTGACCGACGGCCCGAACAAACCGAATCCCGAGACCAAGTCCCGCCGTCCGAGCTGGGACAATTACTTCATGACGATCACGCGGGAGGTCGCCGAGCGTTCGACCTGCCTGCGCGCCAAGGTCGGCGCAGTAATCGTGCGCGACCGCAGCATCCTGGCGACCGGCTACAACGGCTCGCCCGCCGGATTGCCGCATTGCACCGAGGCTGGATGCCTCATCTACGAATCGCGCACGCCCGACGGAGAAATCGAGCAGAATTGCTATCGCACCATCCACGCCGAGATCAACGCGATCTCGCAAGCGGCTCGCAACGGCGCCGCCATTCGCGACGCAGACATTTACGTCACTCACACGCCCTGCATCCATTGTCTCAAGGTGCTGATCAACACCGGCGTGCGCACCGTGTATTACGCGCGACCGTACAAGCTCCACACCATCGCGGAGATGCTTAAGCACGCCAGCATCAAGCTCGTCGAGGTACCTGCCGAGGATCCCGCCACAGGTGCCACGTGACCTCGAGCAGCCCCGCCCCAACGACGAAACCCGGTTGCGGCATTTGCGCGATGATCGATCGGATCAAGGCCGGCGGCTTCCGCGATTTTATTGCGGAGCTGGAAGGCTGCTACGTGATCCTCGGCGATCAGCAGCTCTATCGCGGCTATTGTGTGCTGCTCGCAAAGATCCACGCGACCGAACTTTACCTCATGCCCGCCGACTCCTCCCGCCTGCTGTTCGACGAGATGCGCCTGGTCGCGGACGCCATCGCCGCGGTGGTCAAGCCGTGGAAGATGAACTACGAATGCCTGGGCAATTCGGAGCCGCACGTGCATTGGCATCTGTTGCCACGCTACGAAACCGACGAAATGCGGCGCGGACCAATTTGGCTGCGCCCCGAATCCGAACGAAAGGTAATCCTTGACGAAAATGATCGCCGCGCGCTTATCGGATCGATCCGCAGCCAGCTTGCCGCCCGCTTCCACGACGCGCGCATCCCGCCCGGCTAGGAATCCAGCGTCGCCAACCAAAACGAAATTGCCGTGCTCCGCTCTCGCGCTCTCGTGCGTCGCGATTCTCATTTCAGGATGCAGGGCTCCGCTCCCTGACGCGCAAAGTCCCGCCGCTCAGCTCTACGCCCGTCGATGCGACAATTGCCACAGGCCGTACAATCCACATGGAATGACGGCGGCTATGTGGGATACGAAGGTCAAGTTGATGGAACCAAAGATGCAAGCCGCCGGGATGCCGCCGCTGACTTCCGACGAGCGCGCGTCGATCCTCGAATACCTCGAACGCTACGCCGGCACCGAATAAATCTACCGCGCGATTGTTCCCCTTCCCCCCGTGGTGCTAAATCCTCATCCAGGGTGATCGCATGGCCGACGAACTCCTGACCGTCAAGCTCTACTACGACTACAAAAGTCCTTTCGCGTATCTCGCGATGGCGCCCGCATACGCGCTGATGGAATCGCATCGCGTCCGCCTGCAATACATCCCGCACGAACTCAACATCCGCGGCGCCTTCGGCGGCGATCTCGAGGAGCGGCCCGAGCGCGAGTGGCGCAAAATCCGCTACCTCTACCTCGACGCGCGCCGCTACGCTAACGCGCGCGGCATGATCATCCGCGGACCGCAAAAAATCTTCGACTCGAAACTGGCTCTCATGTCCGGGCTGTGGGCCGATCAGCACGGGCTGTTTCGCCCCTACTCCGGCCGTGTTTTCGAGCGCTTCTTCAAACGCGAACTCGACATTGAAAACGCCGCCGCGCTCGCGGCCGTGATGAAGGAAACGGGCCTCGACGCCGACGGATTCAACCGCTACGCGCTTCACGACGGCCCACGCGAACTGGCCGATGCGTTCGCCGCCGGCGATCGCGACGGTGTCTTCGGCGTGCCGATTTTCATCGTCGATGGCGAACCATTTTGGGGCAACGACCGCGTCGAATGGGTCGTCAAGAAACTCGACGCGATGGGCCTGCGACGCTAAATCGCTGCCCGCGAGGTGAGCAAGTCGATGAAACCAATTCCAATCGGGACCAGGGGAAGTTACGCCAAAACCGTTGCGCCCACCGACCTCGCAATTCATCTCGACGCGTCGCTCGCCGCCGTCATGTCCACGCCGGCGATGGCCGGGATGATGGAGCTTGCCGCGATGGATGCCATTCGGCCGTTTCTCGACGCGGGCGAAAGTTCGGTCGGCATGTCGATCGAAGTCAATCACAGCGCCGCGACTCCGCCGGGACATCTCGCTCGCGCCGAAGCTGAAGTCACCAAAGTCGAAGGCCGCCGCCTCGAGTTCTCCGTGCGCGCCTTCGACGAAGTCGAACAAGTCGGCTCGGGGACGCATCGGCGCGCCGTAATCGACGCCGCCAAGTTCAACGATCGGATCAAAGCCAAACAGAAAAATTAGCTGCGCGCAGGACACGACGATGACCACCGAACTTTTCGACCGCAACGAGGTGTACGTGGGCCGTGATTTCGGCGGCGTGACCATCGACATCACGCCCGATCTGGTCGCGACTTACATCGCCGGCACCGGCGACGACAATCCATGGTACCGCGGCAATTCTCCGCTCGGCGGCTCCGTCGCTCCTGCGCTGATTCTCCACAGCGCGGTTTACTACACGCTCGGATGGTATCTGCCGAATATCTACGGCAATCTGCACGCGCGCCAGGAATGGGAGGTGTTCGCGCCCGTGATGGTTGGCGAGCGGCTCACCACTCGCTCCGTCATCATCGACCGCTACCTCAAGCGCGATCGCGAATACGTGGTGAACGAAGTGCTCGTCGGCAACGCGTCAGGACAAATCGTATCGCGCAGCCGTACCCATCAGAGCTTCCTGCTCCCCGAACAGGCCAAACAGGGTTTCGTCGTCGATCGCACGCGCGAAAAAGATTCGTCGCGTTCATTCAAAATCGGCGAGCGCGGCGGCGATCCGATCGGCTCTCCGATGCGCACGATCACCGAAGACATGTGCATGGCCTTCTCGGGACCTGCGCGCAACTATCACAACGACAAGCAAAAGGCCGTCGAACTGGGATTCCCGGAAATTGTCGTGCAGGGCATGCTCTCGGTCTGCTTGGTGGCCGAAATGATGACGCGGCGTTTCGGCCTGGGCTTCCTCTACGGCGGCAAGATGGATTTGCGCCTCGTCAACGTGCTGTGGGGCAACGACGTCACCGGGCCGAAAGGATTGATCGTGGCACGGCGGCCCGAGGGAATACGCTCACGCGCCGAAGTCGAAGTGTGGTGCGACAAGGCCGACGGAACCAAAACCGTCGTCGGCGCCGCCAGCGCGATTGAACTGTAATGCTCGCGCGCTCGCGCACTCGTTCAATCGTGAGCGCGAAGATATTTCTCGCCGCCGCCGTGGCGTCTCTGTTCGCCGCAGGTTGCGCGAATCGATGTGACTACGCGCGGACCAAGTGCCAGTACCAATGCAATCGCGACTACCAGGTATGCGAACTACATGGCAACGACGAATTCTATTGCCGAAACGAAATAGGCAATTGCCTGTCCGCTTGCGAGACCGCACGCGGCACTTGTCACTCGTGGCTGTGAGTATTGACTGACTACTGCGGCGCGGTGAGCGCTTCGATATCTGCAATCGACTTCGGCGTCGCCGCGGTCATCACTTCGTGACCGTCGTGCGTCACCAGCACGTCGTCCTCGATTCTAATCCCCAGGCCGCGAAAACTTTCCGGAACCTCATCGTCGTCGGGATAGATGTACAATCCCGGCTCAACCGTAAGCACCATCCCCGGCTCGAGCACTCGCGACGCGCCGTCCACCCGGTACAGCCCCACATCATGCACGTCCATGCCGAGCCAGTGACCCGTGCGATGCATGTAATAGCGCCGATACGCGCCCGTCTCGATTATCTCCTCGGCCGATCCATGCAGGATCCCGAGCTGACGCATGCCGTCAACCAGCACGCGCAGAGCAATTTCGTGCGGATCGTCGAAACGCGCGCCCGGCTTGACTACGTCGATCGCCTTGAGCTGCGCGTCGAGCACGATCTCGTACAGACTGCGCTGCAAATCCGTGAAGCGCGCCCCAATCGGCGACGTGCGCGTGATATCCGCCGCATAAAAATCGTACTCCGCACCCGCGTCGATCAGCAGCAGCTCGCCCGCGCGCATCTCGCGATCGTTGTTGATGTAGTGTAGCGTCGCCGCGTTGGGTCCCGACGCGACGATCGACGGATAGCTCGGACCCGTCGCCCCCTGCGAGCGAAACGCGTAGTCGATCTCCGCCTCTATCTGCCACTCGCGCATCCCGCCGCGCGCCTTCTTCATCGCGCGCTGGTGCGCGTCGGCCGAAATCGCCATCGCCCGCCGCATCGCCTCGAGCTCCGCCGGCTCCTTCTTCACCCGCGCCTCGTGAATTATGTTGCGCGAATCGATTATCGACGACGGCCCCACCCCCGCTCGCGGCCGCATCGTTTGCGCCCATCGAATCAGTTTCAGCACCCGCTCATCCATCTTCTCGTTCAGTCCGAGCGGGTAATGCACGCGTTCACTCTTTTCCAGGTAGCGCGGCAAAATCTTTTCAAGTTCGTCGATGACGTAGGCCTTGTCCGCCCCGTACTCGACGATCGCGCCCTCGACACCCGCGCGCCTGCCCGTCCACGTCTCGCGCTCCTTGTCGCGCGGACGCACGAACATCACGAACTCGCCGTCCGGATGCCCCGGCGAAAGCACCGCCACCGATTCCGGCTCCGCGAATCCTGTCAGGTAGTAGAAGTCGCTGTCTTGCCGATAGACGAACTCGACGTCGCCCGATCGAACCGCCACCGGCATGCTCGGCATGATCGCGGTTGCGCCCGGCGCGATCGCCTCCATCATGCGCTTGCGCCGTGCGCGAAAATTGTCGCCGTTCCCGCTAAGCGCCATCGCAATTCATTACGCCACGCAGCCTCTCCTCGCGCCAGCCCTCTATGCATCCTAAGTACCTTGTTGCCCTCGCCCGCTTAGTTGCCGGAGAGGGCACGGCGTCCGCGCCTGGGGTGACGGTTCGGTATGCGCTCACGGCAATCCCGCTCGCGGAACTTCCACTTGCGTAATTTCGATTTTCCCATTTCGGCTCGCGTGGCATTTCTCTGGATCGGAATTCGGCGCCGTCGCGACAAACAGCGTCCGCCCGTCGGCGCCGCCGAGCATGCATGCGAACGCGTCCGTCTCCACCTTGATTCGCTCGGCGACCTCGCCGCCCTGCTTCACCCGAATCACCTCCGACATCGTTGGACACGCCACCCAGATTGCATTCTCGGCGTCCAGGCAAATTCCGTCGGGCGGGCTGTTTCCCAACTCGGCCCACACCCGCCGATTCGTCAGCGACCCATCCGCGCCGATATCGAACGCCGTCAAGCGGGCGCCGAATGTCTCGCCGACGACCAGCGTCCTGCCGTCCGGCGTGATCACCATCCCGTTGGGGAACATCATTTCCTCGGCCACGATGCGCGCGATGCCGTCCGGCGCGACCATCACCAGCGTCGTTGCGCGCGGCGGCGCGTTGCCGTGCAAATCGAAGCCGAAGTTGCCGACGTAGGCGCGCCCGCGCGCATCGACCACCATGTCGTTGCAATCAAACGGCGCCAGCTTGCTCAAATCGGCAACCGTCTTCAGCCCGTCGCGATCCAGCCGCATCAGCTTCCGATCCGTCATCGACACGACCAGCATCCGTCCATCCGGCAACCATCCCAGTCCCGACGGCCGCGCCGGCACGTCGCAAATGACTTCGCACTTGCCCGCCATATCGACCGCGAGCACCTGGTGCGCATGCATGTCGGAGAAAAACAATTTCCCGTCGCGCCATCGCGGCCCTTCGGGAAACGCCAGCCCATCGATCAAAACATTAAGCGTCCGCATTGTGATTCTGAACCTCTAGTCCAGCGCGCCCTTCGCCCGCATCGCTTCGACTTCTGCCGCGCTGTAGCCGAGCAATCCCGTCATCACCTCATTAGTATGCTGCCCCAGCACCGGCCCGGCCGACTTCACTTCGCACGGCGTCGCGCTCATCCGCCACGGGATTCCGCAATGCTGCCGTACCCCGACTTTGGGATGCTCGCGATAGACGAAGTAGCCGCGCTGGTTGAGATTCGGGTCCTCGGAAAGGTACTTGGCATCGGCGCAAGCTGCCGCCGCGACCCCGGCCGACTGGATAGCCGTCACGACATCTGCGACCTTGCGCTTCGCCGTCCACTCACTGACTATTGCTTCGAGCGCGTCTTCATTGCGCTTGCGTGCCGCAAGCGTGGCGAACCGCGGATCGTTGGCCAGTTCGGGTTTGCCTATCGCACGCGCCAGCCGCGCCCATTCGGCATCGTCCGCGCATATGATCGAGACCCATTGATCGACCGTTTGGTCGAGGATTTTCTCCGGCAGATCGAGGCACTTGAAAATCCCGTGCGGCGCCATCTGCGGATCGCGATTGCCGACTCGCTCCGGCTCGCGCCCGTTCATCGTGTACTCTAAAATCCCCTCTGCCAGCAGGTCGATCGCGCATTCCCACTGGCTCATGTCGATATATTGTCCCTCGCCGGTTTTCGCGCGATGGAACAGCGCGCTTATCACCGCGAACGCACCATGCACTCCGGCGTTGGGGTCGGCGTAGCTGAAGCCGGCGTGCATCGGCGGAAATCCCTTATAGCCGGTCAGCGCAGACAGCCCCGACAACGGCACCTGCGCCGGCCCGTACGACACATAATGGCTCTCCGGTCCGGTGTCGCCGTAACCCGACAGAGTAATCATGACGACATTCGGATTGACCTTCTTCACCGCCTCGTAGCCAAATCCCATATTGTCGATCACGCCCGCCGCGAAGTTATTGATCACGACGTCGCTCTGCTTGATCAGACGCCACGCCGCTTCCTTCGCCTCGGGATGCTTGAAATTCAACGACAGCGATTTCTTGCCCTGGTTGTATTGATTGAAGTAACCGGACTTGTCGATGCTGTCGAACACGGCGTCGGGCCACGGCGGCAGCATCCGCGTCACGCATGGCCGCGTTTTGGTCTCGATCCTGATCACCTCGGCGCCAAGATGAGCCAGTTGCAGGGTGCAGTATGGTCCCGCCCACACCCAGGTAAAATCGCAAACTCTGATTCCCGACAGAGGAGGCTTGGCCATCGCTAAATCACACCCTTGCGCTTGAGTTCGTCGAGCCGGACTTGCGAAAGCCCGAGCTGTTTGCCGAATACTTCAGCATTATGCTGTCCCAGCGTCGGCGCCGGCCGCCGAATTGCCCACGGGGTGCGCCCGTACTTCAGCGGCGCGCCCGGATACGCGTGCGTGCCGGCCACCGGCTGCGTGATCTCGACGAAAAATCCGCGCGCCTTGAGATGCTCCGAGTTGAGCAGATCGCCCATCGTCGACACCGGCGCAAACGGCACCCGCCTGGCCTGCGCCTTGCGATACAAATCCTGCACGGTCTGCTCGCTGACCCATGGTTCAAGCAACACTTTGAGCGCGTCCCAGTTGACCGCGCGCACCAGCCGGTCCTTGAAGATCTCCTCTTCTGCCCATTCGGGATTGCCCATGATCTCCACGAAGCTGCGCCACTGATGCTCCTCGATGCAGCACAGAAAGATATAGCCGTCCTTGCACTCCATCGCCGCCACCGGCGCCAGCGGCTTTACCCCCCACCGCGTCGACAGCATTTTCATGTACGGCCAGTACTCGAACGTCATCTCGAGGATCGAGGCGATCGATTCCTGGATCGAGACCTCGACATGCTGTCCCGTGCCGTCGCGAAGCTGCGCGAACGCCGCCGCCACGGTGGCGGTCGCCGCGTGCGCTCCGCCCTGGTATCCCGCCTGCTGTCCCGCGGTTTTCAGCGGTGGCAACTCCGGAAACTGCGGGGCGCCGTTGAGCACGCACACGCCGCCCGCGCACCAGATGGTCAAATCCTCGGCGCGGTAGTTGCGATACGGTCCCGTCAGTCCGAACGGCACGATCGACGTCATGATCAACTTCGGATTCGCGCGGCGCATCCTCTCGTACGTGAGCCCGACGCGATCCATCTCGGGCGGTGTGACGTTGTGAATCAGGATGTCGGCATCCGCCACCAGCTTCTCCAAAATCTCGAAGCCCTCGGGCTGCGTGATGTCGAGCGTGACGCCGCGTTTGTTGGTGTTGAGATAGAGGAATAGTCCGCTCTTCTCGGCATGCGGGACATCGCCGGGAAACGGCCCGCGCGTACGCGCGCGATCCCCGGCGCCCGGCCGCTCGATCTTGACGACCTCCGCGCCCATGTCCGCCAGCATCTTGCCGCAATACGGCGCCGATACCATCTCGCCCACTTCAACAATATTTAAACTGTCTAACGCTCCCGCCATCGATACTCCATCTATACGAAATTGCTGAATTCTATTCTGGGAACACCTGCCGCAGCGCCTTCACCTCGACCCGCTCGAACACGCCGCCGGTCTTGTACGGATCGCTATTGGCAAACGCGATCGCTTCGGCTTCGCTCTCCATATCCACGATGATAAGGCTGCCGCTGCCGTCGGTGAATGGCCCCGCGATCTTCACCTTGCCGGCTCGAACCAGCGGCCGGAGATTGTCGAGATGAGCCGGCCTTAGCCGCGGCCGGAGCGCAGCGCCGCCGGGTCCGTCATGGCCGATAATCACGAACAGCATCGCGTCGTCCTTCTCGAGAAATACGCGGATTGAGCCCGTGATAATTAGCACGGCGCGCCTTTGCCCGCAAAATCAGCATGGGTGACCGCTGCACCCAATGTCAAAACAAAGATGCGGGCGGAGGTTACCCTGAGTACTCGAAGGGCCCGGTTAGAACGGTTTAGGGGAAGGAGGCGTCCCGGCTTGCGGATGCTGACGCGTTATGAAGAGAATACTAATTCTTGAACCTAATCTCATCAGAAAAACTAATGGAGGTATCGCTGATTGAAAACCATGGAAACGAAAAGGGGTAACAACATGTACAAATCTCTTCTGCTGTCTTTCACTGCCATCTTTCTTTGCGCAAGCGTGGCGCTGGCGAAGAGTTCCGGACCGTCGACCAAGACGGTCAAAATTACGATCAAAGGGATTGGGGGAAGCCCGGCGCCTGTCGGAAACACCGGTCCTGACGGCCAATGTACTAACACTGGCGACCCTTGGCTCGATAGCTATACCGGTACTTGCTCAGTCCCCGGCAATTGCTCTTGCGGCGTGCTTACCTCCGCCACTGTCACCGGAAGCGGGCTCAAAAGCGTGGCAAACTTCTTCGTCACGAGCGACCAAGGCTTCAATCCTGCCACCGCGCCCACGGTTGACTCTGGGCCCAATCCGGAATGCAACCTTTTCCTTGGCACTTTTACGGTAACGGACAAAAGCAGCAATGTCACGACCCTCAACTTTTTGGGAGTTTCGTGCAAGCATGTGACCGGGACCACGAGCAGCAACCCCGGCGGAACCCATGACAAGGATACGATGTCGGGGGGTTGGGGAATTTCAGACACTCCCGTGCCCACTAAGCCGATCTCGGGATGGGGGACGTTCACGGGCGCGACCATCAAATCTACCCAGGCGGTCACACTGACACTGAGCGGCTGGGTAACGCCGGAGTAAAAGAGGGGTAGGACCGCCGGCTCACCGGATTTCGAGTTTTATTCAACTGAGGGGAGCGCATTCGTCAATGCGCTCCCCTCTTCGGTTTGGCAACCGGCGCGCGCGGCAATTCGGTCAGGGCCGGGAGGCGGGGCCGAACAGCGGCGCGAACACCGCGCGATAGTGCCATGCCAGGAGCGCCTCGAGCGCAGCCACCACGATCGCTACCGGCAAACCTGCCGGCGCGAGAAACAGGTGGAACGCGATGATGTTCACGATCACGGGAGCCAGAATCGCCAGCGCGAACGGTACCGCCACGCCCAGGATAAGCAGCGCTCCTCCTATGACCTGGGTCCCGAAAACCAGCGCGAACATGTAGCCAGTCCCGTAAAGCGCGAGGAAGAACGCATCCGCAGCCGGCGGTTCGGGAGGATTAGGCATGAAATGCAGCAGCCCGTTCAAACCGAAGACCAGGAACACCAGGCCTAAGAGAAGACGAGCGACGATAAGTACGATCTTCATCACGATTTCCTCCTGAATCACCCCGGCTCCGAGTCCAGGCTGTGCGACAATCTCTTCGAGATCGTCAGCTTGCTGCACCTTCCCATGAAATCAGCAGCAAGGGACTTCGAACACCGGCTCGCCCAGTGGCAGCTCGAGCGAGCACTCCTCGAATAGTACCACCAGCAACTACTAGAAAGGTACTTGAGCTACGGAGCGGCAGACCTACTCGGCGCGAGTTAGCGTCGGGGGCTGCCGCTCTTATTACATGATAGCTCTTTGACCACCTTCGCCGCCTAAGGTCTTACCTTTCCTGCCTATACCCGATCCTTATCCAGCGACGAGTTCCACTTGCGCGACGTGCGGCCTTCCCATCCGCGCTTGTGATAGGCGTAGCCCACGATCAGCGGCACCGCGATCGTCGCCTCGCAATACACCATCTGCTCGTAAGTCGTATCGACCTTGCCCCAGCTGCTGGCCTCTTTGAGCGTGCTGCCCGAGAGCGCACCGTCGCGCACGTCGGCCACGGTGATCTGAACCGCATACTTATGCATCGGCACGTCATGCCCCAGCACCTCGGCGGCGACCACGATATCCTGCGCGAAATTTTTCGGCACTCCGCCGCCAATCATGAACAGCCCGGTGGTTTCGTTCTTCACCTTCAGGCGCGTCAACTCGTAAAAATCCTTGGCGCTGTCGAGCGAGACCTTGGGCTTGCCGTGCCGCGCCGCCTGATGCGCCACCAGCCCGAAGCCGGCGGAGCAGTCGCTGAACGCGGGGCAGAAAATCGGCACCTCCTCGCGATAAGCCTCCAGCACGATACTGGCGCCCGTCTTCGCGCCCGTCTCGGCCAGGTACTTGCCCATCTCGGCGACGAATTCGCGCGACGAATACGGCCGCGGTTCGAGCCGGTCGGCGATTTTCATGGTCGTCTCGTCGCACACGCGCAGCTCGTCTTCGTCTATAAGCGTGTCGTAGATGCGATCGATATGCAGTCCGCGCAGCTTGTCGTCGTCGAGTCCGTACTTGAAGCGGTCTTCGGCCATCCAGTGCTTGAAGCCGAGCGCCTCGAAAAAATCCTGATCGACGATGTTCGCGCCGGTGCTCACGATCGCATCGACCATGTGATTGCGAATCATGTCGGCGAAGACCCGCTTGAGCCCGGCGCTGATGAGCGAACCCGCCAGGCACAGGATTATGCCGCAGTCGCGATCGCGCAGCATCCGATCGTAGATCGTCGCCGCGCGATGCAAGTCGCGGGCGCTGTACGCCATTTGCCCCATCGCCTCGACGATCGGCACGACGCTTTCGCGCGTGATATCGATGTGTTCGATCGGCCGCTTGAGAAATTCCGACTTGATGCTCATTGCTGCGCCCCGCGATGTGCCGAAATATTGGCCGATAGTACGCAACGGCCAGGTTGTACGCTACTTGAGCGGACCGATTCCGCCCAGCCCCGTCCAGTAGAGCATGAAGGACAACGTGCCGAGCGCGATCAAAAACCCGAACGCCATGATATCCGCGCCGGTCACCGGGTAATCGATAAACGTCGTCGGCTCGTGGCTGAATCCGAAGCCGCGCGCTTCCAGAGCCATCGCCATGTTGTTGGCCTTGCGCAGCGCGCCCATGAAAACCGGAATCACTACCGGCACGTAGCGCCGCACGCGCTCGATCGGGCCGCCCTGGTTGAAATCGTAGCCGCGCAGCCGCTGCGCATCGACGATCGTCACCGCCGAGTCGATGAACAGCGGCACCAGCCGGAATGACAGCGAGATCGCGAACCCCACGCGATACGGCACCCGCATTCGCTGCAGTCCGTAGGTGAACTCCTCGATCTTGGTGGTCGAAAGAAACAGCACCGACGCCGCCAGCAGCTCCGCCAGCTTGATGCCGCGCCCGACGCCGAATATCAGCGACAGCCTGCTGATGTGAAAAATCGGCACGTTCACCAGCACCGCGCCGCGCCGGTAGAAAACCATCCACGCAATCGTCGTGCTGAAAACCAGAATCGCGAACAACCATCGCAGGCGGTAAAAGTTCGGCCACGAATCGGTAAGCTGCGCGATCCACAGCATGACCAATCCCACCGGCGCGAGCGCTATAGGATTGTCCACCCAGTACACCGACCAGAACATGACGAACAGCGCGAACACCTTGACCGTGGGATGCAGCCGATGAACGAACGTGCCGCGATCGATGTACAGGTAAATCGGCATCAGGCGCGCCCCTTGACCCACGCGACGAATTCGCCGGTGCTCAGCGCCAGCGTCCCGAAGCGGCGGCTCAACTCGGTGATCTCCGGCGCCCGGAATGACGACGACCGCAGCAGTTCGTCCTGCATGAAAAACTCGCGCACCCCGCCGTCGAAAATCTTCGCGCCTTTGCGCAGCAGCACGACCCGCCGCGCATACTCCGCGACCAGCCACGGAGTATGCGTGATGATCACGATTGCGATTCCGGCCCGGTTCAGGTCCCGCACCAGCGCCATCATCCGGAGCTGCTCGCGATGGTCCAGGCCGGTGGTCGGTTCGTCCAGAATCAGCATCCGCGGCCTGAGCACCAGCACGCTGGCAACCGCCAGCCGTTGCCGCTCGCCCTTGCTGAGCAGGAACGGGTCGCTCTGGCGCTCGTTCTGAAGCCCGACCGCCTCGAGCGCTTCGTTGCATCGACGCTCAATCTCGCCGTCCGCCAGGCCGAAGTTGCGCGGACCGAACGCGACTTCCTCCTGCACCGTGGCGGCGAAAATCTGATGGTCCGGATTCTGGAAAACGTACGCCACTTCGCGCGCCGTCTCGGCCGGCCGCATCTGCGCGCGGTTCTTGCCTTCGATTATCACGCGGCCCGTGGCCGGCTGGAGCAGACCGACTATTTGCTTGGCCAAAGTGGTTTTGCCCGACCCGTTCTGCCCGACTATCGCGATAAAGTCGCCGGCTTCGACTCTGAGATCGATCGAATCGAGCACGCGCGGCCCGTCCGCATAGCTGAAGCTCACATTCTCGATCGCCATAAATGGCGGGCCGGTCGTCGCGGCGTTTCCGCTAGTCGCCGGATGTCCGGGTGCGCGGGAATCGGCGACGTTGTCAACCAAAGTTGCGCCGACGCGCGGGTAGGCGCGCACGATCGCGTCGTAAGCCTGCTCGACGCTTTCCGCTTGTGCGTCGATTCCGAGCAGTTTGAGTGCGTGGCCCAGTCCGGGCGGACGCACCCCGCATTCCATCAGCAGCTCGGTGCGCGCAAACACCTCGGCCGGCGGACCGTCGGTGGCGATTTCCCCCTCGCGCAGTACTATTATCCGATTGGCCGCACGCAGTTCCTCGGACTCGTGCTCGATAACGATCAGGCTCAAGCCTTGCGCGCGCAGCTTGGCGATCAACTCGAAGATTTCCGCCCTGCCTTCGGGATCGAGATCGGTCGTCGGCTCGTCGAGCACGATAACCGACGGCCGCAATGCCAGCACCGACGCGATCGCAAGCCGCTGCTTCTCGCCGCCCGACAGCGACATTGGATCGCGATGCTCGAAGCCGCGCAGCCCAACGGCCTCCAGCGCCGGAATGATTCGGCGGTCCATCTCGGCGCGGTCCATGCCGACCTGTTCCATCGCAAACGCGACTTCGTGTGCGACGTTGGTCGAAAACAATTGCGACTCGAAATCCTGGAAGACCATCCCCACTTTCGGCGCGACCTCGCAGACCCGAAGATGCTCCAGCGCCTCGCCTGCGATGCGGATCGTGCCGCGAAAATCGCCGTCCTCGAACTCCGGCACGATGCGATTGAGGCATTTCGCCAGCGTGGACTTGCCCGCGCCCGACGCGCCCATCACGCCGATCGTCTCACCCGCCGACTGCACGAAGCTTACCGCTCGAAGCGCCGGACGCTCGGCGCCGTGATAGGTGAAGGTTACGCCCTGGACCCAAACTGCGTGTGGGCCGGGAGTTGCTTGAACAATTTGCGCGTCGATTTTCACATCATGAACAGGCCCGCGAACGCCAACAGGAGAAACGGGCCGACAATTATTAGGACCGGCTTGTCGTACGGCGCGACGATCATCCACGCCGGCAGAAACTTCGGCGCCCAATACCCGGTCGAAAGCAAATTCCCAAAAATCCAGGCGCCGCCCTCGCCCGCTATCAGCAGCGCGAAACCCAACGCTCGAATCCCCACCGGCTTCAGTTTCACCTCCGGCATCACGTCGGTGTAAAGCATCCGGCCCTTTTTGACCCGCGGATAGACCGCCGCGAGGATGAACGGCGAGAGCACCAGCGCCGACGTCATATTGTTGAAGATGATCACGTTGCCGAGCATCGCGAACGGCCTGATGACCAGCACGTTGTCGGCCCATCCGACCAGGTCGGCGCACAGCACGCTCGCGGCCAGGCATGCGATCACATACTTGAGAATTCCAAGCGGCGAGCGGCTGATAGGACTTTGGCCGCGGCCGATCAATTCCCAGACTTTGTACGGAATCCACCCGTAGGCCAGGTTCGCGAAGAATCCGAAAATGTCCCCCGGCGAGACTCCGCCGAAAAAATCGCCAATCATGTTTCCGATCGCCGAACCCCACGCGGCCGCGGGACCGAACAGGAACGAGCACACAACTGGAATCGCGTTGGCCGGGCGAAGTTCGGTTACGCCGGGAATCAGCGGCACGACCTTGAACGGCACCAGCACCGCCGCGTAGAGCGCCGCCGAGATCGCGCATAGCACGACCATCCGCGTGTTGCGCCACATCAGGCGAAGATCGCTCATCGCGCCACCCGCGCTACGATGCGCGCGCGGCGCATGCCTGCTATACGAATGAAATGATCGACAGCCACATTCATCTCGACGCTGACCAGTATCCCGACCCTTCTGGCGCAATCAAGCGGGCGCTGGATGCCGGCGTATCGGCGATGGTCGTGCCGGGGGTTGGGCCCGCGTCCAATCGCAGGGCAATCGAACTCGGGCGGCGCTATCCGGGCGTCGTTTATCCGGCCGTGGGATTCCATCCCGAGCAGTTTGAGCATGGCGAACATGACGCGCTCGCGGTGCTCGATACGATCGCGCGTGAGCGCGGCTCGATTTGCGCCGTCGGCGAAGTCGGGCTGCCATGGTACGGCGGGGGCTCGGTAGATGCGCGCGCGCGCGACGCGGCCAAGCTGACCCTCGCCCGCTTCGCCAAGCTCGCCGCCGCGATCGATCTGCCGCTGATACTGCATGCGCCGCACCGATGCGCCGCCGACGCGCTCGCGATAATTGGCCAGGCTGGAGTGACGCGCGCGGTCTTTCATTGGCATAAGTCCGACGAACAGACCACCCGCGCGATCATCGACGCCGGATACTTTATTTCGCTGACTCCCGAGGTCGCCTACCGCGATCGCGATCGGGATCTCGCCCGGATGCTGCCTGCGAACCGGATGCTTGTCGAGACCGACGGACCGTGGCCGTACGGCGGCCAGTTCGCGGGGCGGTTGACCGAACCGGCGATGATCAAGGATGTGGTCGCGGCGATTGCGCATCTGCGCTGTACTACGTTCGAGGAAATAGCGGCATCGACGACGGCCAACGCGCGCGCGCTGTTTCGAATCGGAGAGTAGCCGCCGCTTTTAGACATTCACAGAGATCGAGGAATTAATTGTCCGTGAAATCTGCGTCGTCAGCGGATACAATACCGTCGCTATGCCGATCTACGAATATCGTTGCGAAAAGTGCCGCCGCACAACCAGCGTCCTGACCACTCGCGTCAGCGAAAAGGTTAACGCGGTTTGCGCGCATTGCGGCGGAAAAAAAATGCGCCGCCTGATGTCGCGGTTCGCGATGCCGCGCAGCGAGGAATCGCGTATGGAGTCGCTAGGCGATCCGTCGAAGATGGGCGACGTCGACGAGAACGATCCCAAGAGCGTCGCGCGGATGATGAAGCGGATGGGCAAGGAAATGGGCGACGAGTTCAACGGCCCGGAGTTCGACCAAGCGGTCGAGGAATTGGAGAGCGGTGGCGATCTGGGGGATGACGGCTCGCCCGACGACGACGATGTGTAGGGCGAATATGTGCGCGGAATCGTCGATACCAACAACATGGAATCGTTCTGGTCGCTGCTCAAGCGTGGAATCATCGGCACCTACCACAACGTGAGCAAGAAATATCCGCCGCTGTATCTCGCGGAGTTTTCTTTCCGACTCAACAATCGCAACAATCCGGATATTTTCGGGACCGCGATAGCTGGCAGTTGAGCGTTGGCGACGATATCGGGCAATCATGGCGAGAGACCGCATCGTTTCAGCTAGGGCAAAAATTTACAGGGCCAAAAAGCACATCGAGGACCTCAAGCTTGAACTTACGGTGTTCCGCAAGAAGGATCCCTATCGTGCTCATTTCTACGATGATGCCAAGACAGGAGACCGCGTCGGTGAATTGCAAGTCGTCGAGGAATTTCCTTTCCGAGGACTCGCGATCCTGGGGGACGCGATTCACAATCTCGATCTGCTTTGGATCACCTCGCTTGCGAGTTGTGCATAGTCAGCGGCGGCACCATCAAAGACATCACAACTTTCCCCACAGCTTTCCCAATCTGGCGTGAAGTCCCCGCTGTCTCCAAGATTGACGCCGAGATAACAGGAAAAATACCTCGCGCCAGCGCCGAAGTGATTCGAGGAATCAAGAGGCTGCAACCTTAGGTAGTGTCCTAATTTGACGAGCAAATTTTTCTGTTAAAGCACATGCCCGACGAGATGCTGCCGAGGTCCGAGTTGATCGAGTTGACGCTTCGTTCAATGCTGCTCAAAGGGATAGATAATTCGCTGTCGGCCAAAGCTGAAGCAGGTTTCAGCCAAGAAGTCATGGCGTTAGCCCACAATCCGGCTGCGATCACCGTCAGTAGAATCTTTGTCATCTTGTCAGTTTTCATCCCTGATGGCCTCCAAAAGTTGTTCGACCGACCATAGCCGATCCGACACGCCAGCGGCCATAGCAGGCGTAACGCGCAACGTCCGATGCACACGCACAAAATTATAATGCGCGTAATGCAATGCGACTGACGCCTTGAGGTTCGCCAGCTTTTTGCTGAAAGCGTTGGTCAACCGCGTGAACCGGCGGCATTCCATTCGGACTGATAGATTCTGGCGTTCGACAAAACTGGTCGAAACGTGGGCGAGATCGGGACTGCCTATAAGCTCCTCCTTTGCCGCATCAACCATAATCGGCGGAGAGTAGCGGCCACGTCCCGTATTCAATTCTGACGCAAACACTTTGTGAAGCTGTGCATAATCGACGGTGTTTCCGAATGCCTGCATGATCGTCCCGTAGTAGGGTTTGAACATATCGGTTGTGATCTGCGGGCGACCGATGATCCGCGATTTCAGATCATTGATAAAAATCTGCGTATCGTTCCACGTCCGACGCCCTACAAGAAAGCACGGGACAAGTTTTGTATCGGCATCGAGCGCAACGAACGTGTACGCGTCGCCAAACTCGCCACGATCCGCAAGCTGGGATGCGCGCTTCTGTTTCATGCCGACGAACGACCACAATTCATCCAATTGGAGCCGCTGGCAGTTGAGGTTCCGCATTTTGCGATCCATCAATTCAGCGCAGCCGTTCCCGATGCGAACCATAAGCCGCATGACCGTATCGCGGTGGATTCCGGTCATCCGTTCGATGCTGCGAAAGCTGTTGCCTTCTACCAGAGCCGAAATGACGCGACAGCGCTGATCTGTATCTAACGTGTTCATGCTATATATATACGTGACCGGTCACGCATTTGTCAAGTCAAAATGCACTTTGTAGAGTAGAGTCCTGCGCCGGACCGTGGCGGAAGTCGCCGGAGGTGAGGCACCTGTTTAGAACGAGTTAACACGACCGGTTGCCTAACTCGCAAGAGAGGCGTAGTAATAGTTTGTGGAAAGGAAGGGCGGACCTAGGTCACTCCGACCAAGAGTAACGACCTAGGCCGCCCGCCACAGCGGGAGGTGGTGCGCTTGATAACGTGAAGCCGATTGGATCGGCGATTCACTCCGGGGCGGGCATTCCCGCCCCGGCTTTCGCATACTCCCGTCTGCATTTATAGCAGTCGGAATCCTTGGAGGCAATGAAATGGATAAAGAGATTGATTACACAGCGGTTTTAGCTGATCTAAAGGCCAAGCGAAACGCGCTTGATGCCGTCATCGGCGGGCTTGAGCAATGGCTAAGCCTGAAGGGTAGCGAAGTCGAAATTGGCCCGGCAAACTCCGGGACTGATCGCACTGGTGCTCCCGGTGAGGTCAGAAGCGATTCATTTTTCGGACAGAGCATTCCGGACGCGATCCGCAAATGTCTGAAAATCATGAAGCGTCCATTGGGATTGACGGAAATCACCAAAGCCTTGCAGGAAGGCGGTCTTCTTACATCGGCTAAAGACCTAACCAGCACGGTGAGCGCGACTTTAACGCGAATCAGACGAACAGATGGGGACTTGGTTCAAGTTCAACGCAAATGGGGACTGGCTGAATGGTATCCAGGAATGCGCAAGGAAAGAGTTGAGGGAGCCAGAAAGGGCAAACGGGGCCGAAAGCGCGGCAGACCTAAAATCCGAGCCGCGAAGGACGAATCTAAATCAGCCACGCCCAAAACTGAGGCAAAAAAGCGTTCGGCGAAGCCCACAGATGAACAGCTTGCACAGATCAAAAAATTGCACGACGCTGGGAAAGGTTTCGGTGAAATTGCTGAGATTCTTGGCCTCCAGACCCTATCGGTATGGCGTGCTTTAAAGCTTCCCAGATTAGCTAAAAGAGGCTCAGGAGAGCGTACAGATGCAGTCTAAATCCAGACAGAGGAAGGGGGTATTGACATGCTTCTTAAGCAGCCGTTATCGTCACGCCATACCCGCTAGTAGCTTAGCTGCTGGCTCAAAGGTCGTCCGGCGAGAGTTGGCACGGCCTTTGTTTTTGTCCAATGCCTAGCCGAACTTTCGTCTATGTGGACGGGTTCAACCTGTACTATAGGGCATTGGCGCAGAGGCCCTATAAATGGCTGAATCTTCACGCTCTAGCGTCGGGTATTCTCGCCCAAAATCAAATCGTCGAGATTAAATACTATACAGCGCGGGTATCTGGGGCGCGCGATCCGGGTGAACCTGGCCGCCAGCACGCTTATTTGAGAGCGCTAATGACGATTCCGGGCTTGTCGATATATTACGGTCGATTTTTGCCCAAAAAGATAATGCGACCGCTGGTTATTCCTCCTCTAATCGGTTCGAAATACGTTCTAGTCCATAGCACCGAAGAGAAGGGATCGGACGTAAATCTAGCGGCGCATTTGATACGTGACGGGTTTAAAGGAAAATTTGAGGCTGCCGCAGTTATATCGAAAGACTCCGATTTGGTGGAACCGATCCGTATTGTTGTTAGGGAGCTTGGCTTACCCGTCGGGCTGATTTGTCCGGATGGCGCTGTGCCATCCCAACTCAAACAGGTCGCCAGCTTCGTCCGCCATATCGTCAAGCAGGATTTAGCAGCCGCGCAATTCCCAAATCCAGTGATCGGCGGAAACGGGAAGCCGATTCATAAACCACCACACTGGTAATTAAGACGACTGTTTTCCCCAGCGTGCCCGCGCCGCGTCGCTGGCGCTCTTGCTGCGCTCCGCCTTGCTCATCTTTGCCGCTCTAGCAGGGCCGCCCTTGAGGCCGCCGAGCCGTCCTAACGCCTGTGCGAGCGCCTTGCGGGCATCCTGATTGCTCAGGTCCGGTTGTCCGGTAGAATCGCGAACGATGCGGAATGCCGTCTGATTTATGTCCTCTGGTTCCTGCTTTCGTGACCGCTTACGCATACAATCATGATCGCAGATTCGAGGCACGAACGCGAGTAGCAGGCAAATTCAAATTAGGACACTACCCAACCTTACAAGGGAGGGAAAGGGGACATACTTTGGCGCTTGCATATGCTCGACATCATAGACAAGCACCGACTTCTCATAGCAGAGGCCGCCGTCGCCGATTGGATCGACTTGCGTTATCGACGCTGGGAACCGGATTGGTTGTTTCCCGACCTCACCCGTCCCATCACACTTCCGCCCAGGGGGTAGCGTTCAAACACGGCGCAAAACTCCTTCGCGTCCCCAAGATCGAACGGCAGCAAACGACAATGAACGTGGACCCTAAGTTTCACTTTCAGGTAGCTTTCGGGGAGATTCTGGAAGGAGAGCCGCTGATCCCTACGCTGGAACATCTGGTCGATTCTATCAACGATGTCATCTCCGCGTTTCGAGGAGTTCTGATTTGATACCGGCCTGTCAAAATCAGACTTTATTTTCCCATGTTCCCGTCAACTTCGGCATACTCGGCATGTGTGGCGGGTGAGGAAAGTAGAGCGGGTCTTTTTCCGGTCTTGGGCGCAGGAGCTGGCCCCGGCTTGTTCCCAAAGTGACCGATCTTCCACATTTTGGCCCGCATAACGTGACATTTTGATGCGCACTATTGCGATAGTCTCATCTGATGGAATCGGCAAAGGGAGAGGGGCGGCGCGCGAGCGCGCGGCGCTGGTTCGAACTCGAGCCGCCTGCGCCCGAACGATTACAGCTGGAGACGTCGCCGCGCGTCTCGACCGTCGCGAGCTACGTGTTCACGCGCGCGGCCGAACGCTCGTGGGAAGTCCTCAATCAGCATCTCGCACAGGCGCAAGGCGCCGTGTTCTGGATTGGCGGACCGGCGGGATGCGGCAAGACGCATTTCCTTGACTACGTAATCGCGCTGCAAAGCCAGGCGGGCACGCTCGACGCGCAAAACGCGCGCCGCCTGGTGTGCGGGTTCGAACTGGCCGGGCGCGTGCAAGCGGCAGAGGTCGAATTGTTCCTGTTGAGCGTCCTGGCGGAACAAATCGGCGGCGAGCCGCGCTCATCAAGCGATCTTTTCCGCCAGATGCGCGGTGCGGCGGCGCTGAACGTGGGGCTGGAGACCGCGCGGCGGACGGGAATCAGGGCGATAACGGTCGCGATAGATTTCGGAACTTCGCAATGCGAGTCGCCGGCGGAATTCTTCAAGATGCTGGCTCAAGTTGCCGCGGCGTTCCGACAGGTGAAGTTCACCGTGATCGCGGCCGGGCGTGCGACGGCTCCGGAAGCGGCGCGTCCGCTGGCGGTGGCGCCGCGCGACGCGAACGAGGAAACGATCATCGCGGTGCGGCGCGCGCGGCGGCTGGTCGAGGACGCCGAGCTCGACGCCGCCGTCGCGTACGCTGGAATAGATACTGCTGGATTGGCGCCCGACGCGATTTTCCCGTTCCACCCGGTGGCGCTGAACGCGCTTCGAGTAATCGCCACTCATCCCAAACCAGCCGGTGAAAGTTCCGATCCCGCAACGATCGTATCGCTGTCGCGCCTGGCGCGCGAAGTGTTGGCCTCGGCGACTCTCGCCGGCGGCGGCGAAACGCCGGCCCGGCTGATCTACCCACCCGACCTGACGATGAACGCGGTAGTTTCAAACCAGGTCAAGGCGCTCCTGGCTGAAGCGGGGCGCGCCGCGTGGAAGATTGCGCGCGACCGGATCGCCGATCTGGATGGCTACGAGAAGGACCTCGCGCGCGAAATAATCGACTCGCTGATCATTCAGAATGTATGCGGCGGCACGGCGGCGCTGGCGATCGAAGAACTGAAGTCGCGAGTGCCGATGGTCGCGCGCGGCGGTACGCCAGATGAGCGAACGCTTGCGGCCGTGCGCGAGTTGATCCGCCGGTTGGAGGTGTCCACCGGCGGCGTGATCCGTTTCGAGACCGACGCGGCCCGGTTCGATCCGCAGGCCGCAGGCGCGCCGGAGCTCGCGGCGTTTAACGCGGCGCTCGTGCTGGCGCAGCGATTCGATCCGCGGCTTACGCTCGCGCGCGACCGCGACGGGCTGGACGCACGCCTAAAACGACTCGAAGCCGCGATGGCCGGCGCCGTCGAGGCGGCGATCCGCACGCGCGGCGTGCTTGCGTCGGCGCTTGTGGAAGCGAACCTCGAGATGCCGGCGGCTAATCGCGCGGCGATCGCGGAATATATCGCGCTGGCGGAATCCGGGGCGGCGGCGATGCTCGAGGCGGCGGCCGATCGATCGTATCTCGCGTCGGCCATCCAAATCGCCGCTGCGTACGAGGCGATCGCGGCCGCTTCCGAGTCGATCCCGCGGATGCGCTCGATGCGCGAGTATCTCACGGCGACCGGACTGCGCGCGGCGCTGGGCGAGGCCGGCTCATTGGAAAGTGTCCCGCGCGAATCGGCCGTTGTTTCATTGGAGACCGAGTGCGAACTGCTCCAAGTGGGACTCGGGCCGCGAATCCTGACCGGCCCGCCTCGCAGCCTGGACGCGCTGGAAGCACGCTTTCAAAAATTCAAATGGACGTACGTGCAGTGTTATCTGAGCGCGCATGCGCGATGGTGTGCGAAGATGGACCGGCTGGAGCTGGTGGCCGCCGACGCGCGGCGGTACTTCGACGCGCTCACGCGGCTCAACGCGATCGCCGCGCTGGGTCCCTCCGAAGGCGAGCATCTGGGGGCGCGGGTGGCGGAGCTAGCCGCGCGCGTGGTGCGATGCGAGCTTAGAGACGCAATCGCGCCCGAGACGACGCCGCGATGCTCGAGCTGCGGATTTCAACTGGGCGTGTCGTCGCCGCAGGCGGAACTCGAGGACGCGATGGAGGGGATTCGTCGCGCGCTCGAGATCAAACTGGCAGCGCTCTCGCATAGCATGATCGCGCGGCTGATTCACATTCACGACCGCGAGCATCGCCTCGAAGGATTTCTGAAGATCACGCAAGCCGCGCAGACCGACGCGCTCGTGCGCGTGCTCGACGAAAAGCTCGCGCGATACCTGGCGCAGGTGCTCGACGAGAATGAGACAGCAGATGTGGGCTCCTTCGATTGCGCGGACTTCGCTCGGGATGGCGTAAAAGAGCGGGCTCGTGGAGAAAAGATGGGGGCGCGCGCAAACCTGACCCCTGACCGCTTCCCTCGCGGGAAGGGAAGCCATCGCGGAGAAATCTAACGCTTCGGATCGCGCGAAAAAGCCGGCGCGCGGCAGTTCGGCTAGCGGGCGCGGGCGTGGCGTCTTTTCGGCTGGCCGGGAGGAAAAGCGCTCGCGCGTTTGCGGCGCGGCCGAACGTTGAGGCGATCGAGCAGGCGGAAGTACGAATCGCGCACGATTTCCAGTCCCCACAGCAGGGTCAGACCCAACGCCCGGCCAACTGCACCAGCGACTTCCTTGACAAGAGGAAGACCGCGCAGCGGCTCGATGCGAATCTCGATGGAGGCTTTCTGTTCGCTGGTTTCCATCGGGATTCAGAGTAAGTTGCCGAGCGCCCGGATGCAACCATCGCGCGGGCGCTGGGCAATACTGTTACCTCATCAGCTGACCTCGGAACGAATCAACTACGGCGACGGTGATGCGGCGGGCGTGGCGCTCGCTCCGTTATCACCTGGGCTAAGAACCGTCACCTTCACGTCGTCGAATTGCGCCTGCGAATCGTCGCGCGCCCAGAGTCCGATCTTGCCTTTGGCTATTTTGCTGTCGTCAGAATCGAAGACCATCTTGTCATCGTCGTAGCACATGAAGTGTCCACCCTCCGCCCTGACTTTGAGCCGATACCAGGTGTCTTTGTCGGTCGGCACGACGCTCTGCTTGAGGGACACGAGCTCCCCGTTGGTCATCCGCGACAGTGCGAAGTAATCGCTCGGACATCCCGCCGACAGCAGGTAGAAGTTTTTATCGTCGACGTACCGGAAGATGAGACCGCCGGAGCAATCGAAACGTCCGCCCGCCGATTTGAACTGAGCTTCGAGAGTAAAGTCCGAATACTCAGTCGGATCCGTTTGAATTGCCATTGGATAATACTCGAGTGCGTTCGTCAGCGACTTGATCAGACGCCCCGCCGGCAGGCCGAATGTATTGGGCTTGCTCGGCGCGCTCGGGTCGGCAATCACCTGCCAATCGCCCTCGAGCGCCTTCCATCCCGACGCCACTTCTCCCGCTTTGTCCTGATCGAAATTCCACATGTGAACTTCCGGGGTCGGCGTGGGGCTCGGCGTCTCGGTCGCGGTCGGCGTCGGAACCTGTTTCTTCTTTTGCCTCGACTGAGCCGCCGGGCTGATGACCAGCACCGTGACTATCACGCCTGCTGCTACGAATCCCGCGCTTCGCAGCCAAGAATTTCCCGTCTTCATCTATCCTCTCTCCGCCCCGATGAGCTTAAGGGTCTCGACTCTTAATTTGGTGGATCGACTATCGAGTCGGCGCGAGTTTCGCCAATGAATGGCGCTGCTGTCAAGCTGACCACAGCTAAAGCCCTCGACGACGCCCGCCGCTGCGCCATTCCTGTCCCGCCGGCCTCGCGCCGAATAGCCAGTACGAACATCACTTTCGCTTTTTCTTCGATTAATAACTATTTGAGCGAATAGTCACTTTATCTCATCCCACCACCCCCGCTTTGCTTGACTGTAGTGGGATAGAGTGGGATGTTGTGGGACGCTGGGGAGGAGACACGGTGTTCAGCGGTCGCTTCGACCATTCGATCGATGAGAAAGGCAGGGTGAGTATCCCGGTCCGATTTCGCGAAGTCCTGCAGCGCGAGAATCACGATCGTCTTTATATCACCAATTTCCCCTTCGATGGAGAGCGCTGCCTGGCGCTCTATCCACCCAGTCAGTGGGAGACGATGAATGCCAATCTCCGAACCAAGCCGAGATTCGATCCGCTGGTCCAGGTGTTCGAGACGCTGATAATCGGCGGAGCGCATGAGGTGCCGGTGGATCGGCAGGGGCGGATTCTCATTCCGCCCAAGCTTCGCGAATACGCGGCGCTCGATCGCGAGGTGACGTTTTCCGCGCGCCAGGATCATTTTCAACTTTGGGACAAGCAGGTCCTCGAAAAAGTTTTGAAGGCCACCGAGCAGAAGATAATGGATCCGGAATTTTTTGCGAAGCTGGGTCTGTGACGAGTGATGAGTCTGGCTGCCATAGAACAAGACGACGCGGCGGACCGGAGGCATGTGCCGGTGATGGAGGAGGAGGTGTGCGGGCTGCTGTCCGCACACGGTCCGCTCGCGTTCGTCGACTTGACGGTCGGGACCGGAGGCCATGCTGCCTCTATGCTGCGCGCGACCAGCGCGCGGATGCTCGGGCTGGATCGCGACGGCGCCGCATTGGCGCTCGCGCGCGAGCGGCTGGCGGAATTCGGCGATCGCGTGGTGCTGGAGCGCGCGGACTTCGCCGAAGTTGCGTCCGTGATGAAGCATCACGGCTTAGACGGCGCCGACGCGATGCTCGCCGACCTGGGCATGAGCAGCTACGCGCTCGACGATCCCGAGCGTGGCTTTTCATTTCGGCTCGACGGTCCGCTCGACATGCGGATGGACAGCCGCGCCGCGATCCGCGCGCGCGACATCGTCAATGAAGAGAGCGCCGACGAGCTTGCGCGCATCATCTATGCGTACGGCGAGGAGCGGGCCTCGCGCCGGATAGCGCGGATGATCGTCGAGGCGCGCCGGCGTGCTCCGATCGAGACGACAGGAGAATTGCGCGCGATCGTCGAGCGCGCGCTGGGAGCGCATCGGCGCGGCGGAGCGCATCCCGCCACCCGCACCTTCCAGGCTCTTCGAATCGCGGTGAACCGCGAGATGGAAAGTCTCGCCGCGCTTCTGCGCGACGGCCCCGCGATGTTGAATTCCGGCGGCCGGATGCTGGTGATCTCGTATCATTCGCTCGAAGACCGTCCGGTCAAGGAGCGCTTTCGTGAGTTGGTGCGCGCCGGTGGCTACACCGCGATCGCGCGCAAAGTGATCAAGCCGTCGGCCGCCGAAACTTCGCGCAATTCGCGCGCGCGCAGCGCAAGGCTCCGATGCATCGAACGGAGCGCACGATGAGCGCGCGGGTAAAACCGGCGCGCCGGCCGTCGAAGGCGGTGCCTGCGCTGCTGGGCGCGCTGATCGCGCTCGTCGGATTCGCGACGCTGATGATACGGCTGGAAGTGACGCGGGAAGGCTATCGGATTCCGGCCCTGCACGATGAAATCTCCCGGCTACAGGACGAAAATCGCGAGCTGCGCCTGACCGCCGCGCAGCTCAGCTCGCACGATCGCCTGCGCGCGCTCGCGCCCCAATATCATCTCGCACCGCCCGGCCGCGGGCAGGTGGTGATGCTCCCATGAATACATCTTTCAAGCAGCGGCGCACCCGAATCGGAGCACTCACGCTCGCGCTGGCGGCGTTGTTCGGTTTCGCGGTAATCCGGCTGATGCTGCTGGTCGCAATATACGGGCCGCGATTGAACTCGCTCGCCCGCCGCCAGGATACCGGCGCGACCAAACTCGCACCGGTGCGCGGACCGATCGTCGATCGAAACGGCGAGCCGCTCGCGCTATCGGCCGAGACGCGCTCGGTTTATGCGCGCCCGCACCGGGTGCTCGAGTCGAGCACGCCGGCCGAGCGGTCGAAGCTCGCGGCAATCCTGATGATGCTGCCGATTTCGCTCGAATCCAAGCTCAACAAGGGCGCGCCCTTCGTCTGGCTCGAGCGTCGAATCTCACCCGACAAAGCGCAGGCCGTGGAAGCGCTCGGCATCGACGGCATCGGCACGATCGGCGAATACAAGCGGTTTTACCCGGAGAGCAACCTGGCCGCGTCGGTGGTGGGGTTGGCGGGGATGGACGGCCAGGGGCTCTCCGGGTTGGAGTTGCAATACGACAAGCTGGCGCGCGGCGAAGCCGTCGAGCTGAGCTTCTATCGTGACGCGCTGGGGCATCCGATTTTCGATAGCCCGCTGGCGCTCAAGGCGGCGGAGCCGGGCGCGCAGCTCGAGCTGACGATCGATTCCTCGATCCAATCGCTCGCCGAAACCGAGTTGGCGGCGGAAGTGGTTCAGAGCGGCGCGAAGCGCGGCAGCGCAATCGTGCTCGATCCGTTTACCGGCGAAGTGATCGCGATGGCCAACGTCAGCGCCGGCGGCGCCAACCTCCACGACCGTCTGCACAACGCGGCGGTCGAGGATGCGTTTGAGCCGGGCTCGACGATGAAGGGAATTCTCGGCTCGATCGCGCTGGCCGATCACGCCATCACGCTCGATCGCCAATTCTACTGCGAGAACGGACAGTTCACGATCGGTCGGCACACCATCCACGATCACAGCCGTCACGGATGGCTCAATCTCGGCGGGATTATCGAAGTGTCATCGAATATCGGCGCGGCGAAAATCGCCTTGACGCTCGGCTCGGACCGCTACCACGAAGGACTGCGCGCATTTGGAATCGGATCGCGCACCGGCATCGATTTGCCCGGCGAAGCGGCGGGCTTGCTGAGCAAACCGTCGGGATGGAAGGAAATAGACCTTGCCAATCACGGTTTCGGGCAGGGCGTGGCGGTCACGCCGATCCAGCTCGCGGTCGCATACGCGGCGATCGCCAACGGCGGAAATATCGTCCGCCCGTACGTGGTGAAGACTGCTTACGACGCGAATGGCCGCGCGCTCCTCACCCATACGCCGCAAGTGATGCGTCGCGCGATTGCCCCCGATATCGCGCATCAGATGAACCTCCTGCTGCGCAACGTCGTGATGTCCGACGGCGGCACCGCTGCCAAGGCCCGTGTTGACGGCTTTATCGTGGCGGGCAAGACCGGCACCGCGCAGATGGTGAATCCGGAAAACGGCACCTACTATCAGAATCGACACGTTTCGTCGTTCGTGGGTTTTTTGCCGGCGGACGATCCGCGGCTGTTGATCCTGGTCGTGTTGTACGATGTAGGCCACGAACATTTTGGCGGATTGATCGCCGCCCCCGTGTTCAGCGAAATCGCGCAGGGCGCGGTTCGTGATTTGAATATCACCGCGCCGAGTCAGCCCTACGACACTGCCGGCGTGATCGCGATGCCCGATTTCGGCAAAGATTCGGCCGCCGGAAATTCCGGCGGTAACAGCGCGGCTGCTGCGTCCGCCGCGGTGGACGACTATCTGCCCGTGTTGACCGGTTCGAAACTGACGCGAGCGACCCCCAATTTCGCCGGATTGAGTCTTAGGCGCGCGATGGAGCTGGCGCGAATCTCGCGCGTCAACGTTGATGTGCATGGCGGCGGCTACGTGGTCGCGCAGGAGCCGGGCGCCGGCGCTCCGCTCAATCATTCGACGGTGAAATTGACGCTTGCGCCGATTGTCGCGGACAGCGCGGCCGGCGCCGGAGCGCCAACGCAATCCGGCGTCGTACCCGCGTCGTATTTCAGCGGCGGCAGCGAGATGGCCGGGCGAAAGTGAAAAGTGAAACTTGGCGAATTGCTCAAAGGACTCGATGTCCGGCGAATCGACGGTGACCTGAACGTGGAAATCACGGGCCTCAGCTACGACTCGCGTCAGACGAGGCCCGGTCATCTGTACTTCTCGACCGCCCGCGATCCGAATAGGAACCGGGCGAACATTGACGATGCCTTAAGCCGTGGGGCGCGCGCTGTGGTGGTTGCGGGATGGGATGGTGGAATGGCGCGCCCCGCGGTCCCCCTGGTCGAGTGCGAGCGGCCGCGCCTGCTGATGGGCGCGGCCGCGTCGCGTTTCTTCGGTGCGCCGAGCGAGCGCGTCGATTTGATCGGCATCACCGGAACCAGCGGCAAGACCACCACCAGCTACATCCTGGCGTCGATCTTCGAGGCGGCCGGCATGCCCACCGGGATCATCGGCACAATTGGCATCTTCATCGCCGGGAAAAAAATCTACCGCGGACTTACCACCCCCGAATCGATCGACTTCGAGTCGGCCCTGGCGGCAATGGAGCGCGAGGGCGTGCGTCACGCGGTGGCGGAAGTGTCGTCGATTGGAATCGCCGAAGGGCGGGTCGATGCGCTGAGCTTTCGCGCCTGCATGTTCACCAACTTCGGCCGCGACCATCTCGACTATCACGCGACGATCGAAGACTACTTCGCGGCTAAGCTGCGCCTGTTCACCGAGATACTGCCGCGCAGCCGGCGCGCAGCCACGGTCGCGGTGGTGCGCGGCGACGATCCGTTCGGCCGTCGCGTGCTCGATTCGGTCAAGGGCTCGAAAATAAGTTTCGGGCTGGACCGCTCGCTCGACGTCCATCCCGAGAAATTCGACGCGGACTTGAGCGGACTTCGCGCCACGCTCTTGGTGCTCGGCAAAAAGATCGAAATCGATTCGCCGCTAATAGGCGAAATCAATTTGCTCAATATCCTGGGCGCCTCGGCTCTGTCGGCGGCCCTGGGTATCGAATCGGAGGCGGTGGCGGATGGGGTGCGGCGATGCCCAGGGGCCCCCGGCAGACTCGAAGCGATCCAGGCAAAACCGGGGGTCACGGTGCTGGTCGATTACGCGCACAAGCCCGACGCGTTGGAGGCCGTGCTGACCGCGCTCCGTCGCATCGGCGCGGGCAGGATCATCTGCGTGTTTGGATGCGGCGGAGACCGCGACCGCGGCAAGCGGCCGATCATGGGTGAAATTGCGGGCCGGCTCGCCGATCTCCCGGTGCTTACCTCCGACAATCCGCGCAGCGAAGATCCGATGGCGATAATTGCCGGCGTCGAGAATGGATTGATCGCCGCGGGACGCGCGCGAATCCGCAATCCGAAAGAGTTTGCCAATGCTTCAGCGCGCGGCGGATATATCGTGGAGCCCGATCGGCGTGCCGCGATCGCCATCGCGCTCCGAATCGCGGCCGCCGGCGACGCGGTTTTGATCGCGGGCAAGGGCCACGAGGACTACCAGCTGGTGGCGGGGCGCGTACTCCCGTTCGACGATCGGGTCGTGGTCCGCGAGATTGCGGCGGAACTCGGCGGCGGGCAGAGTTGAGACTCGGGCGAGCGCGATGCTCTACCTGCTGCTCTACCCCCTGCACAAATATTATTCCGGCTTCAACGCGCTCAGGTACCAGACGCTGCGATCGGTCCTGGCCGGCCTGGCCGCGCTGGCGCTGTCGTTGGCTCTGGGACCCATTCTGATCGACCGGTTCCGCACGCTGCGCATCGGTCAGACGATTCGCGAAGTCGTCCCGCCCACCCATCAGAAAAAAGCCGGCACGCCCACCATGGGCGGTCTGCTGATCGTGGCGTCGATGCTGGCGGCGACCCTCCTGCTCGCCAACATCCTCAATCCGTACGTCTGGATCGCGATCTTCGTCACCCTGACCTTCGGCGCGATCGGTTTCACCGACGACTACTTCAAGCTCACCCGCGGCAAAGGCCTCGGACTCGGCGGCCCGGCCAAGCTGGCCTGGTCATTTTCGTGCGCCTTCATCGCCGCGGCGTGGCTGTTTCTGTATCTCGGCTTCGATACGCATCTGACCGTGCCGTTCCTCAAGAACGTCCATCCCGATCTCCACTGGTGGTTTTATATCCCGTTCGCGATGCTCGTGATCGTGGGATGCTCGCATGCGGTGAACCTGACCGACGGACTCGACGGCCTCGCCATTGGACCCGTGATGACCGTCGCGTTCACCTACTGGACCTTCACCTACGTCGCCGGCAACATCAAGTTCGCCACCTACCTCCAGGTGCCGTATATCGCCAACGTCGGCGAGGTCGCGATTTTCTGTGCGTCGGTAATCGCCGCGTCGCTTGGCTTCCTGTGGTTCAACGCGTACCCGGCTTCGATGATGATGGGCGACGTGGGCGCGCTGGCGCTGGGCGGCGCGCTCGGAATGGTGGCGGTGCTGGCCAAGCAGGAACTCGCGCTGATATTAGCCGGCGGAGTGTTCGTCGCGGAGGCGGCGTCAACCATCATTCAGCGCTACTATTTCAAGGCGACGCGCAAGCGGTTCTTCCTGATGGCACCGCTGCACCATCACTTTGAACTCCAGGGCGTCCCCGAAACCCTGGTCGTGATCAGATTCTGGATTGTATCTATCGTGTGTGGGCTGGTCGCGCTGAGCACGCTGAAGCTGCGTTGATGGAACTGTCGAACAAGCGCGTGATGGTGGTGGGACTGGGAGTCAGCGGCGTCGCCGCGGCGCGGTTCCTTGCCTCGCGCGGCGCCAAACTCGTGATGACGGATCGGCGCGTTGACGTCGAGCGCGCCAAACTGCCCGCGGGCGCGCTTAGGCTGGGACCCGAAGACGCGGCATGGATGGACGGCATCGACCTTGTCGTCACCAGTCCGGGAGTACCGCGCGATTCGATTCTGCTGCGGGCTGCGACCGGGCGCGGAATTCCGGTAATCGGAGAAATCGAGCTCGCCGGCCGCTTCCTCCAGGCGCCAATCGCCGCGGTCACCGGCACCAACGGCAAGAGCACGGTCGTGGTGCTGCTCGGCGAGATTTTGAAGGCATCGGGACGGCGCACGTTCGTCGGCGGCAACCTGGGCACGCCGCTGATCGACGCGGTCGACGGCAAGTGGGAAGTTGCGGTCGTCGAGGTGTCGAGTTTCCAGCTCGAATGGATCGACAAATTCCGCCCGCACGCCGGCGTGCATCTGAACCTGAGCGACGATCACTTCGATCGCTATCGCGATCTCGCCGACTACGGGCGCGCGAAAGCCCGGCTGTTCGAAAACCAGGATGCTTCGGACTACGCGATTCTGAATCGCGACGATCCCAACGTATGGAAGCTCGCCGGCGGCGTGCGCTCGCGCGTGATCGGCTTCGGGCACGCGCGCGGCAAATCAGGCGCGTCGATTTGGTTCGACGATTCGTCAAACGCGATCGTTTTCGATTTGGATTTCGATGGCGCGCGTCGCGGGCGAATCAGCCTCGAAGGTTTTCGTCTGCGCGGGCGTCACAACATATCCAACGCGATGGCGGCGTCGGCAGCGGCGCTCGCACTTGGCGTCGAAATGGAGGAAATAAAACGCGCGCTCGCCTCATTTCCCGGCCTGCCTCATCGAATCGAAGTCGTCCATGCACATGGCGGCGTGACTTATATCGACGATTCGAAGGGAACCAACGTCGGCGCAGTCGTCGAGGCGATCGACGCGATTGCCGCGCCGATAATTCTGATCGCAGGCGGTCTCGACAAGGGCGGAGATTACGCGCCGCTGAGACGGCCGCTCGGCGAGAAGGTCAAACTTGCAATTTTGAATGGAGCGGCGCGGGACAAGATGGCGGCGGCGCTCGAAGGTGCGACGCAGATCGAATTGGTGGCTACTCTAAGCGAGGCGGTTGAACATGCGGCGCGCGAGGCGCGGCCCGGCGACACGGTGCTGCTATCGCCGGCGTGCTCGAGCTTCGATCAGTTCAAGGACTATGCGGAACGCGGCAACGTATATAAAGAGCTGGTTCGGGCGCTTTGACGCGGTAACGTATCGGCGTCCCGACCCGTGGCTGTGGCTGCCGGCGGCGGTGCTGCTGTTGCTCGGGCTGCTGATGGTGCTGAACACGACGTACTTTATCGGCATCGAGAAAAAAGGCGACGCGTTCCATTTCTTCAAGCTTCACCTCGCGCACATCGTGGCCGGCTTCGTCATTTTGATCCTGCTCTCGCAGTTCTCGCTGGCGGGTCTGCGCCGAATCGTGATGCCGTTGTTCGTCGTGTCGGTCGTGATGCTGGCGCTGCTTTACGTTCCGGGACTCGGGCTGATGAAGGGCGGCGCGCGGCGATGGCTCAAGCTGGGACCGGTGGTCGCGGAACCGTCGGAGCTGGTGAAATTCGCGCTGGTGTTTTTCCTCGCCAAGTTCCTGAGCAAGCGGCAGGACCGGATCCGCGAGTTCACGCATGGACCGCTGGCGGTTTTTCTGATCGTCGGGCCGATCACGCTGATGATTCTGAAGCAGCCGGACTTCGGCAGTACTGTGATGATCGCGCTGATCCTGTTCGCGATGCTGTGGGCGGCGGGCGCGCGCTGGCAGCATCTTGCGGCCGCGGGCAGCGGAGCGATCGGTCTGTTGGTATTCCAGGCGGTGGCGAAGTCGTACCGCATGAAGCGGCTGACGACGTTCCTCGATCCATGGTCGGTCGCGCGCGGCGCCGGCTTCCAGCTGGTGCAATCGTTCATCGCGCTCGGCGAAGGCGGCAAGTGGGGCGTAGGTCTCGGCGCGGGCCGCCAGAAGATGTTCTATCTGCCGGAGGCGCACACCGATTTTGTTTTTGCGGTGGTCGGCGAGGAGTTCGGCCTTGTCGGGGCGGCGATTGTGGTCGCGCTTTTCCTGGTGATTCTGTTTCGGGGGATGCGAATCGCGCATGACGAGCCCGATCCGTTCGCGAGCTTGCTCGCGGTGGGACTGACCGCGCTGCTCTCGATTCAAGCGTTGATCAACATGTCGGTGGTGATCGGACTGATCCCGACCAAGGGGCTGCCGCTGCCGTTCCTGAGTTACGGCGGCACTTCGATCATCATCGCGATGGCGGCGCTGGGCGCGCTACTCGCGCTCGGGCGCCGGCCGGCGGTGCGATGAAAGTGATAATCGCAGGCGGAGGAACGGGAGGACATCTTTTTCCGGCGGTCGCGCTGGGCGAGGAACTGATTCGCGAGCGTCCCGGTATCGAGGTGCTGTTCGTCGGCACCAGCGCGGGTCTCGAGGCGAAGTGGCTGCCGAAGAGCGGGCATAGTTACGAATTATTCGAGATGCATGGGATTCGCGGGCATAGCGTGATCGAGCGGGCGCGCGCGTCGGCAGAATTCATTCGCGCGATTGGGCTCGCGATCTCGCTGGTCAGGCGGTTTCGACCGAGCATTGTGGTGAGCGCGGGCGGATATGCGTCGGCGTCGATGGGTGCGGCGGCGATCCTGACGCGGACGCCGCTGGTGTTGATGGAACAGAACACCCGGCCGGGTCTGGCGAATCGGATGTTGTCGAGATTCGCGGACCAAGTCTGTGTCGGTTTCAGTGACAGCGCGCCTTATTTCAGCTCTTCCAAGGTCGCGGTCACGGGCAATCCGACCCGGTTTCAATACCATCCTGACCGATCGCGCCGGGAGGGTGAGCAATTACAAATCCTTGTTTTAGGCGGTTCATCGGGAGCGCATCGCCTGAACATTGGCGTTGTAAGCGCTTTCAAAATCTACGGAAAAAGTGTTATAAATTTGAACGTTCTCCATCAGACCGGGGAGGCGGATGAGGAGTTGGTGAGGAGTGCATACCGCGAAATGGGGTTCGCGGCAGAGGTGGTGCCGTTTATCGACGACGTCGCCGATGCGCTGCATCGCGCCGATCTGGTTATCGCGCGCTCAGGCGCGATGACGGTCACGGACATTGCTCTTGGCGCGCGTGCGGCCATTTTTGTTCCTTATCCGTTCCATAAGGATTTGCAACAACTGCACAACGCGCGCGTGATTGAAAAGCGCGGCGGAGCGATAATAGTCCGCGACGACGAGCAGCTTGCATCCAATCTCGCGCGCGAACTCGAGGCGCTGATCCGGAATCCGGCGCGCCTGGACGAGATGGGTCTGCGGGCGCATCAGGCGGCACATCCGGACGCCGCTCGCCACGTAGCCAGAATATGTTTTGCAGTTGCGGAGAAAGCAGCAGCGTGAGTGAACTGCACGCAAATGGTCTTTTGACGCGCCAGCGGCGGCTGCATTTCGTCGGAATCGGCGGCGCGGGCATGAGCGGAATCGCCGAGCTGTGCCTGAAGCTCGGGATGCGGGTCAGCGGCTGCGATGTGAAACCCTCGGCGACGATCGCGCGCCTGGCGTCGCTGGGTGCGGAAATCAGCCAGGGGCATCATCCAGCGCATCTGAAGGATGAAGCTGGGATCGACGCGGTGGTAATCTCGTCGGCGATAAAATTTTCGAATCCTGAAGTCGCGCGAGCGCGCGAGATGAAAATTCCGGTGATCGCGCGCGCCGAGATGCTCGGTGAGCTGCTGCGGATGGCCAAGCTCGGCGTGGCGGTCGCGGGAACTCACGGCAAGACGACCACGACGGGCCTGATCGCGATTATCATGGAAGAGGCAGAGCTCGATCCCACGGTCGCTGTCGGCGGAAATATTCGCAATACGGGCACCAACGTCCGGCTGGGGCGCGGCGATTTCATGGTTGCCGAGGCCGACGAGAGCGACGCGTCGTTTCTGCTGCTGATCCCGACGATCGCGGTGGTGACGAACATCGATCCGGAGCATCTCGATCATTACGGCACGATGGATCGAGTGCGGCAGGCGTTTGCGGACTTTATCAATCGGGTGCCGTTCTACGGCGTTGCCATACTCGGAATCGACAATGTGAACGTGCGCGGCCTGATGGCGTCGATTCGCAAGCCGATGGTGACCTACGGCGTTGCGCAGGACGCGGATCTGCGCGCCGAAAAAATCGTAATCGACGGCCTTTCGACTTGCTTCGAGGTGATTCGCAATGGCGAGCGTCTTGGCCGAGTGACTATACCGACGCCGGGCGTGCATGTTGCGATTAACTCGCTCGCGGCGATCGCAGTCGCGATGGAAATTGGAATCAGTTTCGAGCGCGCGGCGGCGGCGCTGGCGAAGTTCGGCGGCATCAGCCGGCGATTCGAGATCAAGGGCGAAGCGGCGGGACGAATCGTGCTCGACGACTATGCGCATCACCCGGCCGAGGTGCGCGCGACGCTGGCCGCAGTGCGGGCATCGTTCAAGCGCCGGGTGGTAGCAGTCTTTCAGCCGCATCGGTACACGCGGCTGCGCGATTTGTTCGACGATTTCCTGTCGGCATTCGACGATGCCGACGTGCTCTACCTGCTTGACGTGTATCCGGCCGGCGAGGAGCCGATTGCCGACGTCTCCGCGCGCCGTCTGTACGAGGCGCTGCGCGCGCGCGGGCATCTCGAAGTGCATTACCTCGGCGCGGAGGAAGATCCCGCGGCGCGCATCGCGTCAGGCTCGCGCGCGGGCGACGTGATCGCGACTTTAGGCGCGGGCGACATTTACAAGATGGGCGGCGAAGTAATGGACGCGCTCAGCGCCGAGGTGAAAATCCATGAAGGCGCTTGAACGCGAGCTGCGCGAGAGATTTGGCGCGCGGATCCGCTCTGCGATGCCGCTGGCCGAGCTGACGTCGTTTCGGATCGGCGGGCCCGCTGACTTGTTCGTCGCCGTCGAGGACGAAACCGAGCTGATGCACGCGAAGGCGGCGGCGTTTCGCGCGGGCGTGCCGTGCTTCTGCCTCGGCGCAGGGACCAATCTGCTGGTGAGCGATCGCGGGATGCGCGGGCTGGTAGTGAGGCTCGGCGATGGCTTCGGGAAGATAAAAATTGACGACACGAAAGTCGTTGCGGGCGCTGCCGCCGCGTTTGGCACCCTGGTCCAGACGGTGGTCGATCGGGGTCTGGGGGGGCTCGAATTCGGCGAGGGTATTCCCGGCACGGTCGGGGGCGGATTGGTGATGAATGCGGGCGCGTTCGGCGGCGAAATCGCCAAGGTGGTCACTCTGGTGCACGGAGTCACCGAAGCTGGCGAGGCGATTGCGCTGACCAGGGACGAAGTCAAGTTTGCCTACCGGCGCACCGAGTTGCCGGCGCACTTCGTGATCACGCGGGTCGATTTCGAGCTTGCTCGCGGCGATCGCGCGCAGTTGATGGCGCGAGTCGCGGAGCTGAAGGCCAGCCGTGCGTCGCGCCAGCCGCGTGGCGTGCCCAATGCGGGATCGATCTTCAAGAATCCGCCCGGCAATTTCGCGGGGAAGCTGCTCGAAGGCGCGGGGCTTAAGGGAACGCGGCTGGGCGGCGCGGCTTTTTCCGATCAGCATGCAAATTTTATCGTGAATCTTGGCGGCGCTCAGGCCGCGGAAGTGCGCGCACTGATCGACATGGCGCGCAACAAGGTCAAGGAGCAGAGCGGCGTCTGGCTCGAACCGGAGGTTAGGCTGGTCGGCGATTGGTGACGCGGGATTGAGGTGGCGGAGTGGCGGTTCGCAGAGGTGGAAACAGGACGGTGGCAGGATGGAGCCCGCGGTTGGGCGGGCTGGTCGTGTGCGCCTTTTTTGCGCTCGGCGTGATGACGGGATTCAGCACGACCGGCCGCGCAATCACGCTCAGAGCTTCAGCGACTCTGAGCTCATATCGGAATCAAATAATGGACTCGCTCGCGCCCGTGCGCACGGCTGCCGCGAGCTACCCTGCCCTGCTGACCCAATGGGCCGGCCGCGCTGGAATTTACCATCGCGCCAGCCACGGACCGGATGCCGCGGCGCTGTCGGCGGGGGACGTGCGTGAAGGCGCGATCGCGATCGTCGAGCGGCGCGACGGCTTCTACGAGCTATTCAGCGGCGGCGAGCTTCGCGGGCCGGTCTCGCCAGGCAAGCAGGGCGATCTGCCGGTGCTGAGCGGCGCGGTGCTCGACAACGCGCGCGGACCGCAGTTGGTCGATTATGCGGCGGTGCTGGTGCGCGCGGAGACGCAGTTGTCCGAAATTGTCTCGGAAATGCGAGTTAACGATGACGCGACCGCGTCGCTCTTTCTGGAACGCGAGCGTACCGAGGTGGTGATCGACGTCGATCGCGCGACGACGGAAATTCAGCGCGCGATCAGGGTGCGCCAGCAATGGCAGGGGCGCGAGAACCTGATCGCCGCACTCGATTTGACTACGCCGGGGCTGGTGATCGTGCGCCTGCATGCCGCCGAGGGTAACCATTCGAAACACAAGGGCGGGATCCGAAAGGTTTCGCTCCAGCCGAGCGGGGAGTCCGTGACGCGATGAGAAATCTGCTCACCGGATTGGACGTCGGCACCAGCAAAGTGTGCGCAATCGTCGGCGAGTCGCTGCCCGACGGCCAATTGGCGACGCTTGGCTTCGGAATCGCGAAATGCACGGGGCTGCGCAAGGGCGTGGTGGTCAATATCGAGGCGACGGTCGATGCGATCCGATCCGCGGTCGAGGAAGCGGAGAAAACTTCCGGCGTGCGGGTGGGTTCAGCCGTGGTTGGGGTTGCGGGGCCGCATATAAAAGGCCTCAACAGCCACGGGATCGTCGCAGTGCGAGGCGGTGAAGTCAGTTCGCGCGATGTGGATCGAGTGATCGATGCGGCGCGCGCGGTCGCAATCCCGCTCGATCGGCAAGTGCTGCATATTCTGCCGCAGCAGTTCGCGGTGGATGAGCAGGAGGGCGTGCGCGAGCCGCTTGGGATGGCGGGAGTGCGCCTCGAGGCGCGCATTCATATCGTGACCGCGGCGCAGAGCTACGGCCAGAATCTCACCAAGTGCTGCGAGCGCGCGGGCGTGACGCCGTCGGAGATGGTTTTCCAGCCGCTGGCGTCGGCGGACGCGGCGCTGTTTCCGGAGGAACGCGAGCTCGGAGTCGCGCTGATTGACGTTGGCGGCGGCACCACGGACATCATCGTGTTTCATGGCGGCGCGGTGATGCATACGGCCGTGCTGCCCATCGGCGGAAACCATCTCACCAGCGATATCGCCGCGGGATTGCGCACGCCGATTTCCGAAGCGGAGCGGCTCAAGATTACCTTCGGCGTGGCGACCAACCAGGTCGTGCGCCGCGACGAGATGGTGCAGGTGCCGGGAGTCGGCGGACGCGAGCCGCGGGTGATCGCGCGCCGGCTGCTCGGGGAAATAGTCGAGCCGCGGATGGAAGAGATTTTCGCGATGGTGCAGCGCGAGCTGCTGCGCTCGGGGGTGGCGGACGGTCTAGCCTCGGGCGTGGTGCTGGTGGGAGGCACCTCGCTGCTGGAAGGAACGCAGGAACTGGCCGAGCGCATCTTCGGCGTGCCGGTGCGGCGCGGACTTCCGATCAACCTAAAAGGGCTGCCAGAAGAACTGATGAAGCCGATGTACACGACGGCGGCGGGATTGCTGCTGTACCAGAGCGCGGCGGGCGGAGTCGGCAACGGCGTGGGAAGAACGGGCCGGCTGGGACGGCTGCGTTCGCGACTTGGCGATTGGGTGAGGGACTTCTTTTGAGAAGTCGGCGAAACAAAAAATTAACCGGGCAACAAGCTTTGCCAGTAGGTGGTGGAGGAGGATCTGTAATGATTGAGTTGGTGAGTAATCCCGACCCGGGCGCGAGGATCAAGGTAATCGGCGCTGGTGGATGCGGCGGCAATGCGATCAACCACATGATCAATGTGGGGCTGCGCAACGTCGATTTCATCGCCGTGAATACCGACATCCAGGCGCTGCAGAATAATCACGCGGCGCTGCGCGTTCAGATTGGCGACCAGATCACGCGCGGACGCGGCACCGGCGGCAATCCTGAAATCGGACGCAAGGCCGCGCTCGAAGACGAAGAACGGATCCGCGAAATCCTGTCGGAAGCGGAGATGGTGTTCGTGACTGCCGGGATGGGCGGCGGCACCGGCACCGGCTCTGCGCCGGTGATTGCGCGCGTCGCGCGCGAGCTCGGCGCGCTGACCGTCGGCGTCGTAACCAAGCCGTTCCAGTTCGAAGGACGCCGCCGCATGGCGCAGGCGGAAGAAGGACTGCGCGAGCTGAAGAACGCGGTCGATACGCTCATCACGATTCCCAATCAGCGCCTGCTCTCGGTCGCGAGCAAAAATACGTCGTTGAAGGAATCGTTTCAGAAGGCCGACGACGTGCTGCTGCAGGCGGTGCGCGGAATTTCCGAACTGGTCACCGTCCATGGCTTGATCAACCTGGATTTTGCCGACGTGCGATCGATCATGGCCGAGATGGGCATGGCGATGATGGGCGCGGCGACGGCGTCGGGCGAAAATCGCGCAGTCGAGGCGGCGCAGCGTGCGATCTCGAGCCCGCTGCTCGAGGACGTTTCGATCAAGGGCGCGCGCGGCCTGCTGATCAACGTGACCGGCGGCTCGGACATGGCGCTGTACGAAGTCAACGAGGCGGCCAGCCTGATCCAGGAAGAGGCGCACGAGGACGCGAACATCATTTTCGGCGCCGTGATCGACGACGCGATGTCGGACGAAATTCGCGTCACGGTTATCGCCACGGGCTTCGGCGACCTCGACCGAGGTTCGTCGCGCTATTCGCCGTCGGGCGCTCCCGTCACCACGCCGATCGCGGCGGCCTTGACACGGCCCGTCGATCCCATGGAGGTCAAGCCGGCGCCGGCCCAGGCTGGGCAGGTGAGGATGTTCCCGGGCAACAAGCCGGTGCGCAGGATGGGGATGGTCGTGGACGACAGTTCGCTGGACATTCCGGCTTTCAGGCGGCGCGGCGAGGATGCGGGCCTGGTGGATGGAGAGAAGCTTGAGCCGAATTCGCTGCTCGACGGCGACGACAAGCTCGACATCCCGACCTTCCTGCGCAAGCATCTCGACTAGCGCCGACGATTGCACAAACAGTTGCGGCGCGCGAGTCTTACGACTCCGGCGCGTGCTTTTCAGGCCTTGTTTAACGGCTCTGGCGAGTCACTGGAAATTTGACTCTACGGTCTAGTCTGACCAGACTGATGCTCATGAGATGGCAGATTCACGAAGCCAAGGCGCGCTTCAGCGAGATGGTTAAGCGCGCCCTTAGAGAAGGCCCGCAGACGGTAACCCGTCGCGGCGAGCCTGTCGCCGTACTCGTCAGAGCCGATGAATATCAGCACCTGCGCTCCGGTCGCAAAAGCTTCAAGACATTGCTCGCGTCGGCGCCGCTGCAAGGCGTCGAAATTCGGCGGTCGCGCGACAGAGCACGAGTGATCGCGCGGGCGTCGCGCAAGGTCCGCAAGGAAAGCATGCGGGTGAATGCCGAATTCGCCGCGATCGAGCGCGACCCGGATGCCTGAGCGTGGCGAGGTTTGGCTCGCCAATTTGAGTCCCCGCCGCGGCACCGAGCCCGGTGAGTGCGAAACCCACCGTGGGTTTGCAGGGGTGACGCCTGCGTCCAATGGAAGGACCGCTACGCGCGGGGTTTTTCACTGGTCGCTGCGGCGACGGCGCAGTGTGAATCGCGAAATCCCGTGGACGGTCTTTCGCTCTCAAGCGCTGACGGACAAAAAGATGCTTTGTGCAGATCTTCCGACTGCCCTTGCAACGGCGGCGCGGCGAATTAGTACCGGCCCGTCCTGCCATCGACCGCACCCCGCGCAGGCGAGTTGACCTCTTCATCCAGTGAAAAGGGAAAAAGGATGCGGGACTTCGTCCCTGTTAGAAGGGGTTGATCAAACCCGTGAGCACGGGTGGCCAGTGAAAAAACAACCGCCGCCTCGTCAAAGGCCCGCTGTCACGTCTGGACGAAGCAACGATGGAGCGCGTCGCCGCCGCTCTCCGCGAAGTGCTTGGACTTGGCTGAATTCGCTGCTCGACGGCGACGACAAGCTCGACATCCCGACCTTCCTGCGCAAGCATCTCGACTAGCGCCGGCGATCGTACAAACAGTTGCGGCGCCCGGGTCTCGGGAATTACAGCGGCGCATCCGCGCCGTATCTTGCGAACCTGTCAGCGCCCAGCGGCCACGCCCGCCTCTGGCGCCTTTATCGCACTGCGTCCACAGTTTTGTCGTTTCACTCGCGATTCGGGCGCGATGGAAGCTTGAGAGGAGCCGTGGTAGGTAACTCTCTGCGGTTGACGATTCGAGAAGGAAAGGGCTTCGGGGAATAAAGGGCCCTGGGAGGGGGAGACCAAACATGAAGTATCTATTGGCAGCTTTCTCTCTGCTGGTTGCGGCGGGGTGTACGCCAGTAGAGATCGCGCGAATACAGTGTCAGCAAGGCAATCAAGCATCGTGTATAGATTACGCTACATATAGTCAGGCAGGGATGCCTGGGACCGCCGGTGGGTATGTCGTGCAGCAACGTATGGCGGCGCAAGCTGCTATCCAGAACCAGCAAATTCAGCAACAACAGATTCAGCAAGAGCAAACTCAGCAGGAGCAAATTCAGCAACAGCTCCGGCAAAAGCAGCAAGAGAACACGCAACCCGCTGCTCCACCTGCTGCTTCCGGTATATGATTTTGCACCGAGCCACCGCCGACCTACGAAGTCATTTTCACTTCCTGCGTTTCTTTTGCTTGCTCTGTACTGTTGCGGCGAGCGCAACCACAATTTTTGCATGCGCTGGTATGGAAGCAGCCCGAAAGTGCAGCGCGGATCTTGGTGAAACCTTCGCAAGTACTACGTGCGTTGATGCGGTTCTGCAACCGGGAAACAAACAGCTCGTAATTGCTTTAGGCGATGACGCATGCGCGCGAGCGCGTCTGGGTGCGACGACACCCGACCTCGCCAGCAGTGCTTGCGAAATGGCGAGAGCCAAGGCGGAGAGGGCCGCGTGGATTCAGATTGAGACAGCAGCCGAAAAGAGCACGCAACCAAATCTGGATCTTGATCAGCTAGTCCCTGGTTTGCCCAAGAGCGTCGCTGGCGGTTCCTCTAGTGGCAACGCGGCGCCGCTATCTGGAGCACAATCGGGGTTACCGGCCCCAACCGCCACCACCGAATATCTCGATGCTCGTTTTTCGTTCCGCGACATACCGTTTGAATCACCACCGAGCCGGGACATGAGGCTTGTCGAGGATCGCGGTGACGCCAAGGTCTACGTCCGTGATAGTGAAAGCATGACCATCGGTAACGGTAAACTTTCTTCTGTGATCTACCAGTTCTGGAAATACAAACTTGAGCGCGTAACGCTCAAAACGGACGGGGATTCGAACAATCAAGCAATGTTGCAAGTGTTTGAGACAACCTATGGGCCTGGTTATAGGCCAGGCGGGTCTTTTTCGAAAAGGCTGTGGCAAGGACACCGCGCATCCGCAGTATACGAAGAAGATCCAAAGAGCGATTCTGCAGTCGCATCGGTTTGGAGCAACGAGCTGAAGCAAGAAGAAGAGCACGAAAGCGCCAATGCGCAGCACTAATCGCTTCCGGTTCACCATCTGACAATCGCCGCGCGGGGCTGGGTTGCTTCCTCACGAGCATGGCGGATATCAGCGGACGATATCTGAGGAAGATATTTGAGGCGGATATCTTATGGAGTCTATATCGCTGAAGCTGCCCGAGAACCTGCTGGAAGCGAGCGAGCGATGCGCCCGCGCACTCGGAATCCCGCGCGCCGAATATATCCGCCGCGCCATCGAACGCATGAACCGCGAGGCCGAGGCTCGCGCCCGCGCGGAGCGGATGGCGCGGGCGTCGCGCAAGGTCCGCAAGGAAAGCATGCGGGTGAATGCCGAGTTCGCCGCCATCGAGCGCGATCCGGATGCCTGAGCGTGGCTCGGCGCGAAGTGCTTGATCTGGGCTGAGAGTCAGTTGGCTGCATCCGATGAGGATCCGGAGGCTTGCGCGATGACGTCAGCAAAGGAGCGCTTCGCGATTCCGAAACCGGTACCGGCTTCGCTGGCGCGAAGCTGTCCGAGATCCTTCCCGTCGCTCGCGTTGCTCGCGTCGTCAGGATGACAGAGGGTGCGGCGCAATCGCGGCGTAGCTTGCGGAGAGATCAGCGGTCGGCGGCGGCCTGCTGCACGGACGCGTGGCCGCCCAGTGATTTGAGGATCGCTTGACGGCGTTCCTTCAATTCCTCCGGGATCGTCGGACCGATCTTTTCAAAGAATTCGCCGGCGGATTCGAGCTCCGCTTTCCAATCCGCGGGATTTATGGCGAGCGCGTCTCGCACCGCACTCTCGGGCAGATCGAGGCCCTTGAGGTCGAGGTCCGCCTCATTGGGAACGATTCCAACCGGCGTCTGGCGGCCACCGGCGCGCCCATGGATTCGATCTAACATCCATTTGACCACGCGCAGGTTTTCGCCGTAGCCGGGCCAGATAAAGTTGCCGCCGGCGTCCTTGCGAAACCAGTTGACCATGAAGATGCGCGGCGGCTTCTTGATCGCGCTGCGCATCTTGAGCCAGTGCGCGAAATAATCGCCCATGTTGTAGCCGCAGAACGGCAGCATCGCCATCGGATCGCGCCGCAACACGCCGACCGCTCCTGTAGCCGCGGCCGTCGTTTCGGAACCCATCGTGGCGCCCATGAAGACGCCGTGCGTCCAGTCCATCGATTCGAGCACTAGCGGCACCGTCGAGGCGCGGCGTCCGCCGAAGATGATCGCGGAGATCGGCACACCGCTCGGATCGTCCGCTTTCGGCGACCAGGCGGGATTGTTGCGCATCGGAGTCGTGAAGCGGCTGTTGGGATGCGCCGCCTTGTCCGGCGAGCCTTTTTTCCACGGGCGTCCCTGCCAGTCGAGCAGACCGTCGGGCGGCGGCACATCCATCCCTTCCCACCACACGCCGCCGTCGGGAGTCATCGCGACGTTGGTGAAAATCGAATCATGCTGGAGCATCCTCATCGCGTTCAGATTCGATTTTTCGCTGTTTCCGGGCGCGACGGCGAAGTAGCCGTTCTCGGGATTAACCGCCCACAGGCCGCCGTCCGGACCGACCCGCAACCACGCGATATCGTCGCCAATCGTGGACACCTTCCAGCCCTTGAACTCGGCCGGCGGCGTCATCATCGCAAGATTGGTCTTGCCGCATAGGCTGGGAAACGCGGCGGCGACATAAGTGGTCTCGCCTTCGGGACTTTGCAGGCCGAGGATCAGCATGTGCTCGGCCAGCCAACCTTCGTCACGGCCGAGCCAACTTGCGATTCGAAGCGCGAAACATTTCTTGCTGAGCAAAGCGTTGCCGCCGTATCCGCTGCCGACCGAGATGATCGTGTTGTCCTGCGGGAAGTGGCAAATCAGGCGGCGCTCGGGATTCAAATCGAGCATGCAATGAATTCCGCGATTGAAATCGCCCGACTCACCAAGCTGATCGAGCGCCGCCGCGCCCATCCGCGTCATGATTCGCATGTTCAGCACGACGTAGATGCTGTCGGTGAGCTCGACGCCGACCTTCGAGAACGGCGACCCTATCGGGCCCAGCACGTACGGCACCACGTACATCGTGCGCCCGCGCATCGAGCCGTCGAGCCATCCGCGCAACTTGGCGTATGTCTTTGCGGGATCCGACCAATTGTTGGTAGGCCCGGCGTCTATTTCGTTCGGAGTGCAGACGAAGGTCAGTTGTTCGGTGCGCGCAACGTCGTTGGGATTCGAGCGATGCAGGTAGCAGCCGGGCCGTTTGGTCTGATTGAGCTCGATGAGTATTCCCGCGGCGACGGCCTGTTTGGTGAGGCGAATCTTCTCCGCTTCGGAACCGTCGCACCACACAATCGCATAGGGCCGGGTGAGTCGGGCGACTTCCATGACCCAATCGCGCAATGCGCGGCTGCTGGTCGGCGAACTATTTGCGTCGGGATTGGGCGTCACTTCATCGCTCCAGGTAAAAATTTGTGAGAGGTAATTCCTATTCAACGGCGGTCCAAAATGCAATCCAGCCAGCATGGAATCGTCGTCAGCGATTTCCATCTTACTCGTAAACTGCCAAATTTGATATTAGGCTTGCTTGTGAACTACCAATTTTACTATTAGGCTGGCGGAATGACAGGCATACCGCACGGCTTGGCGCTTCTACGCGACCCGCAACTGAATAAGTCGACTGCGTTCACTGAGTCTGAGCGCGAGGCGCTGGGCCTGCACGGCCTCTTACCGGAAGGGATCGATACCGAGGAAGCTCAGATCCAGCGCGTGCACCTTCAGCTGTCGCAAAAGCCGAACGATCTGGAAAAGTACATCTACTTGTCGCAACTGCAGGATACCGACGAAACGCTCTTTTTCTGCGTGCTCATGTCGGACCCGGTGCGATTCCTGCCGCTCGTCTATACCCCGACGGTGGGCGAGGCCTGCCTCCAGTTCGGCCATATCATGCGCCGCCCCAAGGGCCTTTACCTGTCGATCAAGCGCAAGGGCCGCGTCCGCGAAATTCTCCGCAATTGGCCGCAGCGCGACGTGCGCTTCATCGTGGTCAGCAGCGGGCAGCGAATTCTGGGGCTTGGCGATCTCGGCGCAAACGGCATGGGAATCCCGATCGGCAAGCTGGCGCTATATACCGCGTGCGCCGGCGTGCCGCCGCAGTATTCTCTCCCCATCCTCATGGACTGTGGCACTAACAATGAGACCTTGCTGCGCGACCCGCTCTACCTGGGCTTGCGCCAGACGCGCCCGCCGGTCGCGCAGTTGGATGAGTTTGTCGAAGAATTCATAACTGCGGTCCAGGAAGAGTTCCCTAATTGCTGCGTCCAGTTCGAGGATTGGGCGGGAGCCGACGCGATCCGGCTGCTGGCCCGCTACCGCGACCGGATTTGCTGCTTCAACGACGACATCCAGGGCACCGCGGCGGTCGCCCTTGCGGGAATTCTCGGAGCGCTTCGCACCACCGGCGGGAAACTCTCCGACCAGACGTTCCTGTTCCTCGGCGCCGGTTCAGCCGCTATCGGAATCTCAGGCCTGCTGACTGAAAGGATGATGCTCGAGGGCATTCCAGCCCAAGATGCGCGCGCTCGACTCTGGTTGTTCGACATAAACGGTCTGCTGGAATCAACCCGGATTGACCTGGCTGATTTCCACAAGCCTTACGCGCATCGCCACTCGCCCACCAGAGATTTTGTCGATGCGATCGAGTCGATCAAGCCGACCGCGATCATCGGCGTTAGCACGGTTGGCGGGGCCTTCAATCAGCGCGTGATCGAAACGATGGCGCGAATCAACCGGCGCCCGATTATCTTCGCCTGCTCGAATCCGACCTCGCACTCCGAGTGCTCGCCGGATGAGGCTTACCGCTGGTCGGAGGGCCGCGCCATCTTCGCCAGCGGAAGCCCGTTTCCTCCGGTGCTCCTGGGCGGCAGGACCTTCGTGCCCGGACAGGGCAACAACGTTTACATCTTTCCCGCGATAGGTCTGGCGGTCTATGCCACCCGCGCACGGCGCGTGACGAATGAGATGTTCATAGCTGCCGCTCGCGCGGTGGCGGAGCAGGTGACTCCGGCCCAGCTCGATTCCGGGCTCATCTATCCTCCCGTATCAACGATACTCAACACCGAGTTATATGCCGCCGAGCGCGTGGCGGAGGTGATTTTCGCGCGCGGCTTGGCGCGCGTCCCACCACCGAAAGATATCGCGCAATTCGTCCGATCGCAGACCTACAAACCCGAATACCATCTGCTCGAATAAAATCACCTGCAGCGGTATTTCCCGTGGATATTGCGCTGGCGCGCGCATCCGCGGCGGTTTCGAGCGCGCGTGCCCTTGAGATATGCTCGCCATGTTCCCGGCGCCTCGGAGGCCGCCGCATCGTGCCCGAGACTTTTCAGAAGGAAAGCGCGCTCGCTCGATTCGCCAACCGCCTGATGGGCCGCGCCGTCAAGCTCGGAATCGCGCCACGATACATGCGCCTGCTCGAGGTCCGCGGCAGAAAATCGGGGATGACCTTCACCACCCCCGTCAATCTCCTCGAATTCCAGGGTCGGCGATGGCTGGTTGCGGCTCGCGGCGAGACTGCATGGGCCCGCAACGCGCGCGCCGCCGGTCGCGTCGTGCTGCGGCGCGGCGCCAGTTCCGAATCGTTGACGGTTCGCGAGCTTGCCGATGCCGACAAGCCAGAGATCATCAAAGCGTTCCTCGATCGCTTCGCCTCCCAGGTTCAGCGTTTCTTCGACGTGCCCGCCGGCTCGCCCGCCGACGCGTTTCGCACCGTCGCGTCGCGCACGCCGGTCTTTGAGCTGGTCGGCGACGCCTGAGGGCCCGCGAATTCTTTTGTGATTGATCCCGCGCCCCCGACGGCCCCGGCCCCGAATCACCAGCAACTCGATGCCGCCGCTGAGTCCGCCGGGCGCGAACGGGTGACCGTTGTCGCGCTGGTCGCGATGCTCTTCTACCAGGGCTTCGCCGGCTCAATTATCGCTGTCGCGGCGCCGTGGATCGGAACGAGCTTCCACCTCGACGGCGCCGGGGTCGCGCGCCTGTTCGCGTGGATCTCGCTCTCGGCGCTGGGCGCGCTCGCGCTTTCACGGATGATCGACCGGCACGGACGTCGCCGCATGATCCTGTGGTGCGTCGCCGCGATTCCCGTTTGCAGCATCGCCACCGCGCTCTCGACCAATTTTGTCGCATTCACCTCATTTCAGATCGCGCTCTATGCGGTCCTCGGCGCCGCCGGCGCCGGCTGTATCGTGATGCTTTCCGAGGAGCTTCCCATCGCACGTCGCGCGCGCGGCCAAAGCTTCGGCGGTCTGGCGGGCGCGGTGGGAGCCGGATTCTGCGTTTTCCTCATGCCGATCTTCGTCGCCTACGGATGGTCGTGGCGATGGATGTTCGTGATTTCGGCGGCGGGAATCGCGATGCTGCCCGCGATGGCGCGGCTGTTGCCCGAGAGCGAGCGATGGGAACTCTCTGAAAGTGCGGGATTCACCGCCAGGTCGCACTTTTACGACGTCTTTCAGCCGCTCTACCGCAAACGCTCGATCACGATGATCGTATGCGCGCTGGCCGTCGCAATCGCGACCACCGCCGCCAACGCCTTTGGCTACTACCACGCGGTTTCCGTGGTCGGCCTGTCGGCCGCCGGCGCCAGCACGATGACGATCGTCGCCGGCGGATTAGGATTGGTTGGCTTTCCGCTCGGCGCGTGGGCGGCGGAGCGCTTGGGCCGCGTGCCGACGGTGGTCGGCTTCGGCATTTTCATCACCGCCGGGCATTTGTGGTTTTTTTGGGGACCACCGGCGCATTTCGCGTGGCCGTTGATGTGGCTCTCGGGCGGGTATTTCTGGTTCAACGTATGCGACAACGGCGGCACCGTCGCGATCAATGCGGCGGCCACCGAACTGTTTCCCACCCCGCTGCGCGGCACCATGATCGGTTGGTTCGCGCTGGTCGGCGCCATCGGCTCCGTCATTTCCAATGCCGCGGTCGCGATGCTGGCGAACGCGATGGGCGGGCTGTCGATCGTCGTCGGTGCGCTGTCGATTGTTGGAATCCCGGCCGCGATCCTGTTCGGTCTGATGATCGACGAAACTCGCGGGATGTCGCTCGAGATGTCCGGCAAGGAATCCGAATTCACCGCCTCCGACCCCTGACCCCCCGCCGCCGCGCATGCAGTGGGGAAAGGGAAATCACTTTATTTTATGTGAAACCCGCCTTGGGTTTCGCACTTCCTTGGGCAGGGGCCAGCCCCTGCACCTTGGTCAGGATAAAGATGCGGGCTTCGCCCTGTTAGAACTTTTTTGCGTCATTCTTGAGCGCAGCGAAGAATCCCGGATCTTAGTCCGAGTCAGTGTGTAGCCTGGTCGCGAAGCTTTCTTTTTCCTCGCCCTGTTAGGGCGAGGATGAAGGTGAGGGTCCTTATACAGCGCGCGATTTTTTTCGCGCGCGATTCACGATTCTGCCTCTGCGCGCAGGCGAATATTCATATCCCGCCGTCCGACCTAACCCGCGCCAGCCTCTCCCCGCCGCCGAAGACGTGATTGCAAAAAGCTGTTGGAGCTCAATTTTGATTCGAGCCTTTCTGGAGAGCTAGACCTCACAGAGGTTTCGCGTTTTCGCTCTGACTAACCTCATAGTAAAACGACTATTATCTAGCTTCTATTTCATCGCGAGCATCATTTACAATTTTTAAATATTCTGAGTATTCAGACCGCAGTTCCGCAGTCAACTCCGAGAACGTTTTTAAGGCGACATCCTTCGAGGCAATGAAGCTCGCCGATTTATCGTACCCGAAGACAAAACAATGGATCTCGTTTACATTGGGCTTATTTCGGTGCACAAGCGCCTTGTATCCCAAAACCTGGCCAATATGCTGCGCCTTGAGCGAAATACCAGGAGCCTTCAGTTCAACTAGAATAATATCCTGAGTGTTGGGGACGCTCTTTAGGATTAAGTCTGGCCGCTTCTTCAATTCAGCATCCTGGTGGACATTAGCCTCCACGTAGCGAGATAGTTGCTGATCGCTCTGAACGATCTCATATCCTTTTCCCATCAGCCATGGATTCTTATCAAAGATGTCGTGTACGTCGCGCTCCCGATTGTGCGGGTCCGCACATGTTCGCTCTAGAAGGTCGATCACTTTCAATTTCTGGTAAACGAGAGATGCCATCGTTGACACTTGGCTCAATCGCATGTCTTCGAGAAGGGCGCTGAATGTTTCTATATCCTTTCGGGAAGCGGTCGACAGCTCTTTAAGAATCAGATCGATACGGTCAGTTTTAATTTCGTATAGTCGAATTGCGATCCGATCTAGCGACTCCAAGCTCGCCTCGCTCAGTTTCACGACGTTAGGATTTGAAAGCAATTTCTCAAACAAGTCCGGACTCTGTGAGATTAGTTTGGACAGGGCCTGCTGGTCGACATCCGGAAGCGGCGGCCATTTTGAAAATGGTTGCAATTCGTCATCGACAAGTTTTTTGAGAGCGCTCCAGTCTCGCAGTCGGAGATTGAATTTTTGATCCGGTTGAGCGTTCTTTCCGAAGAAATTCTTCTGAAAGACGTTGTAATTATCTTCTGGTTTGTCTTCCCATCCGAAGACTGCAAATCGAACGCGCCCGCTCGCCCACTGGCGGGTATCGGATTTGAGGCGCCTTGGCTTCTTTGATGTCGGTTCTGAATCAACCAGGTGTCGAGGCTTACAGGAATTAAATCCGTCTTAGAATAGAGAGTCTGGCGTGCACCCAGAAAAATCCCGCGCTGTAAGGCAGAGTCCGTCGCGCATTCATTCGGCGGTCAGCTTCGTCTCGGCGAAGTCCTGTTTTTCGATTTCCCGGGCGAACGCGTTTGCGGCGCGCACTACGACGAACCTCGCCCAGGACCGTCACCTACCCGTGAACTTCGGCTCCCGCCGCTGCAAGAACGCTTGCAGCCCTTCTTGACGGTCCCGGCTTATCTCCTGCGGATGGGTGTATAGGATATATTCCCGCTCATCGACACGGACCTTGTTGTCCGTCGTCTTGTAGTGCCCGTACTTGACCGACTTGATGTAGAGCGGCGGAATCTTCTTGAGCAGCTCAGCCCAGCGGACCGCCTCGTCCATCAACTGCTCATCCTTAACGACCTTGTTCACCAGCCCGACCTCATAGGCGCGATGCGCGTCCATGATCTGCCCGCCGTTCCACGCCAGCAGCATGAACTCGAGGCTGATCTTGAAGGGCATGTACGGAAGATACTCCATCGGCGGCAGCGGCGTGCCGATCCGTGCTTCCGGAAAGCCCATCAGCATGCTCTCTCCGGCGATCGTAATGTCGCAGCCGCGAACGGCGAGTGCATAGCCTGCCCCGAGCGTGTAGCCCTTGATCGCGCCGACGATCGGCTTGAACACGGTGATGCCGTTCTGCGGATAGCCTTGATGGACCTGAAATGGCACTTCGCGATCGATCGCACCGGGGCTCACGTCCGCGCCGGCGCAAAAGTGCTTGCCAGCGCCGGTGAGGATGGCGACCTTGGCGGCCGGGTCGGCCTCGAACCGGCTCCAGGTCGCGCACAAGGCGTCGCTGAGCGCGCCGTTGAGCGCATTGATCTTTTCCGGTCGGTTCAACGTGATGAAGGCGATTTCATCCCTCACCTCATAGAGGAGCACATTCTCTGACTTCGCTTTCGCTGCCTTTGGCTTGGCGATGCGCTTCTTCTGCGGGCTCAACCCAACAGCCATGACGTCCCTCCCATGATTGGTCACGCGGCCTCAGCGCCCGCACCGGCCGACCCTGCGGTTACGTCTGCCACAGTGGTGTAAGCTGCAATTTCCATTTTGAATCCCGATTTAAACTCGCACCGACGCCAGGCGGTTTGCAAACAGGCAGTTCAAGCCCGGTTCTGAGTACAATGGCTTCCCAGCGCGCGAGGTAGCGCCCGGCTTCGCGTCCGGCGGGCACGTATCATTCATTCGACGGTCAGCTTCGTCTCGGCGAATTCCTTCTTTTCGAAATCCCAGGCGAACGCCGCTGCGCGCGCGAATCTGCCGGCGCGGATCGACATCACGATGTAAACGATGTCGGGATAGTCGGGCTTCGACGGATCGAATGAGCACGCCTGTGCGCGATCGGTCGGGGAAAAGTACGCGTCGTGATCGGGATGCGAATGGTAAACGGCACGGATCGCGAGCTTGTGGCGATCGACTTCGTTCATCACCGCCAGATGCGCCTTCGGCTCCATCAGGAACGCCATGCGCGCGTCGCGCGGGAACGCCGCTGCATCTTCGGCGTGCATGCGGTCCTGGATGTTGGCGACCGGGCGGACTTCCTCGACCGAGTTGTCGCCGATGATGAAGCCGCAGCATTCGAAGGGGAACTCGCGCTCGGCCTGTGCGACGATCGCATCCATGCTCGCGCGGCGTATCGATGCTGCCTTCATCGTTCTCCTTCAGTGTTCGTTGTTCGCTGGCGCGCGCGCTCGGCGGCCCTGATCAGCCGCGTCAGCATCCGATTCGTCTCCGCGTCGACTCCCAGGCGATCGGCAAGTTCGACGATCTTGCCGTTCAGCGCGCCGATCTCGGTGCGCCCGCGAACATGAAGATCGTGCAGCATCGTCGGCCGATGACTGAACGTCGGCGGGATCATCTGCTCGTAAAAAACTTTTCGATATTCTGCCGCACTCGAAAAGGGCAACTCGATGCCGAGCGCGCGCGCGACCGCGAACGCCTCGTCGATCGCGCGATCCATGATCGGCCGCACGTCCGGATCCCCGGCCAGCGCTCCATAGTGCTGCTGCAAAATTGCGCCGAGCGGATTCAGCGCCACGTTGTACAGAACCTTGGTCCACAGCACGGGCATGATGTCGTCAACACCGACCGCGGGAACGCCGGCGGTGTCGATCATTGCGGCGATCGCGCGGGCGCGCGCCGCCAGTGCCGGCGAGTCCTCGCGATGAATCGCGGGCGCGGGTCCGATTGCGACCGGCTCCGCGAAAACCGTCACGTGGGCGCTGCCCGGCGAAGGTATTTCCGCGCCGAAGATCACGCGCGCGCCCAATACTCGCCGCCGCCCGAAGCTCTCTATCAACGACTCGATATTGCCCAGGCCATTTTGCATCGAGACCACCGCGCCGTCGTCGGTCAACCGGTCGGCCAGCCGCGCCGCGATCGATTCGGTGTCGTAACTCTTGACCGCGCACACGATTAATCCGAACCGCCTGCCAAGTCTCGCGGGATCGTCGGCCAGCGTCATGCCGGCGACGGTTCGATCGCCAAGCAGTCCCGAAATTCTCAAGCCTCCGCGTGCAATCGCCTCGAGATGCGCTCGCCGGCCAAGCAGCGTGACGTCGTGCCCCGCATCATGCAGCATCCCGCCGAGAATCGAGCCAATCGCGCCAGCGCCCGCGACCAAGATGGAAGAATTGGACATCGTGTCGAAACTATCGGTACCCGATTCGCCAGACAACGCCGCCGCTTGCACTCGCTGCACGGGATGAGTCTTCGGACCGCCGGTCGCGATGACTTGCTCCCCTTCTTGCGGCTCTGATACTTTTGGCTGTCTGGCGCGCGCATAGCGCGCGTTTGTATTTTCGGGCTTCGATCCTAACGTCCCCGTCGTCTAGCTCGGCCTAGGACACCGGCCTTTCACGTCGGTAACACGGGTTCAAATCCCGTCGGGGACGCTCAGTTTTTTGGATGGTCGGCGAGTTCGGTGCCAAATAGGTGCCATCTTTTTCCCTTTTCGGGGTTGAATCCGGCTGTCAGCTTGCCGCCACGTTCGATGCTTCCTTGCCTCGATCCGTGTTCGAGCGCCCGAGCACGACGCCATTGACGGCCGCTTTCAGGTACGCATCGCTCAGGTGCGAGTAGCGGGCCGTCATGCGGCCGTCCCGGTGCCCGAGCAAGGTTTGCAGGCCGCGCGCTTGGATGCCAGCCATCGCCTGATAGCTCGCAAAGGTATGGCGGCAGTCGTGAAGGCGGAAATCCTCGATGCCCGCGCGGCGCACTGCGCGCATGAAGGCGACGCTGACTTGGTTGGCATGGAGCGGGAACAGCCGTCCGTCGATTCGCGGCGGGAGTGCCTTCAACGCTTCGAGCGCCGCGTCGTTTAGATAGACCTGGCGCGCCTCGCCGTTCTTGGTTTCGGTGAGCGCCGCGGTGCGATTCTGCCAGTCAACGGACTTGCGGGTGAGGCTCAGGATTTCATTGCGCCTCATGCCGGTGTTGAGCGCCACAGTGGCGAACGCCTTGAGATACGGGATCGGCTCACAGGCCGCGAGCAGGCGATCGATTTCATCGAGGTTCAGGAAACGGGTCCGGCCTCCGGGTTCCCGGAGTGCCTTGAGGCCGGACAACAAGCCGCCTTGCGAATCGAGGAACGGGTTGCGGCTCAGATATTCCCACACGACGGCGCGCCGCATCATGTGCTTGAGCACGGTCATTTCGCGGTTCAGCGTCGATGCTCCCGGCGCGATGTCCCCGGCTCCCTTGCACCTCGGGCACGCCAGCGCTTCGCGTTCATTCCGCCGGCCAGTTGAAACCTTCCCCTTGCCATCGCATCGAGGGCATTTCTCAGGCTTCCGGCGCCGTCTGAGGTACGCTTCGGCGTCGGCCGCAGTGATGGCTCGCAACGTGCCGGGGAACGCGGGAATCAGGTACTTGTCAAGGATGCCGAACCAGCGTTCGCGTGTCCGGGGCTTGAGCGTCGGCGTTACTCGCTCGCGCCATATTTTCGCGAAGTCGGCGAATGAGATTGGCGACTCCTCGATGACGCCAAGGTGAACCCGGCGGGCGACGTTGCCCAAGATTCCGTCGAGCACTTCCCCGGCGACGCGCTTTGACGGCCCGATCTTGCGGCGTCGGCGGATGCCTCGCGCGTCCTTGAAGTCGATCCAGTACGGCCCGTTCTTTTCGCGTTGAAAAACTCTGCTCATCTGACTTTCCTCCGCTCTGCTCCTTTTTGCTGTACTTCCGATTTTGCTTCCCCTATGGACTTCCCCTTCCGAACTAGGCGGTTGATTCGACGGGTCTGCTCATACTGCCGGCGCAGTTCCCGGTCACGCCCGCGATAAACACGCGCGCGCGCCAGATGTTCGCGACATGCGCCGGTGTTCTTTCTCGTGGCGTAAAAGATCTTGCGACAATTTCGGATGTAGCACCGCTTAAGCCGCTTAACCTCGATACCTTCGATGGCCGCTTTGAAGACTGCCCAAAGAAAGGTCTCTTCGACCAAATGCACGAAACCATCGCGTTTCGTGATCGTCGCCCTAGACGGTATTCGCAATCCCGTAGTGCGCCCTAGCGCCTTTGCCTCGATGAGCTCGCGCGCAAGGTCCCGCATCCTCTTCCATGATCGTTCCGCATCGAAGCCGGCTCCTAGAGTCTGCGCTTCGATGTCCGAGCCAATCTTCTCGTTTGTCTCAGCGTCGGCAATCCAATCGATGGCGCAGCGGACGTTCCAGAAGAATTCGTAGAACTCGCGTGCATCCCGCGCGCGATCGAAGATCGCACCCATCGGAAAAAACAGCATTGCCACCCCTCGCGTCGCGCACCAAAAGGGCGTCGCGCTGTCCATCACACGCTTGAGGCCGGCGTGCCGCTCGAGAAATCGATCCACGAATTCCGGGCTCGCTTCCCACGGAGCAGGCACCTCTTCAGCGAATCCAACTGCAGCGGCTAAATCGAGCCATGGTTGAATCCGCTTCTGGCGGAAGCGGTGCAAGGTTTCTGGATTTCGTCCGCGCTTGCGGCGTCCGTGATTGCCGATTGGCGTGTTGCGTTTTCCGTTGCCATGACGAGAAAGCGGTTTGGCTCTTGATGCTCGCATAGAAGTTATCTGGCTTGTATATTCTATTTACATTCAGCGAGGAGTGTATGTCAATGCGTGTTACTCAAAACGAAACAGGTAGCCAGCGCGCTGCGTATTCGATTGCCGAAGTCGCGCAGAGGTTCGGTGTCAGCCAGGGTCTCATTCGGCTCCAAATTTTACGCGGCAAATTGAAAGCAGGGCGAATCGGGCGGCGCGTGGTGATTTCCGCTGGCGAAGTCGATCGGCTGATCGAGGCGGGCACGATCCCGGCGCTTGCGGAGCGGTCGGCGCGATGAGCGCCGCCAATCCTAACCGTACCGCCGGCGTCAATCCCGCCGGCGACGTGCAAGCGCAATTCGAGCTTAGCGAGCAAACGCGCGCCGCGTTTTTGCGCGGACTGACGATCGATGAAGCGGTCGCCGATCTGACGCTGGCGGCGATGAACCTCGGAATTGAAGCTGATGAAGCCGCGCAGCTCATCCGCGAATTTTTCGAGACGTGCGCGAAGCGCGAGCCACCCGCCGATATGATCGCGCGGCTCGCGGCGCTCGATCGGACTCGGTATGAGGCGCTGCGCACAGGCACGGCATCGCGATTGGGCTGGCGTGTAAGCGTGCTCGATGCTGAGGTTGTAGCCGCCCGCGAGAAAAGAGCTGGCGGCGGAGCGGCCGGGAATTCTCAGTCCAATGCGTTGATCGCACCCGACCCGGAGCCGTGGTCTGAGCCGGTTGACGGCGCGGCGCTGCTCGATGAGATTGCGACCCTGCTTGCGACTTACATCACTGCTCCACGCGCGGTGATCGACGCGGCGGCATTGTGGATACTGTACGTTCATACTTTCGTGCGAATCGAGTTGCCGGTTGCTACCCGACTATTCCTTACATCGGCGACGAGACGTTGTGGCAAGAGCCGCCTGCTCCGCCTGCTCACGGCGCTCGCCCCGCGTGCGCTGAGTGCATCCCGCATGTCCCCGTCGGCTCTGTTTCGCGTGATCGAGAAAGTTAGGCCAATCATCTTCCTTGATGAGTCCGACGGCTTCATTGCGGAGTCGCCGGATTTTCGGAACCTCATCAATGCGGGATTTGAACCCGATCAGGCCTACGTTGTAATCAATGTCCCGGTTGGCGATGACTGGGAGCCAACTCGGTTTAATGTGTTCACGCCGATCGCGCTGGCCGGCATCGGCAAGCTCGCGGATACGATCGAGGACCGCGCAATCAAGTTCCCGATGCAAAGACAGCCCCAAGCCGCGCGGAGACCACGGCTTCGGATGCGCGAGGTTCGGCCGCGGATCGAGGAATTGAAGCGGCGGGCTATGAGTTGGGCGGCGGATAACGCCTCTGCCGTCGCGGCGGCGCGCCCTGCGCTTCCTGCCGTGCTCGATGACCGGGCGGGCGATCTATGGGAACCGTTACTCGCTATTGCGCAAGTGCTGGCTGGTGCCTGGCCGGAGCGGACGATCCAAGCGGCGACGATCTTGAGTGGCAATCGCGACGGTGAGGACGATTCTCTCTCAGTCCGACTGCTCCGGGACATTCGGGCCGTATTCGAGGCAAGTGGCGTCGATCGACTGGCGTCGAAAACGCTGTGCGAGAGGCTGGCCGCGATCGAAGATGCGCCGTGGGCTGAAATTCATCGGGGCAAACCCATCACGCAGAATCAGCTCGCGCGGCGGTTGGAACCGTTTCAAATCGCGCCCCGGACCATAAGGCTGCCCGACGGCTCGACGCCAAAGGGCTACCTGCTCGACTCCTTCCGGGGCGTGTTCGCCGCCTATTTCCCCGATTCAAAGCGCCACAACGCCACAACTCAACGGAGAGAAGGGGAAAGTTGCGATTTTCAAACCGCCACAGAGGGTGCTTGTGGCGTTCCTGAAAATGGCACCAACCCCAACGGAGAGAGGCGCTGTGGCGGTGTGGCGGATAGAAACCCTAGAACTGCCACCGCTGACTCTGATCGCGAGCTTTTTTGATGCAGGTCGAAACGATTATCCAGGCGCTTTCCAGCCGGGGAATCCAGCTCTATCCCGAAGGCGACAAGCTCGCTGTTGAACCGGCTTCCCGCCTGACTGATGCTGACCGAGCCGTCATCCGCGCGCACAAGGCGGACATCCTCCGGCACTGTACCGCCGACGCGGCGCTTACCCTGCTCAATCGTCTCAAGGGCTACACAGTCCCCACCGGCCGGATGCCTGTTGTGCGCGAGCTTGCCGAGCGGCTGGCGCCCTTTGCCCATACCAGTGACCCGGCGGCGATCCTGGGCGTGCTCCGCGATTTCGAGCGCGAGCTTATCGCTCTGGGCGGCACTCCCGATCCGGCGCTGGCCGAAGCCGTCGCGATGGTTGAGACGGTCTTCCCCGGCGCGCGGCTGATCGAGGTTAAGAAGCGGGCGTAACCGCCGTTACAGGTCATCGGGCTTAAGCCCGGTCTGCTCCGCCATGCGGGCGAGCATTGCGGGGCCGATTTCGGCGTCATCGTGAAAGGCGAAAGTGTAGTCAGGCCAACCGGGGCGGGACAGGCGACGATGGGAACCTGATTGGCGCTTGACTCGCCAGCCGATGCGTAGGAGCGCGGCCAGCACCCGCTTGGCCTTGGCGGCCGGCCACTGACTCACGCGGCAAGGTCGAAAAACACGCTGGCGGGATCGCGCGGGCGCTCGCCATGTTCGATTTCGTCGGCGATCACGCGCAAGGCAAGCGCCTTGACGTTGGCGATCGCGGCTTCACGAGATGCGCCATAGGCCATCACGCCGGGCAGGGCGCGAATGTCGGCGATCCAGCGGCCGTCTGTTTCGCGATCGATTTCGATTTCGAGCCGGATTTCATCGGCGTTCATCGCGGTTCACCCGGTAGCAGAGAATATCACCGCGCAATGGGGCGTGCCACAGGGCGAACTTCTGGCGCTGTTCCACGTCGCCATCCCCCCGCAGTGAGCACCGCGCGCCGTACTCGGAATCAACCGTCGTTGACTTGCTTGCCAGACTCGAAGAGGTCTGCCACTTTGACGCCGAGCGCCTTGGCGAGCTTCACGATCGTAGCGAGCGATGGACTCCGCTTGCCACTTAGGATTTGAGACAGGTGGCCCTTTGAAAAATCGGTCTCAAGGTAGAATCGGTCGAGCGAGCCGTACTTCTCGAGCACCAACTGCCGCAGCTTTTTTCGGAATCGCGCTTCCTCGTTCACGAGGCGGCAGGTAGCAAAAATGAGGTCGCCGTGCGTTTGCAATCGCAAACGGTAGAACTAGACTCATCGACCTATGACGAGCTTCGGGGGGAAAATACGTATCGGCGCGATCGCGCTCCTGAGCGCGGCCGCGTTTGCGATCCTGGCGGTCGCGGCTCTGTCCGTATCGCACGCGCAGTTGGCTACGACTCCCTGGCCGATGTTCCATCACGATCTGGCGCACACCGGCCTGAGCCAGTACGACACCAGCGCCAACCCCGGCTTCCAGAAGTGGAAGTTCGCTACCCGCGGCTATGTGACCTCCTCGCCAGCGATCGGCTCCGACGGCACCATCTACGTCGGCTCCGGCGACGGCAACCTGTATGCGATAAACACCGACGGATCGGAGAAGTGGGCGTTCGACACCGGCTACGCGCTGGTGGGCTCGCCGGCGATCGGCTCCGACGGCACCATCTACGTCAGCTCCGGTAACAGCTCCTTTTACGCGGTAAACTCTGACGGTACGCTTAAGTGGGAGATCGTCGGCGACTTTCAATCGGACTCCTCGCCAGCGATCGGCACCGATGGGACCATCTACATCGGCTGCGATCTAGTCAAACTCTGCGCGGTAAACTCAAACGGTACGCAGAAGTGGGCGTTCGCAACCGCCTTTTTTGGTCAGGTGTACTCCTCGCCAGCGATCGGCTCCGATGGGACCATTTACGTCGGTTCCGGTTCCAATGAGTTCACCACCTCTGGCAATCTCTACGCAGTGAACCCCGACGGATCGCAGAAGTGGGCGTTCGACACCGGCTACATAGGCCTTCCCTCGCCGGCGATCGGCGCCGACGGAACCATCTACGTCGGCTCCGGCGACATGCTCTACGCGCTAATCGACGGTGGGCAGGGCATTGTCATGGAGAAGTGGGCATTCACTACCACCGACGGTCAGGTGGCCTCCACGCCTGCGATCGGCTCCGATGGGACCATCTACATCGGCTCCGGGTACAATTTCTACGCGATCAACCCCGACGGCACGCAAAAGTGGGCGTTCGCAACTGGAGCTTTTCTTTTTGCGGAGTCTTCGCCAGCGATTGGATCCGATGGAACCATTTTCGTCGCGTCCTATGACGGAACTCTCTATGCGTTCACCGACGGTGGGCAAGGCACTGTCACAGAGAAGTGGGCGTTCGCAGCCGGCGGTGCGGTCGAATCATCGCCGGCGATCGGCTCCGACGGCACCATCTACATCCCTTCCTTTTACTACAACCTTTACGCCGTCGGCATCCCAAGCCCGACCCCGACGCCAACTGCGACAGCCACCGCGACTCCAACTGCTACGCCGACGCCGGTGCCAGTGACGCTCAAGGTCACGCCTAAGGCGCTCAAGTTCCCTAACACCAAGGTCGGAACATCGAGCAAACCGAAAACCGTGAAGGTGTCCAATCCGAAGCGCAACAAGAAGCATCCGGGGTTGCCTGTGCTGGTCGAGATGGTTTCCGACAATCCGGGGCTGTTCACGGAGACCAACGACTGTCCCCCGACTCTGGCGGCCGACGCGGTTTGTTCGATCGCGGTGACCTTTACTCCAAACGCCGCCGCCACGTGGTCCGGAATACTGGTGATTACCGACAACGCGCACGGCACTCCGCAGACGGTGCAGTTGAGCGGCAAGGGGAAGTAGCGGCTGCGGTACAACGCCCCCGGCCGTTGGGTCTTCTGCCGCATGACCTGCAATCCTCGCATAGGGAAATGCGGGAGTGGGAGCGCGTCGGGTCTTTAGAGGGTTCCCGGTGAGAACCGAACGGGGTGGCATTCGGTCGGCTCGGTCTCGCTAGCCATAGGCTAGGGTGTTGGTCGAGTCCTGAGTCAATCTCTCCCCTGTGCTCTTTACTCTGTCAAGGGTGAGCGCCGCAAAATTTCAGGGGCGCCGTTTGCGTTGCGGTCGAGTCTCGCGCGCGTGAATGGCCTCGGCGGAATGGTAAGGAGCGGGGGTCGGTTTGCGGAGCACCTGGCGCACGTCGCGCGCATCTCAAATTTACTCAGAAGCGCGAGCGCGGCGGCGGGGTGGGGCTTCATTCTACTTTTCCTTGTGGCGGTGATCGTCGAGCATAAATTTTTTTTGATCAGTGCGTGGCAGACGGGTGTTACTGGCTCGTGGGTCCTCCCAAACCTGAAAAGGGGTATAGCCCCCGGTCGGCCGGATGGGACCCGAAACTGGCGCACAGTGAACAGTCCATGTGATTTGCGGCGCGCTCCCGCGCATCGCCCTGTTCGAGCGCCCGGATCTCGCCTTTCTTTCCTGTTTGAGGGCGTGCCCGGCCGGTGCCAAATGGGTGCCATCTTTGGTGCCAAATCGATGCCGTTGGCCAGTATCGCTCGGTGACATTCGCTGATTGCTTATGTGCGAAATCCCCTTGTGCCCGTTGGGATTCCAGCTCGAAAAGACCGATGAAACAAGGAGTATCAGAAACCGTCCTTTCGTTCTTTCACGTCGGTAACACGGGTTCAAATCCCGTCGGGGACGCCAAGGTTTTCCCCTTTTTCGGGCGTTTGACAGCCACAGTTGACAGCCACGGGATCGCAGAAACAGAAAATGAGGCCGTGGACGGTCGCAATTGCGCGACGCTCGACGCTCGCGCGTCGGCGGCCGGCCAGACTTCCGTCCCCGCCAAAATAAAGCGCAAGAAAATCCCCCTCCTGCGATCTTAGCTTCAGGAGACGCCAACGCTCGGGCCGGCTGATGGCGCCGATCGAACCGCGCGGACGGGATTGAGATTGGCCTGACGCAGGCTCAGCATAGCGGATGACCGGCGCGAGGGTCGTGGACGCAGCGGTCGGGAAATCATGGCGGCGATGTCGCTGGAACAATTCCTCGAAAACTACCGCGACACGATTGATCGATTGTATTCCGCGAGTAATGCGGCGGAGTGGCGCGTATCACGCTCGTCCTTCACCAGTGCGTTGTGGCGGAGCTTCGAACGCCGATTCGGCGAGGATACGGGTTCTGCCGACCACGCAGAAGTCACACGCTTTCTCGACTCGCTGCATGCCGCCGAGCTTGCGCTCGCCATCGGATGCCGTGACGGCGACGCCGAGGCCTGGCGTCATCTCGTATCGACGTATCGCGCTCCGGTCGACGCCTTCGCGCGGGCAGTACTCGGCAACTCCTCGCGGGCCAGCGAAATCGCGGATTCACTCTGGGCGGATCTTTATGGTTTGCGATCCCACGACAGCGAGCGCCGCTCGCCACTTGAGCATTACGGGGGGCGCAGCTCGCTGATGTCGTGGCTCCGGGTAGTAGTCACCAGGCTCGAAGCCGATCAATGGCGCGCGACGCGGCGCATGGAAGTGCTGGACGAAGAGCGCGACGGCAATTCCAGCGTCCTTATCGATGCGACCGATTCGCCCGATCCCGATCGGGCAAGGCTGATCTCGGCCCTCGAGCAATCGCTGCGCGGAGCGCTGAACGCGCTATCCCCGGACGATCGGCTCAGGCTTTCGTATTATTGCGTCCAGAATCTTACGCTTGCACAGACCGCAGCTTTGATCGGCGAGCACGAGTCGAGCGCGTCGCGCAATCTCGCGCGCGCAAGGACTGCGATCCGCGATCGCGTCACGCGCACGCTCCGCCGCGAGTATCATTTCAGCGACGATCAGATCAGCCAATGCTTCGAGTATGCGACCGGCGATTGGCCCATCGACCTCGGTCGTATGCTCGCGCTGGGAAAATGATGGGAGACGAAAAGGCCTCAGATAACCGCCTTGACGCGATGATTCGCACGAGTCTCGCGTCGGGCCTCGACGCGTCAGGGGCGGGATGTCCCGATCCGGATTCGCTCGCGGCGTTTGCGGAAAACATACTCGCGCCGGATGAGCGCGCCAAATGGAATGCTCACGTCGCTGTATGCGCGATTTGTCAGCGCCAGCTCGCGGTGCTCGCGCGAGCGGGTGCGATCGGGGCGACTGCAGCAGCGGTCGCGTCGCAGCCAGAAATCGAAACTGTCGATGCCGATGAAGCACGCGAGGAAGCGGGCGGATTCTGGCCAACGATCCGCAGCGCGGCACGATTCATGATCGGCCCTTTCCCGCTGTCGGTCGCCCTTCACGTACTTGCCCTGCTCTTCCTGATCATCACGGTGCACGAGCAGCGGGGGCGCGAGTTGATCATGGTGAACCTGGAGGCGGGCGGCGGCG